>ENA-UERM01000254-UERM01000254.1-human-gut-metagenome-genome-assembly--contig:-NODE-254-length-48156-cov-6.658021_pt1 | contig 48156 bp, 54 predicted proteins | sample MGYA00242983_ERZ507983 | MGnify/ENA primary metagenome ERZ507983 (study PRJEB26167, sample SAMN06115432) | human gut metagenome | host: Homo sapiens | place: China:Shanxi | collected 2015-04-29...
AGGCCCTCCTAATGATATTTATTGTATCATAGAAGGACCTTACTTAGGTTATTTTACAGAAAAAGTTTCATAGGCTCGGCATTAGAGTTATAAAGTGTCTGCATCGCAGTTCCATCTTTTGTGATGGCTGTAAAGGTAAAAATGGTATTTGGATTCATTTTCTTTGCCAGCTTTAAAGCTCCAGTAGCAACAATGATATCGGCATTAAGTATATATACAACATCTGCTTTCGTATGCGTTATCTGCTTGATGAGCTGTATAGTACTCTCCATAAATGTATTCCTTGTACTCTTGCCAATTGGAGCATTGCAGCATATACCAGGCTCATTAACACGGCTGTAATCTTCCGCCTCTGGATCAAAAATAGAAACGAATTTTTGCCCTAAAATTCTATCCTTTTCTGAAATAACAGCTTTGAAATCCTCTATACTTTCTGGATGCGCAGCTAAAACTTCATCGTATATGGCTTTATTTTTATTGCTCAAGCCTTTCTTGTTTCCAGCACCCATCATATAAAGCATCATGGCTTTATAAATGCATTCTTTATACTCCTGAGGATCATCCTCTCTGATAAGCTTTTCGGTTGGTATATCAAAATCATACTTGTCATAAAGCAGCGATGTAGACTCTGGATTTATCACATAAATCTCCACTTTTTTTCCAGCTGCAGCAAACTGCTCTGCTTCTCTTATCACTCGCTTTTCAATAATAGATGCATCAGAGCCAAGAATAAAACCAGATCCTCTTGCCAGTAAGCGATTATAAAAAATTTCTTTGTCTGTCTCTAAATCTCTACCATAAGAAATACCAGTAGCCACATGGCGGCACCAAGACAATGGCATCAGTCCCAGAATATCGCTCTCCATAATAACTTTATTTGCCCTAATAAAATTCATTCCCAGTGGAACCAAAGACCGAAAAGCTGCAAGTTGCTGATGATCCAGGTAATTGATATCTGCCAAATATCTCTGTGCAACGCCCTGAATCTTCTCAACCATCATATCTACATCATGCTTTACTTCTGCCGATACAGATATCAATAATACGATATCCAGTAATCTCTCCTCGCCTTTTAACAGCTCATCCATGCGGTCCATTCTCTGTTTAGAGATATTTTTGCGGAGTTTGTCATAAAACTGGCCCATACTGTAGAGACACACTTCTTTATCAATTTCCCTCACAAACAAGGAAATCACAATATCATCGGAGACTTTCATGATCTCTGTGCAAAGTGAAGGATAGATATGTTCTGGCAGAGAAGAAACCAAGACAGTTCGAGTATAAACGTCATTTACATCAAAAACCTTAGAATCATACTCTTTCACTTGCTTGCCTTTTGCATCCAAACGAGGTGAAGAAAAGTATGGCTGCAGCATGGGTACGATAGAGCCGATCGGCTTATTCTTTTTGTTTACTGCTCCGATCTGCTCTTTTCCAGTAAAACTTTCTCTTCTCGTAACAGCAGTAATCACATCGCACCACTCAGCGATACTGAGTTCTGGACAGCCAATGCCCAGCCCCTCAAATCTCTGTGCAGCAGCATCTACATCATCTGCCTTTACAGCTACCACCATATAGTCAGAACCGCTAATATGGCTCACCTGTACAGATATATCTTTTCCATAACGTAAACAGCCAGTAACAGCCTTTTCATAGCTATCCCTATCCGTAGCTATCGGATCAGGGAGCTCAAACATCTTACAAAATCCTGCATCTGTCACCATCACGTTGATATCCGGGTAGTAACCCTTCACAGCCACATACCCCTTCATAGCCTTTCTCGGCATTTCCTTAGTCATAACCTGGTTCTGTTTCTTCTTATTAAATATGTTTTTCATTGTTCTTTTCTCTCCTCTTCTTAAAATTTAATGATGCATAATATGAGTTGACAGCTGTTTCTTGGCTTTCTTCTTTCTCTTCTTTTCAGGTCTACGACCGGCCTGCTCCAGACTCTCGAAAGTATTCAGAGAGTCATTTCTTCGGATTGCGTTAGATAGAATGCAATTGGACCACCAAACCATAAAGTAATCATCAATCGGCAGCCCGTGGATGCTTATAAAAGCCATTGCGATGCAAGGAGCTGCAAAGATTAAAGCTAATAAAGACGAAATAAAATCCAGATTCAGTGCCGCCCCAATCTTAAAAGCTGCAAAGGCCAATCCGCCTCCCACAGCAAGCAAAATCGTCTGCCGGAGGGTCAGATTAATGCCACCTAAAGGTAAGAAAGTATCCTTTACATTTTTTACTTCTGAAGTAACTTGAATAGAACCTGTATAACCATAATCAATATATTCTTTTGCCATTTTCTTTCTCTCCTTCCCCTTATCTTCCAAATACAGATTGTGCGATTGCTTTTGTCTTTCCAATCAACATGATCTGTGCAAACTTGATTGCTGCCATAGCGACTCCAATTGAACCTACCGCTTTTAAAAATCCGCCTGTAGATGCGGTTGGAATCTGGGTTATGACGTTTTCAATCAGAAATGCTGAAACCATATTAGCCACCCAAATCGCCAGTAAAATCAACAGCCCCTGGAAACAAACGCCTGCAAATTCCAGCATATACCGCATGGCATTTCCGCCGTGATCCTCATAGTAATCACTCATGGCTAACGGAACCATAATACCTTTTAAAATGATTTCAAAAATGCGGGAAAAGATGGTAGACAGCATAATCAGCGTGTAAATCATATTGGCAAGCATCGGAAGTATCAGAACTAATGTACCAAAAACACAGGCGCCAAGATTAGCTGGGATGTTGACAATACTATTTTTCTGGAATCCAAGTGCTGTGCAAAGGTCGGTCTTTAATGTTTCAAATGTTTGTTCTGTCGTACTGGTATCTCCTGAGATATGCGTAGTAAAAGCACTGCATGCTGCCTGTGATATATAAAGGAAAAATGCTAAGATATAATGTGCCGCAAGAACAAGGATAAACCCACAAATAAGTTTAAAAATTGGCTTAAACATCTGCTCTGGAGTTTGTGAAGATGCTGGTGCCCAAACTCGAATGGTCGCATAGTCATAGCAAAAACGGATCATCATGATAATCATGGCAACTGCCTGTAGAAAAATGTACCAGGTTTCGTGTACAACTCCATCTGAAAAAGGGATGTTATCTGCATCAATGTAGCCGGATGGAATGTGGTCTGTACCTTCAAGAATTGCTAATGCGTAAACAAATGTCTTATCTAAAAGCTCTGCAGGAGTAAAACCAGTTCCGTTACTATCACCCATATCAAATGCATTCGCAAAGATAAAATCCTCATAGAACTTCTGTGCAGAAGATTTTTTATCGTCTGGAATTGCTTCGCTTTCGCCTGTTTCTGCTCCACTCCCATCACCAGGATCATTTGTGAAAAGGTCTGGATTTTCAGCTACATTTTTTCCGAAATTTTGACAAGCTGAGTTAGTGTGGATATATGTTCCTGCGTTGCTATCAAAACTTAACTCTTGTCCACAGGCTTTGCAGTACCACTTCTGTGCTGCATATGATTGCATCTGTGGACCAATAAAAAATGGGATAAGTAAAAGCATCATCGAAAGAATGATACTGATTCCCCATCGTTTATATGTAGTTTTCATTTTTCTTTTATCTCCTCTCTCATAAAAAAGAAATAGGCGGGACGGCATGTGGTGCCTCCCGCCCTTGAATCTGTATCTTATCCCATAGCTGCTGTGATGATATTCAGAATGATAGTCTTACAGCCGAGAATGAATGCCGCCGCTACGCCACATCCGATAGCCGCAACCAGTCCATGCTGACCTTTTTCTTTCTGGCTTGGATCACCAGACTGCTGGCCGATGCTCATGTTGTAAATAGCCATGCCGCCAGTTACTAATCCTACAATTACGATGATTGCGGCAAACGTATTAAGTCCTTTTGTTGCCACGGTGTTCATGGACTCCTGGACTAATCCACCCAGATCTGAATCTGCTGCATAGCTTCTGATTGCCATCTGTGTGCCGATCACTGCCGCTGTCGGAGCAATTTTAGCTCCTTTTTCTTTAATAAATCTCATTGCTTTTCTAAACATAATGCTAATCTCCCTTCGATATATTTTTATTGTTTTTAAAAGATCCCTACATATATAGTAGGTGTAAAACGCTCCTATATTTAGGTATTTTCCTTTATATTTCTTCAAAAACCTTCAAAAGTCTCTGTTTCTTCATCAAAAATGTCTGGATTTGGTGGAGTATCATCTGGAAGAATTATTTCTTCCTCTGCCGTAAAGGTTTTCATAAATTCTTCTGTTGCTTCATCATTTACAGCTTCTCCAAATTCATCACGCCAGTTAAAAGCTTTTGGAAGGTCTGTGAGGTTTTGTTTTGCTTCTTCTGGAGTGTCAAATCCACTAAAACTAATGGTTGCTGGTGCAGTATCTGTTTTAGATTCTTGAAGGCCGCTGTCTTTGGCGTACTTAGAATTAATAGCTTTAAACTCTTTGCGGCGGGCATATTCGGCTTGTCTCTCCAGGTCTTGCTGTTTCTGGATTGCTTCTGATTTTTCTCTGCCTTCGATATAAGTGACGGAAGTTGCTTTTTTGTAATCCAAATCATAGTTTCCAATTTTCTTATAAAGGTCATAGTTTAAGCACTGCTCCAATCTCATATTTTTCTTCGCCCGAATCGGTTTTTGTCCACCAATTAAAATCAGGCAATCTTCTGCTGGCAATCTTTTTACTTCATCTGACGTCATGAGTGGTCTTTGAGTTGGACTATACGAATAAGAAAGTTGTTTAGATCCCTGATGGTAGCTTACACTGACGTTTTCTGCCTGGATTGTCTTTTGTCCTAAGTTTTTAGAAATAAAATCTGCTGCCGAAGAATCATGATCTGCATGTCCAGATGAGCCTAAAAACAGTAAAATGGAACAGTTTGATACAATCGTTGGCGTAATTTTATCATAAATTGCTTCCAGTTGAGAGGGTGCTTGGACGATGATGGAACAAAACATACCAGCGGACCTGATAAGGGTAATCTGGATATCCAGATCCGGAATTTTTCCGACGTTCGCAAATTCATCCAAAATAAACCACACCTTATGTGGCAGGGTCATCCCTTGATCTTTATAGGTCAGATTTGCCTTATTTTGTAGTAAAGTAAACAGCTGCGTATACATCAGAGCAGCTAAGAAGTTAAAGGCTCTGGTAGTTGGTGGCGTGATGACAAATAAAGCTGTTGGCCTATCACCAATCTTATCAAGTTCCATCGAATCTGTTTCCGTCAGCGTTCTAATGGCGGACTGATTAAAAATAGAACAGATTGTGGATGCAGTGGAAATGATAGATCCAAGCTCTCTACCTTTTGCAGATACAGATTTACGCCAAACCACAGCTGTATGCTCTGGTCCTTTTTCTGCCTCTAACCTGTCCATAATCAAATCGTATTCTGACTTAAAATCATCATCATCCTCGCTGGAATCCCAGAGATTTAAAAGGTTCAAGACTGTTCCAAAATTAGCTTCTGAGTAGTCCAGTTCATAGTAGATGTAATAGGCTATTGAGCGTAAAACTGCTTGCGCATTAGCAATCCAGTGGTCACCCTTATCCTTCTCTGAACTCATATTTGCGACGAGACCATCAACCAAAACAGCCACATCATTTTCACTATGAATATAAGCGAAAGGATTATAACAATCCGATTTATGCATCTCAAATAGGTTAAAAACCTTCAACTCATATCCGTGTGCTTCCAAAAATGCTCCTGTATCATGTAAAAGCTCTCCTTTTGGATCTGTAATCACCATAGAGATAGCTCTTCCTGTTAGTGGATCAGTCGGCAAAGAATATATGTTTGGTCTTACGTAAGCTCTGGATTTACCTGTACCAGTACCGCCGATAATTAACTGATGAAGCCATCCTAAGCCATTACTCGGAAGATTGAATTTATTGTATTCTTGCGAATTAAATGTTAACGTCACTCCTTCTGCAAGCTGTATATTTGTTGCCCTTCCATGTTTACATTTATCCATCACTTACCACCTCGTTTCTTACACTTTTTAAGAAAATCATCATGAAAATGTGCTATTTCTCTAACATCTTCACAATAATCAAAATCTGGCAGTATCCTTGCTTCCCGGAACTCTTTCAGCTCCTGATATGTCATAAAATCATTAGAGCCATGTTCTTCACCTTTCATATCTGCATGGGGTGGCCTTGTATTAAAACGCCAAGAAAAATACAGTCCAATTCCGCACATATAAATAAAACCATATGCGCTCGCATTAAAGCTTGTCACATCAAGCGGATTAGATACAAAGTAGTCGTACAGCTCTCCAAATCTTGATATATCCAGTGTTCCAACAGCATTCATCCAAGCAGATACATGCGCCGCAATATATTGACATCCCACCAGAACTAAAGCGCCCGTAAATAATTTTTCCTTCCATGACAGAACCTTTTGTCCGTATGCGTCATATCTCATACCGAAATCACCTGATCTTTCTTCTGCTGTTTTACCCACCAAGTAATCGCATACTCTTCAATACTATCTTCTAAATCATATCTGTCCAATCCATACTTATTATGAAGATACCACGGATCACATCTTTGACCATCAATAATGCCTTCATACCAAATGCGATGTGTGTACAGGTTATACCCAAATGTGATGAGCACCCCTTGTAAATAAAACTGCCCCTTAATCCAGCTACCTACCCTATATGTCCTTAATCCTTTAATCTTATATGTCATATCTCATATCCTCCTCTCTTTTTAGGCTTCTCCTCTTTCTTTTCTTTTTGATCAGACTGATACTTTTCCAGGATTGCTTCTAACTTTTCGGTTTTATGCTCAACTGCGGCTTGCCCTCTGAGGCAAAGCGCATCTCTTAGATACATGAGATTTCCTTCGTCTTGGTGGCGTTTTAAAAAATTAATTAAGTCTGTTTTTCCATAAATCGAACAAACGAAATTATCGCCTGAGTCTTGATCATGTTGAAGAACTACCATTGATAAAGCTTGTCTGTGATCTGGAATTTGTGTTACGACTGCTACTCGAACAGAACCGTCTGGGGATGGGACTTTGATTATCGCTACAGGATCATCCAGAGCAGTTTTGATAGATTTTAGTGCATCCTGGCTGTAGTGATGAGCATTTCTATATCTGTTTTTAAGCTTGGCTACAACCTTGTCGTAAACGAAGCCTGAAATCTTAGCTGGGGAATCCGCTAAGCCTTGCTCTACAAGGATTTTGGGAATTGTATCTTTGAAAATGTACATATTATCGGGATTTAGCTGTTGCCGTTCATTACGTTTTTGTATATCTTCAAAATGGCCATCATAAGCAAAAAGCTTGCCTGTTTCGTAATCGATTTGAAGATTGAAATTGGGGTTCTGCTCTGCTTTTTCTACGACTGCACTAAGGAGAATTACTCGATTTTCAACGTCTCGAATAACTGATTTGAACGGGAAAAGTTTGCCGCTTTTTGCATTAACAAAGCCTGTTTTTGTTTTTATGAGGGCTACTGGATGATGTGTCCGGTCTCTTTTGGGGAGTTTTTCCAAGTTGCAGTTAAGCCTCGACCCAATCGGAATCATGTTTAATAGATCTTTGATATCGCCTTTCAAAAGGCATGTTTTCTTGGTTTCTTCCATAATATAGCTCACCCCCCTACATAAAATTTGGATTTGCCCAATCATCTGCATCGGATGGGGACCATGGCTGAGGCTCAATTGGACTTTGAGGCGCTTCAACTGTATGCAAATCTGGCTGTTCTTTTCCTTTATTGTCTGCAAAATCTAAAACACATTTATTTATCGATGCATCATATTTCATCTTCGCCCTCTTTTTCATCCCAGATTTCAAAGTAATTTCTACCGGACCAATCTCTTCCCCCTGAAACATAGCTGTAGCTTCATCTGCTGTCACATCATGTCCCCAAGTATTTTTCCAAATCGTGATTTTGCATCCACCGTCGATGTCTCTCCAGTTTTCACAACCATACGCCTTGGCACTTTCTAAAACCCGCCCTCCGCATTTTGGACAGTGAACGCTTCTTAAAATCTCCATATGTAAATCCTCACTTTCATGTCTTGATTAAATGATTTTTGTTTCTTTGACGTTTATATAATGGAAAATGGGTTTAAAAATAAAATCAGTTTTTAGGGGAATGGTAAGGAAAAGGCAAAAGAAATCCCCCGCCTATATATCAGGCGAGGGAAAAGTGTCTTAGATTTATGATTTTGTGAACGTGCCGTTCGTACTGTTATAAGTTCCTGTGTTCCATGTACCCTTTGAAGTCCATGGTAGTAAAGTAATATCACTTCTCATGTTCGTGTATCCAAAAATCTGAGTAAATTTCGTACATTTAGTAAGATCCCAATTTTCAATCTCTTGTCCGGTTGTAAGCCCCCAATCACCACTAAAGGTCATCGCCATCGTAGTAACGGATGATGTATCCCACGCTGCTATAGGAGAAAGGCTTGTTAAACTTGCACAATCCCGGAAAGTGTTTGCAAGAGTCGTTACTTTACTTGTATCCCATGTAGCAAGTACAGAGATATCGGTTAGTTTTTTGTTCAGATAAAATGTGCTTTCCAGGTTTGTCAGCTTACCGGTGTTAATACCTTCAAGATCTGCCAGCGTAGTAAGTGATGAACACTTTCTAAATGCTGCACACAGGCTGGTAACGGATTTAATCGCACTACCAAAGCCAGGTACAGATGTTAGAGATGTGCAGTTATCAAAGATATAATCTAAGTTGCAATCTGCAGGAATGCTTACTTTAGAAAAATCTGCAGTAACAAGTGAAGTGCAGTTTTGGAACATCTTGACCATGTTACTTAGTAAAGGTAAATTAGCTGTACCAAAATCGAAAGTTGCAAGCTTGCCATTTTCAGCAAAGGTTTGATTCATACTGGTAAGCTTCGGAGCATCTAAATCGCCAAGGGTAGCACCTGCAAGATATGAATTTCCACCAAATGCACCGACCATGGTCTCTGCACTTGGTAGCTTTAATCCGCTCAAATCTATAGTCTCCATACCGGAATCCCAAAACCAGTTATCGCAATCTTTAAGTTTTGGTAAATTCCACTTAGACAGGTTTGTCATCATTTTAAGCGATTTTGTTTTAGCAAACATCCCATCAACATTTTCCACATTTTTCATATTCCATACAGATAAATCTGGCGTCGCCTCTAAGGACGAGCAGTAGCGGAACATGTTGAAGAATGAAACTGCCATAGGTGTATCAATGTATCCAATAGTTGTCAGACTTGAGCAATTATAAAACATTGCTTTAAAATCCGTTACTTTCGGAAGTCTCCATGATGCGATTGCTGTAGCATCTTCCAGTGCAGTACAGTTGCTGAAAATGGAGCTTTGATCTCCACTGCTAATGGATGTAACGCTGACAGTATTCCAATTTTCAAGACCGGTCAGGCTTACAAGTGCTTTACAACCATTAAAAGTATTGACCAGACTTGTAACACTACTTGTATCCCAACTGCTCAGAACAGATAAGCTTGCCAGTGCGGAGCAGTTGTAGAAGGTAGAATCCAAATTTGTTACTTTGGATACGTTCCATGGGCCTATCGCATCAATATTTACTAAAGATGTGCATCCATAAAATGTCTGATACAAGGTTGTCACTTTGCTGGTATCCCAATTTTCAACCCCTACCAGACTTTCAAGACCAGAGCATCCGTAAAAAGTTTGATATAAAGATGTTACTTTGTTGGTATCCCAGTCTTCTATTCCTGTAAGATTCTGTAAACCGGTACATCCGCAAAATGTCTGATACAATGTCATAACACTGCTGATATTCCACTTCTCAATACCACGAAAGCTTTGTAAACCGGTACACCCATTGAATGTAGCTTGTAAAGTTGTAACGCTTGAAACATTCCAATCTTCCAAACCGATAAGATTTTTTAAAGTCTTGCAGCCTGTAAAAGCTCCATCCATATCAGTTACTTTCGATGTATCCCAAGTCTTAAGCCCTGCAAGATCAGTGATACTACTACATAATCTGAATGTCTCGGTTAAAACAGTATTCTTAGAAGTATCCCAATCTTTGACAGCATCAAAATCGCTAAGACTTTGACATGTATTAAAAGCCCATTTTAATGTGGTAACTTTATCTGCCTTAAATCCGCTTAATCCGCTGATATCGGAAAGGGCTGTCATACCCGCAACTAAGGAAAAGCTATCGGAATTAAGATAAACACTCGGCGCTTGTGACCACCAATAGATTGTTTTTGTATCAGTATCCCACCATGCATAAGCTTTTTCCTCTGAATCGTCAACTGAAATAATGTTACTATCTGTCATGACGGACAAATCTGGCGCTTCCGCAGCTTGTTTAATTGCCTTGATCTTGCTCTCGGTTTCAACGCGCCACAGGCGAGTTTTGCCTGAACCGGCCAGAGATCTCAGTTTATTATTTAAGTTATATCCGCTAATCAAATCAGCTTCAAGATCACGCCATTTCGCATATACAGTCACATCGGCGGTCATTATCTCAGTATCATCAAAAGTAAACTCTTTTGTATACTCTTCATCTTCATACCAGCCGACAAACTTCTGTCCTACCTTCGTAGGTTCTTCGTAAGTACCATCGATTACAGCATTTTTCTTATCTTTTCTGCTCCACGCATAGGTTAAAGAGTTTGTTTCATCCCCGTTTGCATAGTTTCCACCTTTTGCATTATAAATCACCGCATAAGGCATTACTGGTACTTGAAGATTGACCTGTACATCAAATGAGTCCGTAGCAACGATGCCACCGTCTTCATATGTCACAGTAATCAGTTTTCCAGGGTTATCTCTGCCGGTAACTTCATTTGCATCCAGTTCGTATTCTCCCATTTTAAGGACAACTTCGCTGCCATCATCATAAAAAGCTTTAACTACTAAATCAGAATCTGTAAAAGTATAGGTATCATCAGTTTCAGATTCGATAGGATCCAGTCCGATATAATCAACCTTAATGCCAGTCAGCTTCACGCTACCATTAACAGCATTCATGGCTGAGGTCACATGGCTAAACTTTTCATACTGCTTCATTCGATTTTCAAAAACAGCTGTTTCTTCTTTATCAGTAATACTTACTGTGGCAATGCCATCTTCTACAATACCAGAACTTACAGTTACGCTTTCTGTGTTCAGGTTATATCTGGAAACTTTGAGTTCTTCCAGTTTGTATTCGCCAGTAGGAAGTCCAGCAAAAACAGTCTCACCTTCATTACTATCATCAATAGTGATGCTCTGGATCCATTTGTGGTACTGCCCGTTTACATCTGTACCAGACAGGCGGAAAAGGAAAGTCGGAGTACCAAATGCCTGATACTGCTCGTTAATCTTCTTTGTTACCCTCAGAGAACCAGACAGTACCGGATCATAACAGGTCAAATTCTGCACCATCGTACAGTTTGTCTGTGATACCACGAAAGGAACAACCTCTGTCATTAGTCCATATCCAGTTGGAGCCTTTACTTCCTTAAAATAGTAGCTGCCCCAATCCAATCCTTTAACAGCAATCTGACCATTTTCGTCAGTCACAAAACTTCCTGTAGCACCCTCTGGAGCAGCTACGACATACACTCCTGTCTCATCTTTTGCTGCTTTTATTTTCTCTCCGTCTTTTGTATAAAGATTAAATTCAGCATTTGCCAGTTTTATTGATTTGGTTTCGGTGTCGTATTTTGTAAGAGTAATTGATCCCCGTGTTCTTCTATCTATACCGGAAGTAATAATTGCTGCTGTGGAAGAAGCGTTGCTTTTAGACACCATGAAGTTGATGTTTATATCGGAAAGTTCATATCCTTCTGGTGCTTTTACTTCTTTAAAGAAATAAGTTCCCCATGCAAGATTTGTGATGACTGGAGTTTCACCATACTCTCCAGTGGTAAAAGTAGAAATGGTTCCGTTTTCATCTACTATAAAATTTTCATTGGTTCTAACAAGTGTTCCATCTGCTTTGTAAAGTGCATATACAGCTCCTGGAAGTAAAGTTTTTCCATTTTCGGAGAATTTTCTGAGCTTTGTAGATCCTGGTAATCTGTTGTTGGTAGCTGTAACTTTTACGGTTTTATCTACGGTTGATGCGTCTAAAGTAAATGCGACTGCATCTGCTCCTTCTGGATCAGCTGGCATCTTGTATCCCTTTGCCGGTTGAGTTTCTACGAATTTGTACTCTCCGAAAGTTAATCCATCAATATGGATTTCGCCCAGAGCATCTGTTTTGACTGCTTTCGTATGAGCAATCCAGCTATCAGCACCATCTTTTTTATATAAATCAAAGTAAGCGCCCATGATGCTGGAGCCATCTTCTGCATCAGTTTTCTTTAAAGTTACAGAAGTAGTTTTTTCTGCGTTTCCTGCTTCTACTTCTGTTGTAAGAGTGTTTCTGGAAATATCAAATGCAATATGTTCATCGGATTTGATATAGCCTTCCGGTGCTTCTTTTTCCACGAAATAATAAGATCCCCATGGCAAGTTGCCTACAGTTAAAGTTCCATCTTCTCCAGTAGTAACCACTGTATTTTCACCGACAGAAGAATAATTTCCATCATCATTAAAGAAACACTGTTCTCCTGCAGATGTATAAAGTTCAAAGGTTGCTCCTGCCAGTGCTTTTGCATTAGTATTCGTGCTATCCTTTTTAGTAAGAGTTACACTTCCTGGCTTTCTAAGGTTCGGTATATCCAGGGCTGTATGTAAGCCATCGATAGTAAACTCTGTTACTTTTCTGTCTACACCATCAACTCTTAATATATCTGCACCCTCTGACTTTATATAACCGTCCGGTGCGGAAATCTCTTCATAGTAGTATGTTCCATATGGTACTCCACTAATGGAAATACTACCGATGTTGTTGACTTTCTGTTGATCTATAACCACTTTTCCGTTACTATCGTATACACTGAAAACTGCACCATTTAAAGAAGAACCTGATGTATGATCAACCTTTCTCAGTGTCATCTTTCCTACGCTTGGAAGCAACTTTACTTTCATATCCGCTGTAGTTAATTCCACACCTTCCTGTTCCAATTCAGCAGCAAGATTATAAGCATCATACGTGATTGTCGCTTTGTTTACAGCATACTTTTGCTCTTTTTTCTCATCTTCAGTAGCACGCATGTTGATAGTAAGGACTGCTGATTTACGCATGTCCATCATGCCGTCAGTCATCTTATCGGTGTTGACATGGACGGCAATGGCTTTGACAGTAGAAAGATCTGTTGGGGCTTCGGTAGTCCATACGCTGTCTGTAATATCTTTTGAATCGGTTGATGTAGTTGCATAGTAGACAGTTACCGTTCCACCGATAGCCTCCAGCTTTGAAGTATCTACGCCAGCGAAAGTACCTTGCCACTCTGAATTGTCTTCTGCTTCTAAGTTATCAAAGAAAGTGATATTTTTTGCATAGGAACTGCCAAGGCCAAGTTCTAATCGATAGCTATAAAGGGATTTCTGTTTTTCTGCTTCTGTTTCTTTGCTATCATAAACTCTTGTGATGGCATCAGATACATAGCCTGTTGAGTAAGCGGTTTTGACAGCTCCGGCTACATACTCACGCCACTCAGAGGCTTTTTCCTCTACACTGGTACGTGCAGTTGAAGTTGCCAGCATTTCTATCGCATTGCCATCTTCATCGATATCGTCTACATCTGCTTTGATGTTACCACGAAGATTGCTGATTTCCCCATCTTGAATGAAGAAATATGTAGCTGCTGGATAACTACCTGAATGTTCTTCTTTATCTGCGTGAGAAAGTGTTACTGGATATTTTACTACTATTTTTATATTCGAATGCTGGTTAAGTGGATTGTCTGAAAGATCAAAATCAATCCGATAACCATGTAGCCCGTTCACTTCTACAGCTGTTACTATCGCATTTTCTTCAGAAAGAGAAATGGCGTTTCCATCCATATCCCAACCATATCCGTCTATGTTGATATCTGCGTTTGCATCAATCTTTAATGATTTATCCACAACTGCAAAAATGGACAGCTTAGAAGCGGCTCTGGTAACATTAGATTCAATTCTTCCGGTAAAAGTTGCTGTTGTTTTATACCCAGCTTCTCTTGTTCCATCTAAAGCATCAATGTCAGTCCTTGCAACCAGACTTGTATAAGGAGTTACTGGTCTGGATGTTCCAGTATAGTATTCCTCTGTTAGATATACTGGGGCAGATGCTCTTGCCATCACTTCTCCATAAACTGTATCATCATGCGCTTCCAGTTCATCTGCATAAATACCTGTATATGGCATTTTTGTCGCATCGATGTCATTTACCAGTTGGCCGTTTTCCTCATATAACATTTTGAAATAGCTAAAGTTGATAATCTGACCGTTTCTATTAATTCTTTCCTCTTTTGGCTTTTCTGCCTCTGCATTAGTATCCAGATGAATCTTGATTCCCATCTTTGGGTTATACTCGAAAAGTCCGTTAATGCCGATTACTCTTACAAATGCTGCTGCGGTATCTTCCGGGAGTGCACAATTTTTTCCGTTATAAGTGATTTTGTTATATCTTTTTACTAAAACATAATCGTCTGGATTTGCTTCTGGATCGGTAGTAGCATACACTTCAACTGGATATTTGCTTTCAGGTAAAGATGCATATGTGAAGGTATACTCGTCTGTGGTAAGCTGTCGATATGAACCATCTTTTAGCTGTGCTATGAGAATATCATCGCCAGCAATCAGATTCCATGTGGAATCTTTTGTGATTTTGAATTCTTTGGTATCTGTATCATCTCCAGAAAATAAAGAAATTGCTTTCTCTAACAAATACTTTTTCTTTGGCATAGAAGATGGTCCAACTTCACTTTGAGTTGCAACATCTGCAGCTATCTCATCGTCTTCTATTGTGCCATCATCTGCATTATTATAGGAAGAAACAGGATTTTCTCTGTCTTCTGTCTCAATAACTTCAGCGAAAGTAACACCTTCTGTGCTCCCATCCCCATCCAGATCTGTCTCTTCTTTTGTAAGGTCTGAGCCAGTCCAAACAGGAAATTTCTTCTCTCCTACTTCTTCTGTCGCGACATCTTCTACAACCTCATCCTCATCATATACAGATGCCTCAACTGCATTACTGCCTGACGCAATCTGTTCTTTCGTGCCATCTTTCCAAACAAGACTTCCGCTTGGTTCATGATAAACGGAACTAAATTTTGCACCAATGCCAAAATCAATGGTTTTTCCAGAGAAAAGTTCAGAAGCTAAAAGTCTCTTATGATTGGCAGTATCGCTGTATGGGCTGTACTTATAAATACTTCTGCTATAAGTATAATAACCGTCCGTTCCCTCCCACTCATAATGACCTGGATCATAAGTATAAGAGTACTCCGCATACGGGATATCCGCTGTAGCCTCGATATTATCTACATCAGACAGTTTTTCTTTTACCCACTCTTCATCGTCTTGATATAGACGATCCAGGTGACCAGATGCCTTAATGGTAGTATCCTCTCCGTTCTCTACTCTTGGATTAAAAACAGATTTATCCATACCGACTGTAAAGGTTCCTAAATTTCCAGAAACATCACCTTTTCTCTCACTAAAAAGATAAAAGCCTTCATCGCCATCTAACTGGATATCTTTGCCATCTGCCCCCTTAACCACGATATCATCAGTGGTAATACCTTCCGGCAGATCCAGATCAATGTAATAGGCACTTGATAAAACAGCGCGTGCTTTAAAATCTGTAAAAGCATTGGTAGAAACCTTAAACCAGCTATAATCTTTATCGTACCCTCTGAATTCCTTACTATCCAGATATTGGACGTCCATCTTATATGTGCCATCTTCCTGAGCTGTACCGATCTTTACAACGTCAGGCTCAGAAGAAAAATCAAAATGTAGTGGTGGTAAAACGATCTCTTCTCCATCCAGGTTAAATCTCACAGACCGATCCTGTGAATAGCCATTTACAGACTCACGAGAATTTAAAGTCCAAACCACCTCAAATCCGCCATTAATTGCCTGCGCATCCATTTTCAACTTATTTGTAAAAACATAAGTATCCGTTGTTTCATCCCATGTACAATTCCATTCACTTTTTGCGCTATCACTCGGCAAAGAAGAAGCTTTTTTCAAAGAAACTCGATTTGCTCCCCCAAGTCCAGGCACTTTAAAGCAAATGCTTCCTGGATCATAGCTTTCCTTTCCAGCTGCAACTATATCATCAATCCGATATGATACAGCTAACTTAAAGCTTCGATTTTCATCGGCATCTGAATCCCAGCTATAAGAATCAGAATAGTTACCCCATGCAGAACTCACAGTCCAGCCATTCAGCTTATTACTATAGTCCTCTGCAGCAAAAGCCGTCAGCCCAGAAAAGTCCACACTGCCAAAGAGCATGGCTCCGGCTAATAACCCAGCCATAATCCTCTTGCCTTTTTCTTTCAGATATTCCTTCACGCCAGACATTTCTTCTGGGCGCTTTCTTGATTTTCTCATCCTCTTTTAGACCTCCTTTTTGTGTAAGGAAAATGATTTCTTTTGATTACATTTAAAATATGGAGAATGAATTTTAAAATAAAATCGGATTTGAGGTGAAAAAGGAAAAATGATGATATTTTATACAGAAATTTAATTCCAATGTGGGGGAGATTTTGATACAATAGGGATATAAATGTATGGGAGGGATTGTGTATGAAAAAGAAATATACCTTTATTGCTGCGGTTGCTGTTCTTTCTATTATTACTGCCATACCTGCATATGCCTCTGGCTGGAAATCAGATTCAAAAGGCTGGTGGTATGAATATGCCGATGGAACTTTTCCGAAAAGTACTTGGGCTCAGCTGAGTTCTGGCGGCAAAACTTCGTGGTACTGCTTTAATCCGGACGGATATATGTATTCCAATACGATTACGCCAGATGGATACTTTGTGTCTGCCAGCGGAGAATGGACTGTTCTTGGAAAAGCATATATGAATGCACTCTCTTCTACAAACAAATTTACACATCTTGTCTCTGTTGGAAGTCGATACAATGGAAATGAATCAAAACTTATCGATCATGGCGCATACTATGAAGTCACCAATATGGAATTTCAAACAAATAAACTATATAATCTGAATTTAGCTACTTTGCATGAAAATGATGTAATCACTCTGGACAATCAAAAACTTTACGTTCGTGATATAGATGTCCAAAATAAATCTTGCTCCTTATATGATAGTTATGGAATTTACGATGGTTGTTTGATGCTCGCTGAGGATGGCAAGCACTTTTACCGCAGCGCTGCCGAAAATGATTATATTTCCCAGGAAACCTTATACCACGGATCTGTTTATTTTTCAAAAAACTGCATTGTTAATGAACTCAGCTTGGAAAGTGGTGATTCAACCTATCTTCCACTTTCTCTTGAAGATCACTTCAATGAAAACCTATTTGATTTACGTTACTATTCGAAAGGTTATATTGACTGTACCTACCAGATGGATAAAAATAGTTTGATAACTCAAATGGATCAGTTATATCTTCCGTAAACATATTATTTCCTCATATAACCTACTATTCTTTCCTTATTTATGGTAATATAAAGAAGTGTTTTGGGATGGAGTAGGTTTTATGGAGGGCTAATGTTATGGAGCCAATTTATTTATCAATATAGCCGGCTGAAACCGGCAAACGTATCAAACAACTACTTCTTGAACAAGGTTATACTATCCGTGATATCCAGGATGCTTTCGGGTTTGAAAATCCGCAGGCCATCTACAAATGGATCTCTGGGAAATCGTTACCAAACTTAGACAACTTTATTATTCTTAGCAGAATCTTACATACCAGTATTGAAGATATCCTCGTCATCGACGGGGATATTCCTCGTTTATGGAGACTTTTAAACTTGTGGTTCAATGACATCTATCTCCATATGATATACAATCAGATCAGATGATAGTGGGGAGGACGACAAACATGGAATCTGTACATAAATGCATGTTAAATGATTTTCTGCGAAAGAAACGGAAAAGTACAACTCGAAAATCGGAATATTCTGTTTTTCTTACTTACGGACCGACTCACGGCTCTCCCGTTGAATGGATAAAACGTTGGAAGGAAGATATCATTTGCATCTGTCAGCGACTGCGTTACGGATACTGCTATCGTGATGTCTGGTCGATTGACTGGTGGTTTGTTACTGTTGTTCCGAACATGATCCACGATCTGCGTATCAACAGTCACGGGTATCCTGGATGCTTCACTGGAACCGAAGAAGAAAATATGCGGAAATGGAACCGGATCCTGGAACATATGGAATTTCTATTTCGGGAGGCAAACGAGGAAATCTGCCGCAGGAAGAATCCGTATAAAGACGCGCATAATCAGGCAAGGGAGGCTTTTATCCGGAAATACGGGATGTTTGGTGAAAAACTGAAAACGAAAGAAGAAAAAGAACTGGAGAAAAGTAAAGGATCCAGCCGTATATATACCATGTCAGATGTCCCGGAATACAAGGAAATATCGGATCAGTGGCTGGCAGCAGAGAATGAACTGACAGCATACAGAGACCAGTGTATGAAAGAAGGAATGAAGCTCTTTACCAAATATTTCTGGAATTTGTGGGACTGAAATTATTTTTCTCTATATTGAAATGAACACTATACGAGGTGGCCTATGAAAAATTTTATAAAACTTGATGATCTGTCCATTCTATCTGTTCCCTATATGTATATCGATCACAGAGATTATCTGGCAGATGCACTTTTTGAACAGAATCGGATCCATATGCGTTTTAAAGAAGAATTTGCTCATAAAAACTCTTCCTACTGCATCATTTTCTGCAGAGTACGAAAAAGAGATATCGCAAAATTCGAAGCAGCTCTTGGCCAGCTGACCAACAAGATGCTGCTTTTAGGATATACAGATTATCCAGATGCCTGCAACGAAATAATGGAATTTTTAGAAAAAGAAAGAGGTGTTGCTTAATGAAAACCTACATTTCTATTGATAAACGGAGCAAAAAAGCCCAGAACGAATACTACTCCAGCCAACGGGCCACCTGGGGACAGGTAAATCCTGCAACCCGCATTATACCAAGCGGTAAGGCCTATAACCGCCAAAAGAGTAAGCAGGAATGTAAAAAGTACAGCCTTTACACTAATTAAATTATATCTTTTTCTATTGTATTCAAATAAATTTGCTTTTGGAATGCCATTTAAGAGATTAAAAACATCAATATACGAAACCTTGTTTTCATGGTAAAATAAAAATAGTTAACTTTTATTTATTAGGAGAAATAATATGGATAAACTATTAGAATTGCTCAGTAAATACCGTTGTCATCTTAAACATGGATCACAAAATATGGCAGATTTTCTTGAATCAAATTTCCAGGCATACATAAAAGATGTAAACGAATCTCTTAATGAGAAAGATAATCCTTTAGTCGGTATCGAAATGTGCTCTATGGTTAAGAATACCATTAATGAAATTGAAGAAAATGCTAATAAGCTTGTTGAAGTTCTTCGTTTATATGATAACGGAAAAATTGTAGCAGCATCAATAAAAGCTTTTGATGTATTTGACACTATGAAACCCCAGTTGATGCAACGATATTCTGATTTATATCAATTAGGTGATTATTATCGTATTCGTAAAATCGGCAGTATTCCATTTCCACTTGAACGTAAAGAGTTATTTCATATTCCTCACAGTAAAAATTATTTAGTTGGAACTGAGCGATACAGTATGCCCGGGTACCCTTGCTTATATTTATCATCTCAACCGGAGTTGGCATGGCACGAATGTGGTAAGCCTACACAATTTGCTATTGCAAAATTTCGTATTCCTCATGAAGAAGAAAACTGTCTCAAATTTATAGACTTTTCTGAAAAGTTGATGCCACTTAAGCATAGTTTCTTTACTTGGTTTCATAATGAGAAAAATAAATCAATCGTACAGAAATATTTACTTAAATATATTTATAGTTACCCATTAAGGGCAGCTTGCTCAGTAGTTGTTGAACATCATGGTGCAAAATTCATTGAGGAATATATCATTCCACAACTTTTGCTACAATGGGTACGCAATGATGAGGATTTTAATGGTATTCGTTATGAATCTTGTTCTGATTCAGATGAAGTTAAATGCTATGGTGGACATAATATTGTATTAATAACTAAACAGTTCGATGCTGATGGATATGACACCAAGCTACGCGATTGTATAAAAATTGGACTACCTCAAATATTTGATTTGAATACATTAAGATATGATGAACAGGTAGCTCGCCTCCTTAATATAAAGGATATTTCATCTAATCCATTCTTTTGGGGATTAGAAAGTATATCAAGTGATTTTAAACGAATATAGTTCTAACTTCTCCATAGCTTGAACAAAGGAGCACTTTGCTCCTTTGTAGCTATTCTTACATAAACTGCTATAAAAATAATAAATCTTTTATTTTCGATTCAAAAATTCTTCCCAGGCGTCTCTCCACTGGCTCTCTTCAAAAGGATTACCATCCTTATCATATGTCTGGACGCTCTCGGCATATACGTAAATCTGATACGGTTCTACTATCTCTGCGTTTTCAAAGTAAGTGCATACGCTATCAATCAGCTCATCCGTGGATTTTCCTGTTTCTACAATGCCAGTATAGTAAAAATACCCTCCCAGCTCCGAATCTTCATCTTCCGATATATATACCCATCCATTTTTTTCTGTATCAGCAGTATAAAAATCATCATAAGCTAAAAATCCAGCAGCCTCAATCGCTTCTTTTGCTTGCTCTACTGTAGTTTCATCTTCGATGCTCACTCTTCCAGGCTTGTCAATAGCAAAATATGATCTGCTGCCAGCCGCATAATCCGAAAAATCCACGAACACTCTCACAAAAGCTGATGTGGTCCCAATGTTTTTGATTTTCACCGATTTCTGATATGTATTCGCTCCAGCCTTTAATTCCTTCGGTGGCTTATACGTTTCGGCAATAGAAATTTCATTTGTGCCGATACTAATAAAATGACTACCTTTTCTCGTATGTGTTAGATATGCTAACGTCCCCATCGCTATACATCCAAATACTATTCCCAGAAAAATAGCCCCTCGAATTATATTATCAAACATCCGTTCTCTCTGTCTCTTCTGTCTTCTCATCATCATCTTTTTTCTCCTCTTCTTTGCTCTTTTTTATGGCAAAAACTGCAACTCCAATAGATCCGATAAGGGCAAGACCTGCTCCGTATGCAAAGTGATCTCCTGTATCTGGGACTTTTAAATCAAATGGTAGGTCTGGGATTGGGGATGGCTCTGTCGGAGTGGGTGCATCAGGTTCTTTGGATGGCTCTGTTGGAGCGATGCCTGGACCATGCTCCTGATCTGAAGTGGTACTGCTGGAATGAGAGCTATTACCACTGCCACTACTTCCAGATGGTTTGACTTCTGCCGAAAAAATCCATCTTACCTTCGCTTCTTTTAAAGCATCGTTGTTTTTGAGATCTGCTGGGAGAGATATGGTAAAAGTAAAGTCTGATGTATCACCTCTGGAGTATGTACCGAGAAGCTGCTTATCGATAGGATTGCTTAAAGGGCCTAAATAAATTTGATCACTGTCGTTTTTAATTTCCAGAGTGATTTTACTGAGAATATCTGTACTATCTATTTGGTCAGCAGAAAAATATAGGGAGACTGGCTGGCTATAGTTGTTTCCAATCTTTATAGTTTCTGATAAATGATCTCCAGGCATCAAATCTCCAAGATTACTAAAAAAATCATCACCCATACGAACTAAACCCTCTGCCCCACCTTCAAAACTAACAGAAAACTGCTGATTCCCTTGGGTTGATACGGGATGAATCGTATGGCTGCACTGCTCAATAACTGTACCAAACCAAGGATCATCAGCATTCCAATTTGGTGTAAAATTTGCTTTCTGTACGGCATCCACTTGCATATATAAGTAAAAAGACTGATCGGACACTGCTTCTGTCCACTCTGGTGGAAAGCTAATTGTTTTTCCAAAGTCCACACTTTCTCCAACTTCTAAAGATTTTGTATAATAAAAATAATCTCCAATCTGCTTCCAGTCATCAGAAATACCGCCAATCATATCCAGGCTTAATCCCAGCGCTTCATCACCTTGCCATTCTGGCTTGATCCTTACCCATGCCGAATTTCCTTCATTTGTGATCCGTGTAATTTTACTGATAGTCTGACCAGGAAGAATCAACTTTTTATCCTCGTAAATCTTCTCTTTTCCATTCTTTCCAATTTCATAGTCTTGGAGATGAATGGAGATATCACCTGTTTTTATAGTCGAGATAACATCCGTCTGATACTCTGTTGCAAAGGTTGTCACTGGTATAGCTGTACCAAGCATAAACGCTGCACCAGCTACAGCCATCATTTTTCTTGCTTTCATTTTTTATCGCTCCCTTCTTGGGTTATATTTGTACGTCTATATAGAATATGGAAAATAAATTTGGAAATAAATATCGGAATTTAGGGATTTTAAAGGGAAAGTTGATTGAAAAGAAATATCTATGCAGTATAATTAAAATATCAAAATATGGGGGATATATTAATATGACTTACCTGATTGCGAAAAGATTTGATCAGTCCGAATGTCTGGCTGTCAGAATGGAACCCGGAAAAGAACTGGCTAAATTGGTATCTGAGATGGGAAGGAAATATCTGGATAAAGGAATTCAGATTCTAACCCTTTCTAATCCTGAGACTTTCGGGGAATATAAGCCATATTTGTTTATTAAAACTTTAGATGAATTTATCGAAAAGGTGGATAATCCATGTCTTTGAAATACCCAACTATTCATTGTATAGCTGATATGACTAAGCTCACTATGAAAAAAGAACATACCGTATATGACGGTAATGGACATTCATTTACGCTCCCAATATATAAATGCCCTCTTTGCCAAAGAAGCTATACTGTATTAAATCAGTACAGAGATTTGACCCAATTAACACTTAATGGGAAAAAATATATAAATGTATCTCCTGAAGGTGATACGAAACGGGTATCTCAACGACTTAATAACCCTCATATAATTTCTCAAAATAGTAAATGCTATGTATGTCACCCTCAAACACCTCATGTATGCTCAAAATGTAATCATCCGTTAACAAAACGTATGTTTTTTATAGATAATAAGTGTTTACATGCATTAAATGCCCAATATTGCCCTAAATGCAATATTTATTATCTATCTTTTAATGTATATAAAACAAACGCTTCCAAATGGATAGTTTTAAATCCAGAGGATTTAGACGCATATGCAAATATAAAAGCGAACAAAGAACAGCAATATCACTTACAGCAACTTCAAAGTAAACAGCTAAAACAAAACAAACAGAAATTTGAAACAGCTAAACAGGTCAAAAAGCAAAGCAAACAAAAAGCAACTAAGCAAATAGAAAAAATTTATCAGCATGATAACAGCATTCGTGTAAAAGACTTTGTCGTTCGCCGGACCACTTTTAAATGCATGCACCATGATCATCATTTACAAAATATTGATGCGAAAATTGACATTATTGATAAGTTTGGAAATGTTCGCCATGAAGTTGTATCTGCCGGATACTGCCCTAACTGCAATATCTTCTTTCTCATGGAAAGTACATATCAAAAGCTTAAGCTAAAAGGTACTCTCGTGTGTCGCATCAGTGATGAAAAAACCTATTTAAACGGAACATCCACAGGAGATGGAATGCGTCTGGCCCAAGAATCCATCCTTATGCAGTATGGTTACAATGTTTCCCAAACAGAAGACCTCTCTTCCGCCAGAAGGAAAAAGATTTTAGCCGTTCTGGTAGATAACAATGTCCTCACAAAAAGCGAAATCATCAGCTACTTAGACTTTTTCATTAATCAAAGAAAACATCAAAGCAAATTTGAAAAGGCTATTGCAAAATGGGAAGCTGATAAAGAATTTATAGAAGAATACAAAAACGGCAGCTATAAACAGTATGGAGTGAAAGGTATTTTTAGAAAGTATTAGAAAACGCAGTAATGGCAGGGTCAATATTACGAAACCCTGCCATTACTTATATTTAAGAGGAGATTAAAAACAAATTTATGGATTAAATAGTGATTAGATATGGATTACAGGTTCTGTCCAGCTAAGTCCTTAGCGCCGTTGGTTGCAGCATCCTGAGCGTCAATGTTGGTCTGGATATCGTCATCAGCCTGAGCGCCCTTACCTGCTGTGCCCTGGTTGATAAAGATATCGTAGATTTCACCAAGAGTAGCTGCATCCATATTATCAGTGATTTCAATAGCGCCTTCAGTGTTCAGGATGTTATCTTTCTGGATGGCGTAGGCCTCAATCTTAATGTCCTGAACAGCTTCAGGTACCAGCTCGTCCTCTAAGACGTTCATAACCTGTACCTTATCAAAGAGCGCTGTGGTTGCTTCATCTTTTGCGATGGCTTTCTTATAACCAAAAACATAGGTTCTGGTATCGCCAGCATGATCAGTGCCCTCTTCCTTATCAGCCAGCTGCACCCAATCTTTGTCAAAATTGTTTGCATGATCGGTAATCTTGTCAGCTGCATCTTTGAAGAAAACTAACTCATGATTTGCTGGAGCGGACGTAGCTCCACCATCATCCACCATCGTTACGTTTTTAACAGGCACGGTGATCTTGAGGAAAGAAATGGCTTCATTTATGCCGGTATTTTGGACGAGGGGGTCCATTGCCACTTCTTGGTTTGGAGTCATGTTCTTGTTTTCTCCGGCCTTTGCCGCTGCGTCATATGCTGTTTCCACCAGATCAATCTTTACCTGGCCGCTTGTGAAAGTATTAACGTTATTTTCGGCGTCCGTTAAGTAAGCCAGTGTTCCACCTGCTCCTGCTCCCAGCATTGCCAACGCCGCTAAGCCGATTACTGCCGCCTTTCTTTTTGATACATTTTTCTTTTTCATATTAAAATGCTCCTTTCCTTTTCTTAGGATTTATTTTTGAGGTTTTATTTCTCTCTTGCCCTCTATTTACAGTAGGCGGAAAAATCTTTGGGATTTAGGTAGATTTGAGGAATTTTTTGAAAAAATTTTTATTTTTCTTTTTTTTTAGTTTGGTTCAGGGAGGCAGAAAAGATATGTACGGGCATCGGTTGTGTTGTAAGCACAAGTTATAAGGACAAGGACTTTATCTGAGTCTTGAATGTTGAGGCTGTAGTTTTCCTGGAAATAGGTTTTTAAATCTTCTTGAGATTCTGGTTGGGTTCGGAGAGATGGATCTGCTTTCCTTGAAATACAAAGAACTGGGGTATAGTGATAGATTTGAGTGTCAGTGTATATAGTGATTTCTTGATGATTTTTGAAGAATTGAGGATCTTGGAATTTAGTGATGTCACGGAACATAGTGCCATATTTATATCCAGCTTTCATATGATGGCCATAAATTGAAATGATGCCTGGACCGTCTATGGTGCTGGTTGTGTCTAAAAAGATAGATCCAGAATATAACTTTTTGCCGTTTAAGTCTCTATGGAGATAAAATTCGTTATCCTCAGAATTTTGAAGGATCGGATAATCAATGGCTGTTCCTGGGATGCTGATCCAGCCTTTAACCGACTGATTTTGCTGCATTAAGCTGATAAGGCCTGGGGGAATTTGCTCTTTTGAAGGTTCTGGGACTACTGGATTTTCTGCAGTTTCAAAGGATTGCGAAGGAGTAGCCCAGACTTCTTTGGCTACATTGGCATAAGTGGTCTCTGCTTCCAGTCTGCCAGCTGCTTCTCTTCCTATATATAAGGAAAGAGCCAGAGCAACTGCCCCGGCTAAGATTCCTATAGCTTTATATATCTTTCGTTTCATACTGCCTCGCTCTCCTCTTCTGTTTTTTCTGGAGAAGTATCAGCTGTCTCTTCTTCGTCGTCATCATCGTCAAAGAGCTTTTCGAGAAGCGCCATTACGACATTTGCAAGGATTAAAAAGCCACCGATAACTGCATTTTTCTTAGCATCCAACTTGCTTAAAATTAAGCCAATCTTCGGAATGCAAAATTTATATTTACCAATAACATGCTCAGGCTTTAACGGTGCCAGATCTTCAACTTCATTGTTGTCGCCTTTCGTAGTAATGGTTCCATCTTCATTAATCTTTACGGCTCTATGAGTAACTGTTGCTCCTTCGCCATCTCCGGACTTAAAGGCTATAATATCTCCTTCATGAACATTCTTGTCTTTCGTGTCAATAAAAACAACAGATCCTGTTGAAATACCAGGTTCCATAGATCCGGAAAGTGTGATAAAAGGTGTAATCCCGAAAAGCTTCGGAACTGAAATTGCTGATGCTACAATGATTACTATAAAAGTCAGTGCCAGCACTAACTTAGATAAAATCTTCATTTTTCAAGACCTCCTCGTTATTTGATAAAAATCAAAATGTCTTTAATTAAGGTAAATCCTGTGATACAAAGGATTCCTGTTAAACAAATTCTATTGATACAACTGGTTACTTTGGGACTAATCTTCTTTCCAAAAAGCTCAGGAACCGTCATCATGATCTGTCCTCCATCTAAGGCTGGAATCGGAAGCAAATTTCCAATAGACAAGATGAAATTAGATGCGTAAAACAAATTAAAAACTCCAATCAACGCTGCTTTTATCCCCATTGCTCCGGCAAAAGCTGTGGTAGCTACTGCTGACATATCAGACAAGTTAGAATGGCTCGTTTGCATTCCAGCAAAAAGTGAAGGTATGATGCCTTTTGCCAGAAATCGCAGATTTCCGAAAAACTTCTGGATTACAACAGAAATGGAAAAACTATCTCTTAGCCCATACACTACAGCTAAGGCTATAATCGCCAGAATTAGATTTATTCCTGGACCAGCTGCAAAAACACAAATCCTTTTCCAAGCTGGCAGAATCATCAATGCTTCTTCTTCGATTTCATTTGCTCCACCCAAAGGCATTAGTTTTATTTTCCAATCTGTACCTGCTATCTTTTTATGCCAAATTATCGGACCGAAACCGATAGAAAATCCATCTACAGAAATTCCGCATAATCTCGCCGTTATATAATGCCCCAGCTCATGAAGTACCAGAGCCAGGGCTAACAGACATATATAAATAAGTAAGAACATTTTTTTATCCCACCTCACCATCCTCTTCTATTGCCTCTATCTGATCTGCTTCAGCCACTTCTCTCTTCTTTCCACCCTCTAAAACGTCTTCATCTTCCTGATCCAGAGCAATCGCATACTTTTTGCTAAGAATTTTTACTTTGGAGACTGTAGTCTTTCTGTATTCTATAAGAACCTTCACAGCATCTTCTGTCATAAATCGATCTATAACTGCTTTACTTTTCCCGGCTTCTACTGTCAGCTTTACTGTGTCTCCCACATCATTTTTTCCATCTAAAAAAGCATTTACGGATTTTAAAGATTTGAGGGAGTTTACAATCGTATCTAAAGCCTGCTCCTGCTCTGATGTTTTCATTATTTTTGCCATTTTTCTTTCACTTTCTTTCTTTATAGTCAACTTATTTAACAGTATGCATTAATGTTAGGAGATCAAGAAAAGTTGGAAAGCACATACGGAATAAAATTATTAATAGAAAAACATTAATTAAAAATACAACCATATATAATGACCGATAGCACAGCTTTTCCTTATTTATTTTTATCCTGTCTCCATTATCAATTGATTCAAATATCAAAGATAATACGCATATAAGTCCCAAGAGTACAAAGTATAACAAAAAATATAACCCGCTATTCGCATTGATTAAATCACCGATTTCAATGTATGCAATCGTCAACAACAGTATATCAGCATATGTTGTAAGGTCCATCAGTGAATCATACTTGTGATCAGAGTTATATTTTCGGTTTAGATTATCGAGCACGCAAGAAAGTAATATTGAAAATACCAGCAGTCCTAAATAAACATAAAGCATACCTAATCTCCTCTCTTGCCCTCGTCACCTCCGGGGCGGGTTATATTTTTTTATGATACTCAAAAGCAAAATCTTATGCTGCTGTAGTCATCCATGCAGCTGCTATACCATATCTTTCATAAAAGCTCTGACAGAACTTCTCAGCCATCTCAATCTCTCTTTCATCGAAAGTCTTATAAAACTCTGGAAGTCTACACGAGTTGTCTATGATTATCTTTGCATCTTCTTTATCTGATTCTGGAACCCGATGATAAAAGTCATAACTGCTGTCATAAAAACCAGATCCGTCTTCACTCGGATACAAATGCCAGCCTTCCTCAAAAAACTTCATTAATGCTGGCTCTTCCAAAACTTGCTTATCGCTTTCAAAAACAATCGGTAATCCATCGAGATCACATACAACTCTGTCATCAACTCTTCTTTTGAGCAAAAATCTTTTTTCTTCCATAAAATGCCTCTTCTTTCTCTCTGACTTCTTCGCCAGGAAACTATCTTTTTTCTGTTACACTCATAATATGGAGAATCAAAAAACTACCAAAAACTCTGGAACAAAAATTCTTTTCAAAAATAATATGAGGAATGAATTAAAAAATAAAATCAAAATCAGGGGGTATAATAAGGAAATAAAAAGAAAATTTTTACTTGGAAATATATCTACTATATTTATAAGGAAGGCTTTGGTAAAATTTAGTAGCCAAAGCCCTCGATGCCAAGTGCGTTGCCAAATTCCACAAGTGGCTGCATCATCTCAAGCTCCTCTTTTGTGTAAACTCTGTCAGGATTTCTGCCATAATTTCCATATTTAAGCTTGTAGATGTCCTGCTCCAGCTTGTCGGAGCTATAGCCCACCTTTGCCCAGACAGGATTCATGGAAGAGGCAATCTCTACACCAAGATCATCAATGCTTCCCAGAATCTCTCCAAAGCTCTGTCCCTCTCTTAAGCCTTCGCCAATCCTCTTGCAGCCTTTGATGAGTGTATCGTTGATATCAGCTATAGCACTAAAGCTAAGTCTAACATCCTCTTCGTCTTCGCCAGTCTCTTCTGCGAACTGCTTAATAGTGCCATCATCCAGCAAATAATCTCTTGCATCCTCGTCTTCAAAAACCAGCTGTTCCTCGGATCCCTTTAAACCAAAAAGATATTCACGGGCGTTCTTGGTGATGCTCTTTTCGATGCCGTTCATCTTGTCTACATCAGCCTGAGTTACGCTGGTGCAGTTAGCAAGAGTTGGGGCCAGTGCACATGTAGTTGTAAGCATACCTGCTGCGATAGTCAGTAAAATTTTTTCTTTCAACATAAAATCTCCTCTCTGTCCTCGTAACCTCCGGGACGGGCACTTCATATATCAAATTATCTGTAAAATCAAAAATCGCATTAAAATTGGAAAACTCGGGAAGAACTTTGTCCCTACTGAAACTTAAGAACCTTTTGCTTTAAAAAATGTCCACGCAAATGAGCAACCGGAGCTTTGTCTCGTTCGCTCACCTGCCAGGTTCATCTTCTGTGCTGTACTAAATCTTTTATCTTTATCTATTAATAGTATGGAGAACAGTTTTAAAAATAAAATCGATTTTAGGGGGTTTTAGGGAGATTTGAGAAGATTTTTTAATATTTTTTTCTAAAAAAAAATGCCTCCGGCAGAAAAGATGTGGCTGTCGGAGGAGGTGAATGTGATTTGATTTATCGTGTTCTGGGATGAGTCTTGGGATTTCCTTTATCCCATGGTGGGGCAATGTTGACATCTGGGACTGGGGTAAATGCGGGATTTCTATTGAAACGTTCGTAAAGTTCGTTGTTGATGATGTGATTCACTTTCTGCTTAACCAATTCATACGGCGGTTTGTCTCTTCCATCCAGATAGTGGCTGAATATTTCTGATCTGATATCAGCCTTTAGAGATTTTCCGTTTACAAGATCATAGCTGTACTCGTCCGGAATCTTAAGTATGTTTTTGTGATCCCTGTAGACGGCGTACCTGGATATGTATGCGTTTACTTTATACCGATCACTTAGCTCATCAAAAGTGATGCAGTCATGCTCCATCGCCTCGATGATGATCTTCGCGTGTAAAGCATCTGTGAAAAGATTAAGTTCACCCTGGCGTTTATACTTACGTGGATGCTTTTGCACCTGTAAATCACTTTGTGGATTTACTTCTGAGATGAGGCCGCTAATGCGATTTTGATCGAGTTCTCCTAAGCTGCAATGGCTCTTAGAAATCGCATAACTGATCGGCTGTGTGAAGTATTTAGCATCGGTATCTCTGATTAGGTTACCACCATATCCGCCACCTACAAGAGCTGCGCATAGGCATCCGAAGTTACGATACTCTTTTGGGATTTCACTATACTGTGAACCGTCTCGTAAAAGTGCTGCTACTGAAAGCCATACGCCCTGGCCAGATAACTGCTCTTTTGGGATATCGGAAAGCCTGATGGTTTGGGCCTTGATCTGGTCCATATAGTGTTGATAGATTTTATCTTGTTCGTTCATGGGATTGCTCCTTTCTTTTCTCACGCCATAGTTTGTCTTGTCTGGTTACTTCCAGTCCTTGCACGATACGCTGAGCTTTTTCATAGACAGGATTTGGAACTGGTGAAGGATTAAAACTATATGGAACACTTTTTTCCTCATCCCAGTAATCAAAATTCCATTGGCTTGGTAAACCACTTTGAATAGCTGTCTCACACATCGCTTTCGTCCACTCTGCTTCTGGGATATATGCTAAAGCTTCTGCATTCATGGCAACTGCTATTGTAGACATGTGGATGTCTCTATACTGTTTTGGGACCATAACGATAGATAGTGGATTTTTGTTAATAGCCTGTATCCAAAAGTGCTTTGGTTTGGCCCATATGCTTTGATCCAGCTTAAGAGGGCTATATTCGTCTCTTGCAATTGCTTCCAGCATGAAAGATTCGTCTGCTTTGTACTCGGTTGGAACGTGATCTAATACTTCATAACCCGCTGTGCTGATAGCTGTGAGACATCTATCTTGTGTCTTATATTGGTTTGGGATAAAGGCTAAGCAGTCGCCATCTCGTTTCACTGCATCGTCACATATTGCTTCTGTGATTTGGTCCTGTGGGAAGTACTTAAGTGCATATGGGGTTCTTTCGTATGCTTCCATACATAGATCTGGGGTTCTTTCTCCTTCTGGGATGTAACTCAACGCAAAGGCTGGTGAGAGTTTGATTAGGGCTTCGTAAATCTGTTGCTTATACTGGTCTTTAATATCTGAGATGCTGTATTGATGATCGATTAGGATTGCTCTGGCTGCCTGCTCTAACTGTGCTGCTGTAAATGTTTGTTCTATCATGTTAATTATCCTCCTTCTGATGCTTATAGTATGGAGGTTGGTTTTTAAAATGAAATCAGATTTAGGAAGATATGAATGTATTGCTTGCTGATTATATCCCTCTAAGCTGCTTTCTTTCCGAGCGGAAGATATAGGATGTATATTGGAAGCTGATGATGCCGCTTGCATATGTTATCTCTCAGCTGTTATGGATTCGCTGCCGTAAAGCAAATCTTACAGCCATAAGACCTCTATCTTATATATGAATGGTCAAATTCATATTTATTATTAATGCAATAAGTCATATTAGATATATAAGCAACATTAATCTATATCCCTCCGTACTATTGGGATTAAGTTTCTTGATATAGGAGGTCTTTATGATCAAGCAAACAGCATTTGGAGCACATGAGGCTATACTGAATCGTTTTTACAATGTCGGTGGTTTCAATAAGCCTGAACGTATCGGATATCTAATGAAAATGATTCGTGAACTTAAACCATCTTCTATGATGGATTGGATGCGCTGGTACTTCGAGCATGTCCACGATTTTCCTTATTTATATAATTTGACCATTGAGTTCTGGCAAACGATTCCTGCTGCATATAAGATTGAGTTCAAAGAAGCATTGGCTTATGTAGGGGATGTTATGTTTCAACGAACATTCTCTGGTTATAGCAAAGAAAGCTCCGCCTTACAGATTTTACGTAAAACTATAAATCCTACTATCCAAGAATCACCAGCACACTGGGACAATCTCTATTTTATTGATTTCTACTTCTACAATTCTCAAAACCAACTTATCGGAATTCAACTTAAACCAGAATCTTTCTTGCATGGTCATTATGAACAACATATAGCTATCAATACTAAAATGCAGCATTTCTGTAGTACTTACAACGCAAGGGCATTTATCCTTTATTATCGACAAGGATATAACGCCAAGTCTAAGGATGATTTCTTTATTAACTCAGAAACAATAAATCTAATTAAGCAAACCGCAGCTTAACTTCTTATGGAGTAGATGCAAATTCAAGTGCATCTGCTCTTTTTTTTATATGTAAACCGTATCTAATCTCTTCCTAACCTTCCAAATTACTCCTGCAGCCCAGTTTATAAGAATATAAATGTAGATTTTCTATATAGAAAAACTCTATCGTATCTAAAATCAGTTCTTCTGTATTCTAAAAGAGAGACAGATTGATGGCTGGTTGAATGTTTGCCAATGCCAGTATACTCATAAATTTCTCTTTACATACCCGCCGGCAGGCGCTTCTGAACGGCAAGAGACACACTATGGCCTTACGCCAAATCATTTGAAGCTGAGAAAGACTACCCTGCTTTCCTCGATTCCATAATGCATTACCAAACTTGAATTTTAAACTGTGTACAATGTATAGAAATCAGCTATCAATTCTGAATGCAATAGCTCCTATATTCCAAAACGTATACCTGACCAACCCAAGGATTCTGATCTTCATATTCGGCATTCAATCTAATTTCTTTATTCTGATAAAGAACAGCTTAAACCTTATTCCGATACCACCCTCTGAATAAATACAATCATTTTAAAAATTTACGTTCCTGATAAGCATAATACTTTTCTTACCGAACTTCTTATTTAGTAATCCTATTCTTATTATAAAAATCTTTTTTATTAAAGATTTTATTATATATTTTACTCAAACGCAAAAATGCCGGAAAATGGCGGAAATAAGCCATTTGTGGGGGAAATCGGGTTTCCAAAAGGTCGAGTTCACATTTCCAGCAAGTCCAGTTAAATTTCCACTTTCGTCGAGTTCGTAGTTTCTGTTTTATAAATGCCCTCACCATGTTACAACGGCTTATTTTGACATAAATAAAGACCGGAAGCATTTACGCCTTCGGCCTTATAAATTTGTTATTTTTTCTTTTTCATCGGTGTGATACGGATGTTGCGATTGTCTTCTGATATTTCAAAGGATTTTATCACTTTTGCATCTATATAGTGTTTTAGGATTTCATTAACGATTTTTCTATTTTTACATTGCGTACTTTTTAATTCACTCCATTTCAATCCAGCTCCTTCAAAGATTGTTTTATACCCTACCCAGCTGCTATTGGTTGCTCTCTTATAATCATAACTACGAATATAACTTATCAAATAATCCCTTAATCCAATAATTTTATCTGACAGGTAAAAAGGGAGACGTAACCACTTTTCTTCTACCCATATAATCTGATCCATAGTGCTTGCATACTCATAAAGCATTGGGCATTTCAAGAGTCTAATCCCTTCAGATACTGTTAAATTTGCATTTTTTACTGTGACAAATTCTGCCTGAATGAGAGTACCTTCAATTATAACCTCAGACTCATCTTCTTTAAAGCACTTTGTCAATCGCATCTTCTTCACTGCTTCCGGCAGATCTGATGAAATGTCGATAATGCACATGATCATTGTCAGCTTATATACTGCACTCTTAATCTTCCATTTTGTACTTTTATTGATTTCAATTACTCCACCGCCGCTGATTACTTTATAAATTTCCTGATAAGACATCTCACAGTAATCCTCTTCTGGATTTTCCCTCTCTGTCCAGATGGTATAAATCGCATCCATAACTGCTTTATCAAAAGCAGTTAAATTGACCCGGCCATCAATATACGCATTTGGCAGGTATCTCTTCATAGCCCCTGATGTAATCAGTGTACCTACACAAAACGATCCGTCCCGACCAGTTTCAATCATAAAAGGGTCCGCATCCGGTCTTATATCTGCGCACTGCGGTGCGATGCTAACCAAACTTTTCAGTACTTTTGTATTGTTTTGTCTTATGCCTCTCATCTAATAAATACCTCTTTTCAATTATTTTTGCTGCTGTTTATATCATGGCTGAAAATATAAAAAATGAAATCAGAATCCACACATAGCTTGCATTGCCTTCATTTCATCAGCTTTTGCTTTCATCTTAGCCATCATTGCAGCGGGTGACTTATCCAGATTAAACTCACGATTTTCAAAACTTTTTTGCTTAGGATCGGATTTTTCTTCTTTTGCCAACGAATTTTTTACTTGTTGTTTTTTACGATTTGGCTGATTACTTGTTCTACCAGATCCAGTGGTGATAAGTCTGGAGTTCGTAGGAGTTTCTATGATTTCTGTAGATGCTTGCGTTTCCTCAAAATACTCATACGCCGAATAGTAATCCAAAAGAATTGATGCGCTGGAATCTCCTCTTCGTGCTTTTAAAATCTGCAGTTCCATCTTGCGTGGTAAAGCTGAGCGAGCTTTTAAGTAATCCCATCCCTTTTTGCCTACACCATCGTACTGTAAAGCTAAAATGATATCCGCAGTATACTCAATGGATCCACTACCTTTAAAGCTATTAAGAGTGATTGGATCGTTATAGGAATCACGAGTCAAAGCAGAAATCAAAACTACTGGGATGTCAAAATCTGTAGACATCTTTTTCAAAGTCTTTACCTGTGCTTTGATAATATCAAATTCCTGCTTGTCTGGAGTCCTACTTGGCAAAAACTGAAGATAATCAATAAAAACTACAGGTGCATGCTTTCCCTGGCAAATCCATTCAGTCTCGATTAGCTTCCGGATATTTTCGACCGTCCACTCTATATCTTCGCCATCATTATCAACGCAGCTAAATGTCTGTAATTCTTCTTCCATCTGATCAGCGCATTTCGCCTGAAAATCGAAGATTCCCTGAGGCATCCTTTCGATTTCTGCCTCATTATCCAGCTGATTTACACTCAATCCCAACTTTCGGTCACTTCTTAAAAAAGTACGACGAGATACAAATTTATCTTCTAAATCTTTCGCCGTAACTTCTGTCGATACAAAAAGGACATCTTCTCCTCTACTGGCAATATTATCAGCAATTTGGTTAGCCAAAGTAGTTTTTCCTGCACCTGGAGTCGCTGCTAAAAGAATAAGTCCTTTGGTTAATCCCCCAGCCAAAGCTTTATCCAATGACGGAATACCAGTTGGAATTCTTCTGGTATAGCGGGATTGATCTTTTCTATGGTATTTATCTGCACTCGGTCTCTTAATCATAAGTTTTCTCTCTCCTTTTTCATTTTCTACACAAAATATGGAGAATGAAAAAAGAGATAAAAACTCCAGCACAAAAATACCCTCGAAATTAAAAAAAAAAGGATTTGAAAAAATATAAAAACGAACTCAGTTCGGATTACAGTTTGAAGCACAAAAAAGAGGCTCCCGGATTGGAACCTCTTAGATGAGAATATCATTTATCTTCTCTTATTTTTTTACAATTTTCATTTATCTGTGACCTTAATAACGGGCTTACCATCTACAATATTCACACTGAAATCATGTGTGTTAAAATATTTTACCGTATCAAGGTATTGCTGAGTTGGCTTCTTTCTTTTAAGTGGTTTACTGGTAACAAACAGCGGGTTTGTATTAATTGCGTACCCGTCGTTCATAAAAATACACCTCCATGATTGTATTCTATCACAATTTTATAAGTGTTCCATTCAACTGTAAGTTGATATCCTCTCCTACTTTCCTATGCTATAATTCTTTTAAAATCTCAGATCCAGAGGAGCATGTATGACAGCCAGAAAACCAACACATCCAGGAGCTATTCTTCTGGAGGATATTATAAAACCGCTCAATCTCTCAATAGCAGAAGCTGCAAAGATACTTGGAGTCAGCCCCAAAACATTATCTGAATTTGTAAACGAAAAAACACCATTAACCCCTGATATGGCAATCCATATCGCCAAAGCAACAAGCACATCTCCAGAAAGCTGGATGAGTATGCAGCAGAAACTAACTCTTTGGGAAAGGAAGGAAGAAAACCGACATGACAGCTGAGCAAATCACTGAATTCAAACAACTTCTTCAACATTGCTTTATCCAAAGCTATCACCTTTCAGCTTCTGATGCGTACAAAGCTGTCCACGATAGCTATCTCTGTAAAGCCCTTAAAGATGATCCTGATTATACAGATCATGACAATATCGAGTCTTGGGCTGAAATCATTTACGAAGAATATACATCAGAGCAAAAATAATCCTTTATATCACATTTTCTTCCAAACGAACTCAGTTCGTATTCGCATTTTCACATCCAAATCAGGCCGGACATCCCATTTGCCCGACCTTTTCTTTTTATACTGCCTGAGCGTACTGCTTTCTTGCCACTTTAAGAGCCAGTTCCCGGCTCCCATACCATTTCCAAAAATCTGAAGTCTTTCCACCTAAGTTAAAATTGTTAAGCATTCCAAGTTCTCTATACCGTCCAGCAATCAGATCCGATACAATCTGCCGATCTTCTTTACCATCGGAAATAAACTCACCACGTTCCTTCTGATCTAAAAGCATCTGTTGTATCTGCCACTGCTCTGTAAGTGTTAGGTTACATTTATCTACAGGATATCCATTAATCCTGATATCTAAATGCATTGATATACTGAGCATATAGGACGGCGCTGACTGACCATCCCAAACTCTTGTAGCATACTTAAAATTTCCACGTTCCGGATCACGCCAGCTTGGCTGTTCAAAATATCGTAGCATTGCTTCTCTTGCCACACCATCCCTTCCTTTGGGCGATAAAGTCATCGCAACAGCAGCCTCTACTGGTACCAGAAAAAGCTCCATATCTTCTCCAACCAAAGTCTTAGCAGGGATCAGCACACCTTGTCCTTCCTGATTCCCATCTTTATTCCATCTATTTTTATAATCTAAAGATACACTTAAAGCTGCAATATCTGCATTACTGCTGGAATCAGAGTAAGAGGCCTCTGCTATCAAAGCCAACTTATCTGCATTTGTGAGCCCATAATGATACGGGTCCAATGCAAACTGCATCAAAAAGTAACTCTGCCCAATCACATTATACTCAACTTTACGAGGCAACTTTTCCGTTCGATAATCCGTATAGTAATGCTCTTGCTTTAAACCGAAATAATCATCATCCCGTGTAAGCCTTAAATACGCCAGTCTCTTAGCAACAGCATCTGGTGAGTTGTCGATTTTATCTTGCTGCCAGCCATCATCAAACAAACTCCTTAAAAAACCCAACATTGCATCCTCCTTTCTCCACGCCGACCAAATCATCAAAACGAACTGGGTTCGTTTCATCATTTTTTACTCCAAAATTCAAAAACGACCTCAGTTCGTTTTACACTTTTAGAGATCAAGTATAGTCATTATAATAACTATGTCCGACTGCCTCTGCCTTTTTCTTTCTTCTCTTCTTTTTCCTTTTGCTTAGCAACCTTTTCGTCACGGATCTCTTTTACAACTTCTCTTAACTTTTTCTTTTCCAGTGGATCTTGAAAATCCAGATGCTTAAGCTGCGGAATTTTAGGAATAAGATTTTTAAAATCATCTTTAGCAAGGGTGATGGATGTGCCATCTTTTGATTCGATGCATGTATATGGGATTTTATGTACGTCCAGCTCGATCCGGACCAGAGATGTTTCTTTGGGGCTTTGGTAGATTTTTTCTACAACACCATGACCATCGGCGTGCTGCATCAAGTCTTTAATTTCTAAGTTAAAGCTTTCGATCAGTTGATGCCCATCCTTCTTCATATCGTCAATCAGCAAATCCATGAAGCGCTGATCCTCTGCTTTATAGATATACTGGTAGATGCCAGGGGATGTGCGGAGCTGTGTTCTACAAGTTAAGATGTCTGTCTTCTGGAGTTTCTCTTCAAAGGCCTCTGCTACCTCCTGGCTGACTGGAACAGTCATAAGTGTGCCGCCTTTTTCAACATAACTGAGGAAATTTTTGAGCGCTTTCTTGTCTTGTTCTGAGCCGCCTCTCTCTTCAAGCATCTTTAAAAGTGCCTGAATTACGTTATCAACACATCGGATTGATGCTGTGGCAATCTCTGTTGCCATTCTGAGTTCTTCTGCCATAGTTTTTACCTTCTTCCTTTCTAAGATAGAGTATGGAGAATGGAAAGGAAAATAAAATCAGATTTTGATATTTAGAAACAAAAATACTATATTTCTGAAGGGTTTTAGGGAAATTTAATAGATTATTCCATTCCAGATTGTACAAAAAGTGATACAATATAAATATAACGTATTGGATCATTTTATCCTGTCTGGACTTGGCAGGATACATAAGGAGGTTACTTTATGAGCACTTTTAAAACTAACGATGGCGTAGAAATTTACTATGAAGTACACGGAGAAGGCAGACCACTACTGATGCTTCCAGGTTGGACATGCTCAACAAAATTCTGGAAACAAAACGTGAACGAACTTTCTAAATCCTGCAAAGTCATTATGATGGATCTTCGTGCGCACGGAGAATCTGAAAAGGTTATGCATAGTCACCGCATTTCCAGATATGCTATGGATGTGAAAAACTTATTGGACTATCTGGATCTGAAAGATGTGACAGGTCTTGGCTGGTCTATGGGTGCATCCATTTGGTGGAGTTATATTGAGCTGTTCGGAAATGACAGATTAAGCGGCCTTATCTGTGTAGATCAGTCTCCAGCTCAGTACATCGGTCCTGACTGGCAGTGGGGGCAGAAAGGCTGCTATGATGTAGAATCTTTTATCAGACTTTGCTGCGGTATTCAGGCTGATCCGGAAGGCTCTGCTGCTGGTCTGATCACTGGCTGTCTAAATCATGCTCCTGATCCTGAAGATGCAAAGATGCTCGCTGCAGAAGCAAATAAATGCCCTCCGTACGCACGGATTGAAATCATGCGCGACCATACCAATCTGGATTGGAGAGATTTTATTCCTCACATCAAATTGCCGACTCTTGTATGTGTCGCTAAAAAGAGTAATATTTTTGATTGGCACGGCTCTGCATGGGTTGGAGAGAATATACCTGGCGCAAAGACCGTTTTCTTTGAAGATTCCGGCCATATGCTTTTCTGGGATGAGGCTGAGAAGTTCAATAAAACTGTGGCTGATTTTGTTTGCAACCACTAATCTTTTAAAAGACAAGAGGCAGGACCAGACATCCTGCCTTTTCTATATCTTATCTGCAATAACTTTTCGTTTTCGCTTCTGTTTTTCCACCCAGCTTTATTTCTGGGTGATTCTTTGCCAGATTCTTTTCCAGTGCAGGCAGATAACTACTCAGCTGACCCTGTAGCCAGTTGGCTCCGTACTTTCCTAAAACCTCCCTATATGCAGCATGGACGTGCGGAGTATCTTCATATACTTTGTGGATAACTTCCATTGGTTCTAAACTGCCAAACTGCTTTTTCCACTGCGACTTCTGTTTTTCAGGATTTCCGCAGTAGCCCGCAGCGAAACTGATATACATCTTCGCTTCATCTGACTCACTGCAAATGATTTCTTCCGTAGAACGTTGCTTTTCAAAGCCCATCAGCGTAATGCAATGAGCTTTCCCGGCCGGTAGCTTTCTTTCCCCTTTGCATATAGCAGTTTCAATCCTGCATGCGTTCGGGTCAAAATAAACAATACCAGAATATCCTTCCCTACCATAAATCTCTTTATAAAGATCCAAACACTTTTTTCTGATTTCCAGCCAATCGAGAGTATATTTGACTTGCACTATTGTTTCTGGCTTCTTTTTAGTCGCTGGGACTATAAAAGATGTGGCAGATACACGATTTGTTCTGGCATATCTATGAGGAGATGGACTGTATTGAAGTTCCTTATTTTCAATGGCAGCTTTTAATTTATTTATAGCAACAATCAGCTCGGGGTTATTGGTATACTCAGAATAAGAAGGCATTGGCATCATCTTACCTCCCACCATTAAATCAATACTGTCTTCAAAGATATCAGGATTATCATCCGTCATAATTCCAATAGATGCAGCTCCAAAGCGCAAGTCAGGTGCAGTCTCCCTGTAGTACTGCATGGCTTCTTCCAGGGTAAGATCATCGTATATTATGCCCTGGAAAGGATACTTGGCTGACTGATGATAATAAAATCTCATGTGTTGCACCTCCTGCTGATATTTATTATTATAGTATGGAAAATGGAGTAATAAATAAAATCAGTTTTTGTCACATTAATCTCAGCTTGCCTCTTCCTTTTGCACTACAATCTCATCAATTGTGCATTCAAAAATCTGTGAAAGCTTCACTAATTTATCAACCGTGGGTAACGTTTCTCCAGCAAGCCATTTATAAATAGATTGGGCAGACTCCAGCTCCATCATATCTTGCAGTCTAAGCACACTTATACCTTTATCAATCATCAGATTATTGATCTTTCGTCCAGTCATCTTACGATCAACTATTTTCATATATCCTCTTTCTTCTTTGGCGCCATTGATTTTCCTTTGTTTTTTCCGTACACTTATATTTTATCGTAGGTCAATAGGTATTGCAAATTCTGGCACAAAAATACGGATTGGATACAGAATACAAAATTGCACTTGAAAATAGGAGCAGATTTTCCTGCTCCTGGTATGTTTTATAGTTAATTTAGATTGTTTCCTGCTGTTCGTCAAAGGAAATATCTTCTTCTGGATTGAAATGACATAAATCATTTTCGTTCTCTTCTTCATCTCTACAGTCAAAGTACATTTCTTCTAAACCGGGCATTTCCGTAAGCTCCTCTGCCAATGACGTACTTATAACAACTTCAGCCGAAAGCACATATATATCCGTGGGAAGCGGATTAAAGTAGCTGCTTTCCAGTCGCTTTTTTATATCATATGAAGCCAGCCGCTGCTCTGCATCTTCCTCTGCAACGCACATATCATCAACCATCACTTTTTTTACTCCAGCTATGATCCACTCTTCCAAAGCATCTACAATCAAATGATTTTTCTGACTCAAGTATTCACAATAGTCCATTCCGGCTGCTACAGATACTTTTTCTTCATCAATCTGTAAATCTGCAGCGATTGTACCTATATCATAAATTCTCTGTTTCGTAGCCATTTGTAAAGCATCCTCCATTTTCATAAACGCCTCTTCTTTCGTATATATTCTATTTATATGTTTGCAATCACCTTATCCAAAAGTCCTTGATCCTTTAAAAAGACCAGCCCATCGATAATCCCTGCCGTGTAAAGTACAGAAAGCTGCACGTCGTGTAAGTCTTGCATTGTTGCCATTAATTCATCAAAAAGCGTTTTCTGCTCCTGATTTAACTGTTGACATACCAGTGTATCAGCTAAATCACATATTTTCCTGGTCAACTCCCTGTTTTTCGGAATTTCTGAAAGATACCTTTGCATAGCTTCCATCCTATAAGGCTCCATCAGATAGATCAGTGCCTCCAATATCTTTTTCTTCTCTTCATCTTTCATCTTCACTCACCCCCTTCTTTATCTTTGCTACAGTCTTTAAAAACTTTTGATAATATTTTCGGAGAACCAGTACGCATATACTCAACCTTTATTTGATTTTTTTCTTCTTCAGTAATCGGGATATGTACCCCATAGGCCAGAGATAAGGCAAAAATGTCTGTTTTGCTTACCCAAGACAGAATCTCTGAAATTTCTGACAGTGAAAAACTTTTATCGAAAAGATGGTAGCATACTTCCGTGCTGACCAAAATCCACATCTGCTCAACTATCATTTCCTGAAAGCTAAAAAAGCGCTCCCATGTATCGATTTCCTTTGCATAGTGAAGAGCTTGAACAGCTTGCTTAGATTTATCCATGTCTTTCAACTTATCAAGGCATTCTAATCTGTGAATTTCTATGTCTTCAATTTTTTTCCCGCAAAGTTGATGAGTGATGAGATCAACTAAACTATTTGGATACATCTCTGTCTGCTTCTCATAGAGCGCTTTTAAACGTTCTTCTACTGATATATAAATCGCATCTAAAATCTCTTCCATATCCTACCTCTTTTCTCTCCTCTTTGTCTTATCATACCCCAACTCACCATACCCGTGAATGAACTCAAAGTTGAATTCATTTTTATTGCTATTCTCCATATTAACAATACGAAACAAATACACCGATTGGAGGGATATATAAAGTGAAAAACGCATGGGATATAGCTCCTTTTTTACAGGAAGAAGGAACTTTTACAGGAAAAGTACTGAGGATAAGAAGTTTAGAAACGATAGGCGGAGCACAGATTTTAATTCGCTTGGATGATGCCGAACTTCCTGAATCACCTGATCATACTGCCGACCTGGAAAAACTGGAAACCAGGCTAAAAGTAGCTTCTACTGATAATGCAGACGAAATCCTCACAGCTATTCAACGACTCATGAACATAGAGCAAAAAGAAATCCAGGATGGTACTGGATCAGTTAAAATCGCCATCTTTTATGATGGTTGGAAATATACCGATGATACCGGAAACTCATACGAGATGGATATAGAACTCCTTATTCGTCAACTCACTCCTGGCACTCATATCACTTTCCGCACATCAAAAAATTGGCGTAACAACAAAATCTACTGTCGCTACATTAAAAATCTCACCACCGGCTCTTACTCTGGATACGAAAAAGAAGCAATCTGGAAGAAAGAAAACCGTACATATGACTTTATAAAACAATCCGGAACTTATAAAGTAACTATCCTCTCAGCTGCTCCGTTCATCGATGATTTTGAAAGAGCTAATCTTCTCTTAGAAATCTGCGTTAATGATGATTCCACTTTCTCCCGCTATTGCTGCATCGCTCCATCTTCATCAGATACCTATAAGCTAATCCAAGACATCGATCCAGCACAACTCTATAAGCATAAAATGCAGCTCACCATTCAAGTTGATCCAGATACAGGCAAAGCTTATGCAAAAGACTGCATACCATTGGACGGAACAGTTTTTAAAAAAGATACTAAAAGAAAAGTAGGAAGAAAAAAGAAAAATCCATCTTCTATAGAGGGAACTCCCTATGATTATAAAAAGATGAAACAACTTGCGGATCAGGCAGATGCCGTTATGGAAAGGGAATTCTTTGAAACTGGTGGGATATATAAAGCTACTATTTTAGATGATGACCTGACTGATTTTAATAGAAATGATTTTTCTTTCCTTCCTCTGCTTTTATCGGATGGAAGAAAGATATGTCCTGAGATCAGAACAGATGCGGCAAGGTCAAAGCCAGCTGCTGAGATTTTAGAAAAGCTGGGGGCTGAGAATGACTTACGCAGAAGGACAAAGATGTTTCCAGGAGTGGCTGTAACTCTCTACTTCACACCCTCCAAACGATCTGAAAAGATGATCCTTCGTGTCCTAAAGATAGAGGATGATGCTTTACAGATAGATAAATGCCGAATTGCTTATTATCGTAAGGTTTTGATTACTGCCGGAATTATCCCTGCATCTGAAGCTAAGATGTCCTTAGCCCGCATGGATGAAGCGCAACTCATCCGTTATGAAGAAGTCTTGAGGCAAGCCGAGACAAAATTTTACGCAAACATAAACAATAATAATTAACACAATCTTCATTTCTGTTCCAGAATTTGCCCTACTTAAAAAATATTGATAAAATCAAATTATAAAAGAAAGAGGAGGCGATGCCTTATATGAAAACTTGCCCGATTTGTGGTAATGCATACTCTGATGACCGGTCCCGCTGTCCATTCTGTTTAACCGAGGACAAACCTGACTTTAAAACCATTCCCCTAACAGCAGCCGCCAAAAAGATACTGCTCAGGCGATTTAAGTGGGCTGAGGCAAAACGGAAAGAATACTATTTTTACGCTGATTGGATCGACCTTGATGATGAACGACTGATCAACCCTTTCTTCACTGATCGCCCTACTCCATTTAGACTGCTGCGTAGACTGATACAGGAAACATTCAGCTTTATCTTTTCTTGCATCACCCATTTTCTTTCCATTTTCGCATATTTTGCGCTATATCTGTTCTGCAGCCTACCCATCTATAAGTTGATAGCCCTGGGCTCAATATCCAAGGCTCAATTCACCGAAAATGGATTGACTTATACTGCCTTTCTCCTCATTCCTTCCATCCTTGCCGGTACAGGTCACCTTACTCCTTTGCCAATTCGTCTCTGGAATTTCATCTTTCACCATAAATCCTGGAAAGCGGAAAAGCAGTGGAAAAAAGAGGAAAAGGAAGAAAGTAAAAAGATCCTCAACTATATGTTCAAGATGAGAGCCCATTGCATTGAGATACGAGCTGAGATTTGTGAAAAGCTGCCATTTTTGCCGGAATACTACTGGAACGAAGCTGATCTCTCCTTCTTACAAGATGCCTTAGAAAAGCACCAGAACGAGAATATTTCCTTAAAAGACCTGATGAGACTGGCTCAAAAGGACTGGGGCCGTTTGGATTATAGAATTTCTGGGAGAAGAAATACAAAGCTGCTGATTGACCGGATCGAAAGAAAGCATCTATCTGATTATCTTCATCCGGAGCAATTGGAACCCGGACCTCTGCCCAAAACTGCCACGATTGTAGATGTAGCAGATGAACCATTTCCGAAGATGATACTTTAGGACAGAAAAATGAGCCTCTGGATTTAATGGTCCAGGGGCTCATATTCTGTTTACTTATGTTTCTTTTTCTGTTTTTCCTTCTCCATCATATCCAACATGTTCCCGTACATTTCACCTATATCCTTTGGGAGCTTTGTAGCTAAATATACTATTGGCAGGAAAACCATTGAAGTTCCCAATGATATTACCAAAAACAATCGTCCGTAGGGATTTTCCACGATCATAAGAATTATAGATATTATATATAATGTCGGTACTACAAGAGCACATAACAGTGCTATCAAACGTCGCAGCTCAAAAGATTTTCTCTTTTTATTCTTCTGTATCGTCTTCAAATATAAATACTTCCTCCACTGTTTTACAAAAAACTTTGGCAATATCAAGAGCCAGTTTTAAAGATGGATTATATTTTCCATTTTCCAGCTTTCCAATCGTCTCTCTTCTAACCCCAACCAGCTCTGCTAATTCAGCCTGCTGCATATTTCGTTCTTTGCGCAATTCATGAATCTTTGTTTTTAATTTTGGCATATATTTACTCACTTTCCAACTTTTTAAAATGAATACCCGTCATTAAATATTGAAATCCCATTATAAATAATACAAACGCAAGCGGATTCATTGTAAAATAGTTTGTCCATGAAATTTCTACCGAAAGATAAGATTTTAATGAATCCTGAATCATATAAACAACTAAAATAATGACAAAAACTGTATCTAAATTCAGAAGTACTTTGCGAGACGCTTTGTTTAAATTCTCTGTTGCCATCTCATCAAATTTTTCTTCTTCACAGATTTTATTTTGATAGATTGAAAAAATTGTATACATAATCATAACCGCTGCAAAACATGCTACCAATATTAAATTTTTCTCTATTCCTTTACATGAAAAGATTAAACCACCTATTAGGTATATTACACCACAAATTCTTTCTTTTTGCATTCTCTGACCAACTGATAAGAATTTTTTATTCATCTAAAGCTCCTCCGTATGTGATATATTTCTCTCTTATGAGTGAATAATATCACTTAAATTTGAGACAGTCAAGCGAAATGTGATGTATTTATCACATCTTAGTTTTATCTGGTACCTTTTCGGGAATATTGACTTTCTGGTGAAAATAGAATAACCTATATAAGAAATGTGATGAGTTTTTCTCATGCGACACAAAATCTCAGAAGTAGCCCTACTCCTTTGGGATTTTTTCTTGTTACAATAAGCTACTTCCTGCCATCAAAAAAGCAGGGGAACAATCACCTCCTGCTTCTTCTATACTCAGCATTATCTTGCACAAATACTATTCACAAAAACAATATAACAAGCAAAATCTCCAATCCGCTTCCGGTTATATGGATCATCTTCGATAAATCCCAGCTCTTTTCTCCACCGTGTCTCTTTACCGATCATCTTCAAAAACTTTGCCAATTGATTAAACTTCACGATTAAGCTATCATGGCAGCTTGTCCGTTTTGCATCATGCTCCATCTTTTCTTCCCTGCTCCACAGAAGCCAATTGGACCTGAATACCGCATATCGGTTCGCCTGCTTTACCAGCTCTTCATACAGCTCTAACGCATCTTCATCTGTTCCAATTTCTTCAAGAATCTGAGTATGGAGCTCCACCATCTTTTCCAGAGGGATACTCAGCTCCATTTTCTCATAGTCTTGTAAGCTTCCCAGTTCTTCTCTCGTAATCATTTTTTCTCTCCCACTTTCTTAAACTGTGCCAGCATCTCCTCTGTACTTTCCGGGCAATCCTCATCAAATGTAACTGGCATTGCCTCTGCTTTCTCGATCATATTCTTTTCTTCATCTGTAAGTGAATGCGGAACAGTAAAATCAACCGTTTTTGTAACCATTGCCATAGTCTGTCCTCCTCTTTCTTCCCTAATTAATACTTTTATTCTCCATAAACATCAATCTGGCAGCTTTTCATTTTGCCTTGCCTACATTTTTATCTTGTGGAGTAGATATAATTCTTATCTGCAAATGCTCAGACATTTTTGCATCCCAGATTTCTTTACCTTTGAAATACATATAGATTTTCTTCAGTAAATTTTTCATACAATCACCTCTACTGTTTTTCTAAGTAACAGAAATCTATCAATCTATGTCTGTATTATAAGTAGATACTGCAAAAATTGAAATGCCGTTATCTGCTAAAACAGTTGCAATCTTAGCCAATATCCCTATTAACGAAAAATCCAAAATACCCTGAATACGAAATGCCCTCCAGCCATCATCCCGCCGGATCACATTCGCCGGAACTTCAGATGTAATACATACAAGAGACTTCTCTTCATCTGTTTTCCCAATAAAACTATATTCAGAATCTAAATTTACAAGTGAATAATCCTCCACCTGGCATACCGAAAAATCATGACAGATTTTTTTTATTTCCATGGCAAATACTCCCCTTATCTATTTATTAATTAGCGATGACAATGAGCTATAAAATTCTGGAAAATCCTTTTTTAAACGTATAGGGCATCCTTCTTTATTTAAAAACCCATGTACAGAGGACGCCTCGCACACTATATCATCATCTGAATTTTTCATGATATAACCTAATTTTAATTTTACCCCTTTAAATTCCAGCACCTTTACTTCAATACTGATCACTTCAGGGAATATCGTTACTTTTTTATAAGAACATTCAACTGACAAAACTGGTGAAACAATGCCATCCTGCTCTAACTTTTCAAAAGGAAAACCAAGCTTATCTAAAAAGTCGATTCTCGCCTCTTCCATCCATCGTACATAATTTGAATGATGTGTAATTCCCATTTTATCCGTTTCGTAATATTGAACCTTATGTGTATACATACATGTTCGCTCCTTTGCATCTCAATTTTTTTTCTAATCAGTGATCTATTATTTTCAGTATAAAGCACATTCTCTTCCCACGTCAACCATAGTCCAATCATTACCATATTACTAAACTTGCCACTACACTGGAATTTAAAATTTCATAACAGTTCCGCCATCTCTTCTTCCCTTTTTCAAAAAACAAAAGAAGACCAATCAGCGGAAAGCAACCTCATTACAATTCCTTATCCCAAATGAAGCTTATTAAACCCATTCAAAAATTTTATCAATCCGCGCAATTAAATTTTCTCTGTTCTTAGTATGATTACCTCGTATAACAAAATTTTCAGATAATTGCATCTGTGTCTTTGTCATATTTTTAATCTCTTTAATAAGGTCATTTACACCATGTGGACACCTAAACGTATAATAAGAATTTCTTGGTTCAAACGATTCGAAAATTACTAACTTATTTTCTTCGAAAACAAACATCGAATAACCCTTCAATGACTCAACTTCTACAAAATCTTTGTCATATATTGCTGGATTATGTTTCATCCATAGTTTTATTCTGAATTGTGTTTCTTCATCAGATAATTCTTTTAATTTTTCCAATGCTGCTTCAACCGAAATTCTTCCCTTATTCATAGCTGAATGCCTATCGTCAGAAAAAATATCTAACTCGCTATTCCATCCAAATTCTTCAAATTTATTTTCATCCAAGTGTTGTAACTCAATACAATTTTCTCTTAATTCTTCATACCATTTTAAAAAAGCTAAATCTTGTTCACTCCCTTTTTTTACTACCTGAATCACATCCATTTCATAATTTTCATTAAAAGCTGTCAT
>ENA-UERM01000265-UERM01000265.1-human-gut-metagenome-genome-assembly--contig:-NODE-265-length-46786-cov-6.469224_pt1 | contig 46786 bp, 38 predicted proteins | sample MGYA00242983_ERZ507983 | MGnify/ENA primary metagenome ERZ507983 (study PRJEB26167, sample SAMN06115432) | human gut metagenome | host: Homo sapiens | place: China:Shanxi | collected 2015-04-29...
TAACTGTTATGTCTCCAGCTGTTTCTCCGAGATTTAACGCTGTGCTGCTGCCGCTGAATGCCATAGGAGTATCTTTATGCAGGAAGTTTTAATTAAGGAACTTTCTGAAAATGAACTGGAAAGAAGCCAGGTTCCTAATGAAAAATACATGGAGTTATATCTGGCAGCAAAGAAGATTGAAGGATGTTCTGTGCGGACAATTCAATATTATGAAGTGACAATCCGGCATTTTCTGAAGCACATCCCTACCGTCATCCGGAAGATTACAACCGATGAGATTCGGGCATATCTGGTAAATTATCAGAAAATTAATAATTGCAGCAAAGTTACTCTGGATAATATCCGTAGAAACCTATCGAGCTTTTTCTCCTGGCTGGAAGAGGAAGATTATCTGCTGAAAAGTCCCATGCGCCGCATCCATAAAATCAGGACTAAGAAAGTGGTAAAAGAAATTATTTCGGATGAAGCTATTGAGATCATTCGTGATTCCTGCACAGAACCACGAGATCTGGCACTTATTGATCTGCTGTATTCTACCGGTATTCGTGTAGGGGAACTGGTGCGCCTGGATATTGCGGATTTGGATCTGGAGAAGAGGGAGTGCGTGGTATATGGCAAAGGGGATAAAGAACGGCGCGTTTATTTTGATGCTAAAACGAAAATTCATCTGCAGAAATATCTGGACAGCCGGACAGATAACAATCCAGCCCTTTTTGTGACTCTGGATGCACCTTATGAACGCCTGCAAATCAGTGGGGTGGAATGCCGGCTTCGCACCATAGGGAAAAAACTGGGAATGCACAGCATTCATCCGCATAAATTTCGAAGAACATTGGCTACACGGGCTATTGATAAAGGCATGCCCATAGAACAGGTACAGAAAATTCTTGGACACTCTCAGATTGATACGACCATGACCTATGCCATCGTGAACCAGGCAAACGTAAAAATATCCCATCAGAAATTCATCGCCTGATTCAAAGCCCGATTTGTCGAAATGTTTGGAGATCCAGTCTCCAATCCATATGGCTGGAAAAAAGCTAAGTTATCAGAATTGGCAGACATCAAAATAGGACCATTTGGATCGGTACTGCACAAAAACGATTATATTGAAAATGGACATCCAGTAATTAATCCATTACATATTATTGATGGAAGGGTGGCTCCGGATTATAAACTAACAATATCTGAAGAAAAATATAGGGCATTAAATTCATATCAATTGAAAAAAGGGGATGTTGTGCTTGGTCGAAGAGGAGAAATGGGGCGTTGTGCCGTCATCCTCAAAGATCAAATGTTATGTGGGACAGGTAGCTTATTCATTAGAAGTAAAGGGGAAGTTAGCCCCGATTTTTTACAAAAAATTATTTCCTATCCAACATTTAAACTGAAAATTAAGGATATGTCTGTTGGGGTTACTATGCAAAACTTAAATGTGCCAATAGTCTCAAATTTTGAAATTATAGTTCCACCTAAAGAAATACAAAAAATCTTATTACTCATTGGTTAGGCAGGTAAACAAATCTAAATTTGCTCTGATTAATGATATACTATAAATAATTATGATATGAAGCAGGTGAGATGCATGACGAATTTCGATTATCTGGAATCAGAGCCACAATTTCATACCTTTGCCCCGGTGGCTATATCGGCAGAGAAGATTGCCACAATCGATCCGTCAGCCTGCATACTCAATTGCCGGCGTGCCATGGAATTTGCCATCAAGTGGATGTATTCGGTAGATAGTGCATTAGGCATGCCTTATCAGGATAATCTGGTGACGCTTCTTTATACAGAAGAATTCAGAGATATTGTGGATGACAATCTCTGGCGGCGTCTGGATTTTATCCGGCGTATGGGAAATCAGGTGGCACATACAGGGAAGCCGATAACACTGGATCAGGCTAAGCTGTGCCTGAAAGATCTGTTTCTGTTTATGGATTTTATTTCCTATTGCTATGGCGAGAATTATCAGGAACGAAAGTATGATGAATCGCTGCTGAACCAGTCCGCGGAGGGGGCAGCAACTCCCTCCGCCTCCAATAAGGCAGCCGGTGATTTCTCTGATGTAGATCTGAAATCTTTGATGGCAGAAAATAAGGCCCTTAAAGAAGAATTGACCAGACGCAGAGAAAATAAGGCTTCCGATTATGTGGTAAAGCCGTTGGATCTTTCGGAATTCAAGACCAGGAAGATTTATATCGATACCATGCTGGTGGATGCTGGCTGGATTGAGGGGAAAGACTGGCTGAATGAAGTCGAACTAGAGGGCATGCCAAATGCAGCTCATAAAGGGTACGCCGACTATGTGCTGTATGATGATGCTCATCGCCCACTTGCCGTTATCGAAGCAAAACGTACCTGTGTAGACGTGTCCAGGGGACGGCAACAGGCAAAGCTTTATGCGGATATTCTGGAGAGGATGTATCATAGACGGCCGGTTGTATTCCTGACCAATGGATTTGAGACAAGGATTGTGGACGGACAATACCCGGAGCGCAAGTGCGCAGCTATCTGGTCGAAACGGGATCTCGAGAAATGGTTTAATCTGCGGTATATGCGGACAAGTCTCAAAAATGTGTTCGTGGACAAGAAGATAGCCGGACGATATTATCAGGAGGCAGCTGTCAAGGCGGTCTGTGACAGTTTTGATAACAAAAATCGCAGAAAGGCCCTGCTGGTCATGGCGACCGGCTCCGGTAAGACAAGAACGGTTATTGCTCTTTGTAAGATATTGATGAATGCCGGATGGATTCGAAATATTCTCTTTCTTGCGGATAGAACCTCGCTGGTGGTACAGGCGAAGCGGAGTTTCGTAAATCTGCTGCCCGATCTTTCCTGCAGCAATATTGCGGAAAAGAATGGGGATTATGAGGCACACTGCATATTTTCCACCTATCAGACGATGATTAACCTGATTGATGAAGCCAAAGATGAAGAAGGAAAAATCTTTTCCTGTGGGCACTTTGATTTGGTAATCTGTGACGAAGCACATCGTTCCATTTATAACAAATACCGTGATATTTTCAATTATTTTGACGCACCGCTTGTCGGCTTGACGGCTATACCAAAGGATGAAATAGACAGAAACACCTATGAGATTTTTGACTTGGAAAATGGTGTTCCAACCTATGGCTATGAATTGGCACAGGCCGTACAGGATGGATATCTGGTAGATTTTCAATCGGTGGAGACCTCTTTAAAATTCCTTAATCAGGGGATTACTTACGACGAATTATCTGATGAGGAAAAAGAGGAATATGAAAAAGATTTCGTGGATGAGGAAGGAAACGTTCCGGAATCTATAAGTGCTTCGGCATTAAATACGTGGATTTTTAATGATGATACCATCAGCAAAGTCCTGGACATTGTTATGACCAAAGGACTAAAGATTGATTATGGGGAGAAGATGGGGAAGACCATCATATTTGCAAAGAATCATGCCCATGCTGAAAAGATTCTTGAAGTGTTCCATAAAGAATATCCACGTTTTCCTGATGATTATGCCAAAGTCATAGACAATCGAATCAATTACGCACAGAGCGCAATCGATGAATTCTCCGATCCAAAGAAGCTGCCACAGATTGCCATATCGGTAGACATGCTGGATACAGGTATTGATGTACCTGAGATTTTGAATCTTGTCTTTTTCAAAAAGGTAAGGAGCAAGGCGAAGTTCTGGCAGATGATTGGCCGTGGTACAAGACTCTGTCCGGGGCTGATGGATGGGATGGATAAAGATAAGTTTTATATCTTTGATTTCTGTGGGAATTTCGAATTCTTCCGTATACACAAAGGGAAGCCTTCTGTAGATCAAATTGCACTGCAGGGAGCTGTTTTTGCCCGGGAATTTCAGATTGCCTATAAGTTGCAGACTCTGGAAAATCAGACAGATAGTTTAAAAGCATACAGGGAAAAGCTTGTTAAAATAATGAGCGGAAAAGTGTCAGAACTGAATCGAAAGAACTTTGCTGTTCGACAGCATATTCAGTATGTGGATCGGTATGCTAAGCCGGAAGGGTATCAGACACTGACATATGAGGATACGCTGATTGTATGGGACGAGATTGCTCCGCTTATTTTACCGGACTCTGACCCGGCAAGCAGTGTCCGGTTTGATGCATTGCTTTACGGAATGGAACTGGCTTATCTATCAGGGAAAAAATATTCACGAGCGAAAAAAGATGTGAAGAAACATGTCAGAGCACTGGCTGATGTTGCGCATATCCCTGCTGTTCAGGAAAAATCTGAGCTGATTGATGCCATCCTTCATACAGATTATCTGGACCGTGCTGGTATCGATGAATTGGAGACAATCCGCCAGGAATTACGAGATTTGATGGATTATGTACAGAAGAAATCTGTGAGATACGATACGAATTTCACCGATGATATTCTGGACATGAAGGTTAACGAACCATCACTGGACTATGGGGAGCTGACAAACTATAAAAAGAAAGCAGAATACTATGTCCGGACACATCAGGATATGGATACTATCACCAAGCTGAAGACCAATCAGCCATTAACGGCAGAAGATGTTAAAAAGCTGGAAGAGGTCCTCTGGAGTGAAGTAGGAACCCGAGAAGAGTATAAGCAGGAATATGGAGACAAGCCGCTTGGAGAATTCGTGCGCAGCATAGTTGGCCTGGATATGAATGCAGCGAAAGAGGCGTTCTCTGCCTACCTGAATGACGTGAACCTGGATAGTCGTCAAATTTATTTTGTGAACCAGATTGTAGAATACATTGTTCATAACGGGGTGATGAAAAATCTGAAGGTGTTAATGGAAGCACCATTTACAGATCAGGGCAGTTTGTTAGAAATTTTCCCGGACCTTAATGTTTGGTTTGGTATTCGTAAGGTCATTGAACAGATTAATGCCAATGCAGCATAAAAGCATAGCGGGTGTATCTGGCGCACTTGTTTAGACACGTTTGAGAGCCAATAAAAAAGAGCTGATGTCGGAATTTCTGACACCAACTCTTTTTTATTGTAATTCAGACAATTTTCAAATGTAGAGGCTTTTGTGGAACATATGAAGCAGGCAACCAAGAGTGTAGGAGCTTTTGATGATCTGCAGAAAGCGCAGGCTGAAAATCTGCTCTTTGGAAATGGACAGAATGATGCCCTTCATTTTGATGGAAATATGACCTATTTCATGGAAAAGAGACAGAATACGTACAAGAATTACAGGGATTACGATGATTCTATCCGTCAGGCTTATGAAGGGGATATGAATAACGTGGATGCGCTGTATGTGGATACCCTGACACGTCAGCTTATGTATGATCCCATGACATTCATCCTGGTTCCTGCGGGAGAAAAGAAGCCATCTACTCTGGCTAAGCACTGGAGAATCCATACGGGTATTTCTCAGGGAGATACCGCACTGACCACAGAAGTCAACCTGGCTCTGGCACTTAAGCAGAGAAAAGATGTGGAAGATGTGGACTTTGCCACTGTATGGGAGAAGAAGCATACCATGGCCGAACGAACGGGGAGCAGTACAGAAAACTTTATCCAGTGGGTAAAGGATTCTGTAGCCAGTGAAAAATAACGAGCTTGCCTGACCGGGAAAGACAAATGAAAACAGCGGAAACAGAACTATCTTTGTGAAATGGTTCTGTTTCCGCTGTTTTTTGTGGAGGTGCGTCGCGTCGTTTTATCTCTTTAATCCATGTCGTATCCAGGAGGAAAAAGCTTTCCGGTGGAAGAATACATGGCCGGCAATAAGCAGGAGCAGGATTTTAGCGAACAGTTTGTGAATCCTTGAAACCAGGTGAGCGTTATAGGGAAGCGTGCTGCCATAAGTGATGTGCAGATAGTCCGAGCACAGAATGCCTGTAATTACTGTAAGGATAACGCCCACAAGAAAGGCCAGGTTGGCAGCGGTCCATAACCGGCGTTTTCTGTTCCAGCGGCCGCGATGTAATGCGGAAAACCAGCGTCTGTTGTTTATCACATGGAACAGAACCGGAAGCAGAATCGCTACACCCATAATCTGATGCCAGGGGCGTGGGAACAGTTTAAAGGCAAAGAGGAAAATAAACATTCCAAGCATAATCGTGTTGAGAATCATCCGTCGGTTCATAGGAACCTCCTTTAGCGTAGCTGTCAGTAATTCAGGAGAAATTTACTCTGTATTTATTCTATCATAGCGGGCGTGACTCATTGATAATTTCAGAATGTAAATTTTTTAGACAACATGTAAAAATGATATTGACAAGTAGAGCTCCACCTGATATATTTTACTTGTAACAAAGAGTATTACAAATAAAGCCAATCTCTCTATCAATTAATCATTTATTTATACAGGAGGAAATCATCATGAAAATTGCAGTAGTAGCAGCTAACGGAAAGGCAGCACGTAAGATTATCTCTGAAGCAGTAAACAGAGGTATGGAAGTCACCGCCTTCGGCAGAAGAGACAACAATACCGAAGCGCAGCATTATGTGAAGAAAGACATCTTTGATCTGACCAAAGAAGACCTGGCAGGTTTTGATGCGGTAGTGGATGCTTTCGGTGTATGGACCGAAGAAACACTTCCTATGCATAGCACATCTCTGGCTCATCTTAGCGATATCCTGTCTGGAAGTGACACCCGCCTTCTGGTGGTAGGCGGAGCAGGGTCTCTCTACACGGACGCCTCCCATAAGCTGATGATTTCCGAGGCACCGGATTTTCCAGATGATTATAAGCCGGTAGCCAACGCTATGGCTAAATCCCTGAAAGAACTCCGCCAGCGCAGCGATGTAAAATGGGCTTATGTAAGCCCGGCTGCGGAATTTGAAGCAGATGGTATTCGCACCGGTGAATATATCCTGGCAGGTGAAGAATTTACCGTAAACAGCAAGGGGGAAAGTGTTATCAGCTATGCAGATTATGCTATAGCCATGGTAGATGAAATGGAAAAGGGTAATCACATCCAGCAGCGTATCAGCGTACTGGGGAAGTAAAAGGGGGAATCAAGCTGTAATCTGCATGTTGACAAGATTCTTCTGAGTGTATATAGTACAGAAGATGGAGGAATGTTATGCAGATTACCAGTAGATTCACTATCGCGGTACATATGCTGACCGCAATCGATTGTTTTAAGGAACCAGAGAAGAGAACCAGCAGCTTTCTGGCTGGAAGTATAGGAGTAAACCCGGTCATTGTCCGCAATGTGATGGGACAGCTCAAGGAAGTGGGGCTTATCAGCTCCAGCCAGGGCCGAAGTGGCATGAGTCTGAAAAAGGATTTGAAGGAAATAACTTTCTATGATGTCTATAAGGCCATTGATGGCATAGGCAAGGAGGGCCTGTTTCATTTCCATGAACATCCTAATATGAAGTGCTATGTAGGAAGAAATATCCACAAGGCACTGGATGGCCGGCTCCGGCAGGTGCAGAAGGCCATGGAGGATGAGATGAAATCCATTACTGTGGCTGATGTAGTGAACGATGTGAAAAATCTGGCTGAACATGAAAAATAAATGAAAACGGGGAATATCCGATGGTGTTCCTCGTTTTTATGTATCCGGTATTGACCGGACAGGACGGGGTATGTACTTTTATGGATATGGGTGCATTCTTCTGCCTGCTCCATATGCGGAAGGATTATTATCTTATTTTTGAAAGGAGAATATATATGGATTTTCTTTTTTCCCTTTATACTCTGCCCAATGGGGTAGAAATAAAAAACAGACTGGTGGTGGCCCCCATGACACACTGGGGGGCTGATGTGCACACCGGAGTCATAACCGATGCAGAACGGAATTTTCTGAAAGGCCGGGCCGAAGGTTTTGGCATGTTTATTCTGGCAGCTACACTGGTGGCCAGAGGTGGCAAGAGTTTTGCCGGGGAACCGCATGCTATAAGTGAAGCGGATCTGCCGAGTCTCAAAGAACGTGCCCGGATTATTCACGCACAGGGTGCGAAAGCGGTTCTTCAGATTCATCATGGCGGTTACACGGCACTGAATGATCTGCTGGATGGCATGGACAAAATTGCTCCTTCCGATGCCCGGGATATGACTATCCCGGAATAGGCACCTCAGGGGAACAAGGCGGGAACCAGAGCGGCTACAGAAGAAGAAATTGAAGGGCTGATTCATGCTTTTGCTCATGCGGCATCATTGGCTATTCAGGCTGGCTTTGACGGCGTGGAAATTCATGGAGCCAATGGGTATCTGCTGCAGCAGTTTTATTCCGGAGCATCCAACCGCCGCACCGATAAGTGGGGAGGTGCCAGGGAAAAACGTATGCGTTTCCCTCTGGCCGTACTGGATGCGGTACTGGAAGCAAGAAAGGAAAGCGGACGCAATGACTTTATCGTAGGATATCGTTTCAGTCCGGAAGAACCATGGGATGATGGGCTCACTATGGAGGATACACTGGCGCTTATTGACGAACTGAGAAAGAGAAATCTGGATTATCTCCATGTATCTCTTCATGATTTCTTCGCCTTGGCTCGCCAAGGTGGTAAACCTGGCGTTGAAAGAATCCGTCAGATTCATGAGCGCATTGATGGAATCGTGCCTCTTATCGGGGTTGGCGGTTTAGTGACTGGGGAAAAGATAGAACAGGCAGCCACATCCGGCTGGGCGGAATTTATTGCGATAGGTAAGGCTGTTATGGCCAATAAGAATCTGGCCATTCTGCTGAAGGAAGGCCGTCTGGATCAGATTCGGACCGAGATTGATCCGGATAACAGAGAGTATTATGGATTCCCGGCCTACCTCTGGGAGCTGGAAGAAAAGGGACTCGCATTTCTCCCTCCCCTGAAGAAATGCAAGAGGGACTAAAGTGCAGTCCCAAAGTATGACAGGCAGGTAAACAACAAAGAAATGAAAAAGCGACAGGAAAAATCCTGCCGCTTTTTCATTATCTGGGAGTGAAACATGTGAAAAGGATACAAAAGAATACAACACCACAAGCTCCGGAGTAAGGACATCCAGACGATTTTCTGGCTGTTTGTCGGTTGTGCAGGATTGCGAATTATGAGCTGTAGAGCATCTATTCATGTACTTTTACGCATAGGTGATTTATAATAAAGTAGACAATGAATTTCTGATTTAAAGTATATGGGCAATTCGGATAACATATGGCCTGTGCGGAGTTTTTGGGGAATGTGCTTTTCCTGATTACATATGCATATTGTCGCTCCAGAAAAACGGGGGATAGACAATGAAAAATTACATTCTGGAACATTTTGACGAAGCCTTAAAAAACAAATGGATAGAGGTTTATTATCAGCCGGTAGTAAGAACCATTACGGGCGCTTTTTGTGGTGCCGAAGCTTTGGCCCGTTGGAATGATCCGGTGAAAGGTCTCCTGTCTCCGGCTAAATTTATTCCGGTACTGGAAGAGACGGGAAGAATCACAGAGCTGGATCTCTATGTGCTGGAACAGATATGTCAGGATTATCAGATGATTTACCAAAGGGGCTGTCGTGTAGTTCCTGTATCCTTTAATCTGTCACGCAAAGACTTACTTCATGACGACATTATCGAGCGGATAGAGGCCATCATGGCCAGATATAATGTACCCCGGGAACTCATCAATGTGGAAATTACAGAAAGTGCATTTGTAGAGGATGTAGAACGGATTGGACCGGTTCTGAAAAAGCTTCATGAGCTGGGATATCAGGTGTGGATGGACGATTTTGGCTCCGGATATTCTTCTCTGGGCATATTGAAGGATTATTCCTTTGATGAAATCAAAATCGATATGAGCTTTCTTTCAAATTTTGATAAGAAAGCCCGAAATATCATTCGTTCCGTAGTCACCATGGCCAAACGAATCGGAGTGCAGACTCTGGCAGAAGGGGTGGAAACCAAAGAACAGTATGTTTTTCTCTATAAGATTGGCTGTGAAAAGATTCAGGGATATTATTTTGGCCGACCTATGCCGGGGAAGGTGCTGTACCAGTATGTGAAGGACACACATCAGATGGTGGAATCTCTGGCCATGCAGAACTACTATAATCAAATAAGTGCAGTTAATTATCAGACAGATGCTCCGCTTATGATTATTGAGAGGTATGATAAGAAATTCCATATCCTGTATAGTAATGAAAAGTATACGGATGTACTTCACCGGGATGGTATAGCCAGTACGAAGCAGTGGGAAGCCATACTGAATGATCCACAGGATCCAATGAACCATTTTCATAACATGTTTGTTGAACATAAGCTTCAGCAGATGGGAGAAGAACAGATTATTACTTATCCCCGGGGAGACCATTATATGGAGCTCAAAGGTAAAGCCATTGCTTCCTTTGAAGGACATACGGCGTACCAGGCAGAGCTCCGGTATGTGGCCATTCACGTAAGGCCCAGCGAAAATGATCAGCTCGATGAGTATCTCGGGGATACCTATTACATGTACAGTGATATGGCATTACTGGATCTGGATAAGGATGAGGTTGTCAGCATAAAATCCTCTATAGCAGAGCAGCCCATAGGCAGGCATAAGGTGATTTATGGTGCTCAGCATGTGATGGACACTTACAGGAATCAGTTTGTTTATCCAGCGGACCAGAAGTCCTATGATGCCTTTTACAGGATTTCTACGATGGAACAGCGGCTGCGTCAAAGTAAGACCGGGATAATTTCCGGTTATTTCCGCCATAAGAAGAATGGGGGATATCAGTGGGGGCATAACATTCTTATGGCGATGCCCCAGTCAGATTTTCGAAGGGTACTGCTCATGGTCATAAATTCCGGGTTTGATTCGGAAGAATTGCTGGGTATACTCAGCCGGCGGAAGAACTGGATGCACCAGGGGGAAATCGCAGCGCTGAAAGAAAAGGATTCTACAGCGGATTTATTGTGGACCAATATGTGTATGCATTCTCCACTCATGTGCTTCTGGAAGGATAAAAACCGCCGTTTTGCCGGAGCGAGCCAGAGCTTCCTGAAATATTACGGGTTATCTTCTGTAGATGAGCTGGTAGGGAAAACCGATGAAGATATGCACTGGCATATTGAGAATGGCCCGTTTCATGAGGATGAGGTGGAGGTACTCACGCAGGGGAAATCGGTTATTGGAGCCCGGGGGACCTGTATTGTTCAGGGGAAACTTCATCATATTCTGGCCAGCAAGATGCCCATATACGAAGATGGAAAGATTGTCGGCCTTCTGGGATTCTTTGAGGATCTGGACCAGCAGCTTGAAGATGAGAAACAGTATGCCAGGAATCGATTGGAAGATCCGGTGACCGGACTGAATAACCTTCGCGGCCTGGCAGAAAATATGAATCATTATCTGGAAGAATTCTGGCATCATGGTGTGGAATTCTGTATCATGGGATTCTATATTAAAGAGTACGAACGGTTCCGCAGGATTTATGGGGATACCGCAGGTGATGCATATCTTAAGGCCATTGGTCAGGCACTGCAGAATGTGTTCGATCACAGGGCTATTCTTGCGTATGTGATTAACGGGCAGTTCTATGTAATTATGCAACACGAGAACCCCGCTGATATGCAGCAGATTTAGCAGGAAGCAGTTCAGCATATAGAATCCATTCATCATGTGGGAGAGTGGCGCTGTACCTGTACGGCAGAAACCACCTTGTCCTTTGTAAATGAAGAAAATGCCGGGGAAATCAGGTATGAACAGCTGATGTACCAGTTTATGCAGGACCTGGGAAAAGACAAAATAAAACAGAAGAAAGAATAAAGCTGAGCCTGCGACGCAAAAATGGCAAGGCTGTGCAGAAAAGACAGAAATAACGAGAAACGCCGCGCATCTGCACAAGGATAATAAAATGAGACTTTCCAGAAAAAGGAAGTCTCGTTTTATTATCCTTTTAGCTAAAAGATGGTGTTGAGAAGATGGGATGTAAGTCCATATTTCCTGTATGTTGGGATAAGGGAAAGCCTGTCAATGTTCTGAGTCCTTAAAAACGTAAGGATGCAAAAGCAAAGAAAAGGAAAAGTCACCAAAGAAGCTCCTTTCTTGAAAGAAAGGGGGGACTAGCCTCAGGCTGGTGGATAGTTGATACCACTATGTCAGAGCAAAGGAAAGCATGCTGATGTTCTGAGTCCTAAAAAAACGTAAGAATACAAAAGCCCTGAAAAAGGAAGACCGCAGAAAACCTTCCTCTCTGGAGAGAGAGGGGGAATGACGACAAGGTCTTGTCGTCATTGGCTGTAAGTCCATAGAATTATGAAATCTTTGATTTCAATAATATTGACAGCCCGGTCTGTGCTAGACGTCGGTGGAAAGTAGAATCCTCTATGTGAATCAGAAGGAATGAAGGAAATATGTTGCACTTCCTCCGCTTTCCGAAAACGCAAAAATGCTAAAGATAACTAAGGGAAGATTGCACAACGAAGCTCCTTTCTGGAGAGAAAGGGTGGACCATCTGCTGCGCAGATGGTGGATAGTTGATTCCTCTTTGTTAGAACAAAGGAAAACATATGGATGTAATAAATACCCCTTTTATAAAAAAAATTCCACTTCCCGACTCAAATCTCAATTCTCATCTCTCAAATCTGTTTTTTGGTGGATAGTTGATTCCGGGTTGTAAAATCAGGGGAAAGCCTGCTAAAATTTCGCGCAATAAAAAACCGCATGGGGATTCCATGCGGTTTTTGTGTTAGTCCATTAGAATGCCGGTACCAGGGTATCTGCGTAATTATCTTCAATGTACTTCTTGGTTTTCGGGCTCTGGAAAATCTTTACAAACTTCTTGTAGGTTGGATTATCCTTATCCTTGGCGCGGGTAGCAATGATGTTGATATATGGGCTGGTGTCATCTTCGGTAGCGATGGCTGTCTTTGGATCCAGCTTAGCGGATACAGCATAACCGCCGTTGATTACGGAAGCATCGCAGTCATCCAGCGCACGTGGGAGCTGTGGAGCTTCCAGTTCTACAATCTTGATGTTCTTTGGATTGGTAGCGATATCTGCGGTAGTAGCCTTGGTCGGATCAGTACCCTGCTTCAGAGTAATCAGTCCCTGCTTGGACAGAAGGAGCAGTGCACGGCCTTCATTGGACGGATCGTTCGGAACCGCGATGGATGCTCCGTTTGGCAGTTCGGAGAGAGACTTGTGCTTCTTGGAATATACACGGAGCGGAGCCAGATAGGTATTGCCGATGGATACCAGGTCGGTGCCATTCTTTTGATTGAATGCATCGAGGAATGGACCGTGCTGGAAAGAGTTTACATCAATGTCGCCCTGAGCCAGTGCCTGGTCTGGTGTTACATAATCGCCAAAGGATACGACCTTGACATGGAGGCCCTGTTTTTCCGCCTGCTTGGCTACGAATTCTACTACATCCTCACTGTAACCGGCGGTAGTACCTACGGAAATGGTGTCCGATTCGCTGGAAGCGGAGCTTGCGGCATCGTTGCCTCCGCAACCATAAAGGAAAAGTGCAGCGCCGACTGCTGCGACGGAAATAATCAATGTTTTCTTCAGATTCATAATGGGCCTCCTCAATGTATGACTAAGGGAATTGTTTTAAAGGGAATGTCGGGAAATCCGATGATGCCTGAAAGAATGAACATCTTCGGAATTTCCCTCTCAACGTGAAGTTGATGGGTAAATGGTATCATCGGGATGGTAGCCAGTCAACGAAGAAATAAACAATGAATTGATATGGCGTAAAGCTATATCAAAAGAGGGGCGTGGGGAAATAAGAGAAGCAGCCATGATACAATATTAATATATAGACCTGAGGTTATATGAGGGAGGAGAAGCTATGGGAAAACTGTGGCAATGGGGGATATATTGGATTCGCAGGGCAAAGCAGGGGGTGGTGCGTTTTCGTTCGGCTTCTCTCTGGGGGTTCCTGCTTTTTCTCTGCTGGTCCGGTATGTCTGTCTGGCATAAAGAGGATATCCTGTATCTCAGCCTGTTCTTTTCCCTGGCAGCGGCTATGCTGTTGGCTGCCGGGTGGGAATTTATGCAGGAGGAGCGGGACGGTGGAAGAAATGAAATTATCAGATATATTCCGCCGGCCCTGCTGTGTATCCTGCTCTGGGGAAGTCTTAACGTCATTGAGGTGAAAGAATATGTCATTATGGCCGGGCTGGGGATTATGACCGCATTGATGAGTATGGATATCTATGCGGCCTCCCGGAATGGCCGTTCCGGCATATTTCCTCTGCTTTTTCTGGGAACGCTCCAGGCGTTTGGGGTAGCGGTTCTGTCTATGGCCGGACTTTCCCTCTGTCTGGCTGCTGTGGATGCTATGCTGGTTTCCCTTCCAGGGTACTGGTGGAGTATAGCTGCGGCCTGTTCTGTCTGTGTCATTGGCTGGAACTGGTTTCTTTCATCTGTGCCGGAAGCCGATGCATCCCTGGAGGTTCCTTCTTCCCTTAGAAAGCTGTGTACACGTGTTCTTCTTCCTGTGTATGGGCTCTACTTGCTCATACTGTATGCCTATATTGGTAAAATACTGTGGTTTGGAAAAATGCCTTCCGGGACCATGAACTGGTATGGTACGCTGGCTCTTCTTGGGTATACTCTGTTTTATTTCCTTATGGGGGAAACCGAAGACATGAGAAGGAAATCCTTTTTCCTCTATACCGGGCTGTTATTGCTTCCTATCACGGCTGTGCAGTTGCTGGGGGTGTATATCCGGTATGAGGCGTATGGTCTTACCACATTGCGGTATCTGTCCATGCTGTGCACCGCTTTTGGTCTGGCCTCCCTTTTTCAGGGCATGCGGAGGAAATCCATTCAGGGACTGTGGCTGCTGTCGGCCGCGCTGATTCTTCTGGTGACGGTTACACCGGCCAATGCTATCGATATACCGGTACAGAATCAGCAGGACCGCCTCTATGCAGCATTGGACAGTGCGCACATGGTTAAAGATGGGGACATTGTGGAAGGGGTGGCCGATGAAAAGGAACGGCAGCAGATTCGGTCAGCATGGCAGTATATCCGTCAAAGTCCTGCCGTATATGCAGACAGAGAAGCGAAAAAGCTGGCAGAATCGCCCATACTGGCCCGGATGGCCGAAGAATCTGAACCAGACAGGGAATGGGAGATACATGCAGATTCGATGACTCTGCCTGCGAAAGGAGCTTCTTCTGTAACCTGGTTTGAAGAGCCGGTAGCAGCGGATTGCACCATGGTAGTTAACGGGCCAAAGGGGAAACAGGTGATTCAGATATCTCCGTTTATGAAACAGGTGGTACAGGCACAACGCACCGGGCATAAACCGGTGTTGGAATATGTTCCGCAAAAAGGATGCCGTCTGCTTTTTCTGCACATTACCTTTGAAGGGGATAGGGCTGTTCATGCCGAAGGGATGATGGCTGAATGAAGGACTGTTTTACTGCGGTATAATAGGGACAGGAATTACATGGAAAAGAGGTTATCAGGATGAAGCAGTATAAAGTACAGGTATATCTTCCTCCGGAAGCGTTGTATGATATCCGGGATGCGGTAGTAAAGGCTGGCGGCGGAGTGATTGGAAACTACAGCGGGTGCATGAGCTGGTGGGAAGTGCAGTCCTGCTGGAAATCAGAAAAAGGGGCTGTGCCCTATAATGGGGAAGTAGGAGAACTGACGGAAGGTACCGAATTTCTACTGGAATTCCGTTGCGATGAGGCGCATATCCGGGTGGCCGTAAATCGTATTAAAGAAGTACATCCTTATGAACGGCCGGTTATTAATGTCTTTCTTCTGGATGAACTTTCATACTGAAGCCACGATAGAAAAGGAGATACGATGCAGGAAAAAAGAAACAGACCGGTGCATGGAGACATATGGAAACATTTCAAGGGAAATCTGTATGAAATTCTGGAATGTCCGGTAATACACACGGAAACCAGGGAAGAATATGTGGTATACCGCGCCCTGTATGGGGATTATGGCGTTTTTTGCCGGCCACTCGATATGTTCATGTCCGAAGTGGATCATGAGAAATATCCCGACACAGAGCAGAAATGGCGTTTTGAAAAATATAAGGAAGGCAGACCGTGAAAAAACGCAAAGTTACCCTGCGGATTGCTGTGCCGGATGATGCCGGGGCCCTGGTGGCCATTTATGCGCCCTATGTGCTCAATACCGCAGTGACATATGAATATGAGGTGCCCTCAGCAGGCGAGTTCAGGCGGCGCATTGTGCATACACTGGAGAACTATCCTTATGTGGTGGCAGAAGTGGATGGAGAAATTGCAGGGTATGCCTATACCGGCCGGCTTGGGGTACGGGCAGCCTTTGCCTGGGCGGCAGAAACATCCATCTATATCCGGGAAGATATGCATGGTCTGGGAATAGGCAGGAAACTGTATGATGCACTGGAGAAATTTTCTCAGGTGCAGCATATTGTAACGCTCCATTCCGCCATTGCCTGGTCTGAAGATGAAAATGATCCACGGCTTACCCGGGGGAGTCCGGCCTTTCACCGGCATCTGGGCTTTACGGAAACAGCGCATTTTAAGCATTGCGGGTATAAATTTGACCGCTGGTATGATTTACTGTGGATGGAAAAAACGCTGGGCGTATTACCGGAAAGACCGGAGCCGTTCAGGCCTTTTCCCGCCCTTACTGCGGAAGAATACAGGGCCTGTCTTGATAGAAAATAAAACAGCAGAAGAAAACGGGAGGAAATGAGATGGACAACATCATATGGGGGAACGCGAAAGCCAGCCGTTGGGTTATCCAGCTGGGCGATTCCCATGACAGAGACGTACTGGAATCTGAATACGAGCAGATAAAGCAGCAGGTACCTGCTGAGGACTGGTGCCTTATCTTTATTCCGATAAAAGACTGGTTTTCTGACCTTACGCCATGGAAAGTGCCTCCCGTATGGGGAAAGCAGGCATTTGGCGATGGGGCGATGAATACCCTGAAAATTCTTCTGGAAGAGGAGATTCCCCGACTGGAGGGTAAATATGGGAAACAGGAAGGGCGGCAGTATATTTTAAGCGGCTATTCCCTGGCAGGTCTTTTTGCCCTCTGGGCCGGCATGGAAACTGACTTTTTCCGTGGAATTGCTGCTGTATCACCTTCCCTCTGGTATCCTGGATGGAAAACATATATGGAAAGCCATACACCAAAAGCTGGGGCTATCTATCTGAGTCTTGGGAAAAAAGAAGAAAAGGTGAGAAACCAGATAATGCGACAGGTAGGAGACAATATCCGGACCCAGTATGAACAGTTAACGCAGGCAGGAATACAGACCATTCTGGAATGGAACGAAGGCAACCATTTTCAGGACAGCGAAAAACGACTCGCTAAGGGGATAGCCTGGGTTTTAAAACAAAAGGCGCTCTGAAAGCCAGATGTCAGACAAGGCCCGAAAGAAAAACGTATCGGCCTTCAGACAACAAAAAAAGCGGCAGGAATTTTCCTGTCGCTTTTTGATGCTGGTGGGGAATAAAGGAAAGAGTGACCGTGCGAGCCATTGGCTCGCACGGCTGTATGGGATTGCAGGAGTGAAGCGGAATATTCTCTTGTGAAAATTAAGAACGCAAAAGCTAACACAAGGGAAACTTGCAATACGAAGCTCCTTTCTGGAATGAGGACAAGGGATTGTCGTCATTGGCTGTAAGTCCATAACATTAAGAAATCTCCGATTTCCATAAAATTGACAGCCCGGTCTGCTATGAGGGGACCAGCCTGTGGCTGGTGGATAGTTGATTCCTCTATGTGTGAATAAGGGAAAGCATGCTTGTGTGCTCCGTCTGAAGTCTGATTATCTGAAAGGGAAGCCCGCAGGCTTCCGCTCTGACGCCTGAATCGTCTGATAGTCTGCCCTTTATAAGGGTTGCCTCCGTTTCCTGACTCAAATCTGTCTTTTTAGCCATTCGCAGAATCTTTCCCCTGCAGAAGCTGTGATTTCAGCTTCTGCACAGTCTTGGCATTTTAACGTTATAAGCCATAGCCCTATGAGCTTTGGGCTCATACAGCCATGTAAATCTATGCAAATCTATTCAGGGGTTGCACAGTTCATGGGTTCTGCCCACCCTTCTCTTACTTCAGCAGATTGTCGTTGGTGAAGTAGTCAATGCGCATAGCGGCCTTGACTTCATCCAGTGTCTGCTGAGCTTTGGCTGCCGCCTTAGCGCTGCCTGCTTTGAGGATTTCATAGACTTCCGGCAGGCGTTCTTCCCAGTATGCCCGGCGTTCACGGATTGGGCGCAGTTCTTCCTGCAGTACCTTGTTGAGGAATTTCTTAATCTTTACATCGCCCAGTCCACCGCGCTGGTAGTGAGCTTTCAGTTCATCCAGATTCTTGTATTCCGGCCAGTATTTTTCAAAGGAGTCTGGTTTGATGAAGGCATCCAGATAGGTGAATACGGTGTTTCCTTCAATGTGGCCCGGATCGCTGACCTTGAGGTGGGTTGGGTCGGTGTACATGGACATAACCTTCTGCTGTACTGTCTTTTCATCATCAGCCAGGTAAATGCAGTTGCCCAGGGATTTGGACATCTTAGCCTTGCCGTCCAGACCTGGCAGACGGAGGCGGGCTGCGTTTTTAGACAGATAGATTTCCGGCATGGTCAGAGTTTCGCCATACACTTCATTAAACTTATGCACGATTTCACGGCACTGTTCCAGCATTGGTTCCTGGTCTTCGCCTACCGGGACGGATGTAGCATGGAAAGCGGTGATATCTGCCGCCTGGCTGATAGGATAGCAGAAGAAACCAACCGGTACACTGGCTTCAAAGTTTTTCTGCTGGATTTCAGCCTTAACGGTAGGATTGCGCTGTACGCGGGATACGGTAACCAGATTCATGTAGTATACCGTAAGTTCAGCCAGGGCTGGTACCTGGGACTGAATGAAAATGGTGGCTTTGGATGGGTCAATGCCTACCGCCAGATAGTCCAGAGCTACCTGCATAATGTTCTGGCGTACCTTTTCCGGGTTGTCTGCATTGTCCGTGAGTGCCTGTGCGTCGGCAATCATGAAATAAATTTCATCAAATGCACCGGTGTTCTGCAGTGCTACACGTTCGGAAAGAGAACCTACATAGTGGCCAATATGAAGGCGTCCTGTCGGGCGGTCGCCTGTGAGAATAATCTTTTTCATAAATATTCTGACTCCTTTAGGTTTATCAACAAGTATTGAATCTATTATAACACGCCGGCAGGAAAACACGGGAGCATGCAACCATGACAGACTCGTAAAAATCAGGGAAATTGCTAAATGTTAACCTGTATTTGCCATATAGAGTAAACTATAGCAGAATATAGGTACAGAAATATAGATGAGTGAATCAGGGAGGAACTATGCGTACAGTGTATCTGGCCGGAGGATGCCTCTGGAGTGTACAGTATTTTATGAATACCATTCCCGGCGTGGTTGCCACCGAAGCGGGCCGTGCGAACGGAAAGACGGCATCTCTTGCACCGCCATATGACGGATATGCCGAATGTGTAAAAGTGACTTATGATGAAAAGCGGACTTCGGTAAGAGACCTGACAGCCCATCTGTTTGAAATCATTGATCCGTACAGCGTAAATCACCAGGGTATGGACTATGGGGAAAAATATCGTACCGGCGTGTACAGTACCGATGAACATGTGCTGAAAGAAGCCCGGCAGTTTATAGCGGAAAGACCGGATGCGAACCGTATTCAGGTGGAAGTAAAGCCGCTTACTCAATATGTCCCCAGTGCACCGGAGCACCAGAACCACCTGGAACATCATCCGGAAGACAATTACCTCTGCAGCATCCCCTGGAGCCTGCTCAGAAAATACAGAAGAGAATAGACAGTCGATAAAAAGACAGGTAAAAAAACAAAGGCCGCAAGCCTTCGGCTTGAGACGGTGCAGAAAAGACAGACGCGAGAGTTGAGTAAGCGAGTGACGAGGAGAAAAGACATATCAAAGAGCCGCAAACTATGTTTGCTGTCTGTGCGAATCCTTCTTGGATTCGCAGGTCGGTATGAGCAAAGGCTCATAAGTCGGCAAGAATCCTGACGGATTCTCGGGACGGTGCAATCTTTGTAGATTGCAAGAGTGAAGCGGAATGTTCTCTTTTAAAAAAAGCAAGTATGCAAAAGCTCTGCAAATGGAAAGCATGCAGCACGTTTCCTGTTCTGGAGAGAAAGGATAAAGGCCGCAAACTTTGTTTGCTGTCGGCAAAAATGGCGACGCCATTTTTGAGTCGGTGTGAACGCTTTGCGTTCACAGGTCGGCAAGAATCCATGTTGGATTCTCGAGACCGTGCATAAAAGAAAGGTAAGAGGTTAGAGGTTAGAGGATGGAGGAGCAGATTTGCAAAGCCAATCTGCAGGCGGATTCTGCGAATAGCATTTTTGTAAAAAGGCAAGTATGCGAAAGCTAGTAAAAGGAAAGCATGCAGAACGCAGCTCCTTTCTGGAGAGAAAGGGGGCCCATCCGCGCGGCGGATGGGGGATAGTTGATACCACCTTGTTGGGATACAGGAAAGCATGCAAATGTTCTGAGTTCTTTCAGTCTGAAAGGAAGCCCCACAGGCTTCCGGTCTGATGTCTCTTTCGCAGTATGCCTGCCGATTTTCTCAAATCTCACCTGCTCAATCCTCGTATCTCTGATTCAACTGTTCATACGGTTGAAGTAGTTAATGGCTTCCGGATCAAAGCGGATGGAGGTGGCACCAGCGGCGAACGGGGCCAGTTCATAGGGCGAATAGAGCAGATCAATAGTTCCACCGCCCCGCAGGAGGTAATCCTGGGACACCCTTTCCACTGGCCAGTTGGTACCATCATATGTTATTTCTTCACCGGACTCGTCATGCAGGGACAGTACCCCGGAATAGAGACCATCCTCAAGTTGCTGAGCATTGCGGATGTGGACATAGTTGTACAGCGGAATCCGGTTTCCAGTCCGTTTATCATACACAATGCCATCATATGATGTCCATTGGTGAGCAACGCCTGCCGGATAGGAGAGATTGACGAACATAATGGAAATGACCGAATCATCTTCGTATGTCACCTCATACTGGGTTTCCACAGATAGGAACTCTCCGTTGTCATAGTCTCGTTTAGAGTTATATACCCAGGTGGCAATATCCTGATTGATTTTTTTCTGTGCCGTCTGATTCTGTGTGTATACCAGAGGATATTTTAAATCCAGGTTGATCTTCTGGATAGATCCGGTTTGTACACTGGCGGATGCTACGGAAGCAGTCAGTGCGGTTATCAGAAAAAACAAAGAAGCCGCTTTTTTCATACGCATAAGGATTCTCCTCTCTATGAAAAACAGATATACTTTTCTTTATTATAGTATAAGAGCACAGAAAAGACAGGTGAAAAACCAAAGACAGATGCGGGAATTGAGTGTGCAAGTGACGAGAAATTTAACAGACAAGATGAAGCAAAACTTCGGGAGTCAGTTTAGAGAGGGAAACGTGCTGTGTTCTTCCCGTTAAATAGCTTTCGCATTCTTAACGCAAGGAAGAAACAGGAATACCGTCTTGTATTTTATCTTTCTGTTCGTTAGCAAGCTTATGAACAAGTACAGGCAAGCATATCAAATGGCTCCTTTCTTGAAAGAAAGGGGGACCATCCGCCTAACGGCTGGTGGATAGTTGATACATGCATGTTTGTATGAAGGAAAGTTAGCTAATGTTCTGCCCTTTTGATAAAGAGGCTATTTACAGAATGCACATACTCAAAAATTTTACAGAAATTTTTTCGTTCTGTAAATACTGTAAGGATTTCTGCCGACCGTGATCTTCAATCATCAGTTCTATCTTCAGTTGCAGGGATATCTTATAATATAGACAGGCGATTATACATATTTTTCCGTGAAAGGGGTATGTTTATGAAATACAAATCTTATCTGATTGCTGCTCTTCTGGGAGCTGGCTTGATGGCGGGTGCTTCCACTGCCTCAGCTTATACCGGGCAGGGAACCATGAAGGGAAATGATCTGGATATCACTTATCCGATTGTGTTTACTCAGCACCCGTATGCGCAGAGGCGTATTAATGACGACCTGTACAGGTTGGTAAAGGACACTTTTGATTCCTATGCGGACAAGGAGTTTGTCTCCGCTTATATGGACTATGAGGTAACGTATGAAGATGACGATGTCATTTCCCTGCTCATCCATGTATCCCGGTATCCGGAAGGGGCGGCGCACAACTGGAATGAAACCTATGGCATGGTATACAACAAGCGCACCGGAAGCCGTATTCCGCTTTCCCACTATGTCCGCATAAAGGATGCAGCACAGCTCCAGAAAGCACTGGAGGAAGGGAAAGTGCAGGAACTGGATGAAGCAGGAGATGTGCAGACTTTCTACAAGGATGGCATGTTTGGTGTTTCAGAATTGACGGATTCCTATGTGCTCCGCAAGAATGGAAATATTGATCTGGTATATGGTCCTTATGGTCTGGGACCGTATGCGGCAGGAACCATGACGATTCCGCTCAATAGGGAAGCAGTGGCTTATTTCAATAATCTGAACAAATAAAGGAATCAGAAAATCAGGCACGGATTGTGTGCCTTAGGAGGTATATTATGAGAAAAGCATTTCTGGCTATGGGGCTCGCAGCTCTTCTGTCACTTCCTGTGGCGTCATATGCGGCAGAGGCTCCGGTTCATCTGTATGGAAATTCTAATATGGTGAACGTGTATGAGCATATGGGCTCAGCGGTATATCTGGTTAAAAATTCCGCCCGCATGGTGGCAAAGGATAAGGATACAGGATTTATTTTTAAGGTGGACATCAAGAATGTTTCGTATGACCCCAGTGCTGACGAGTTCCGCACTCAGTCCGTATCAGCTAAGACTCCGGTATGGTTCTACTGCCCGCTCAATAAGAATTTTCACGGCTACAGTGCTATGTTTGCTGGAGATAAGGAAATCGACGTTCCGCCTTATGTGAACGCCCAGGTATCCTATGTGTCCTATGACCAGGGAAAGAACTGGCGCCCGTTCTATATGAACGATACTCACGGGTATAACCTGCCAGTACGCGATTTATTCTGGAAAGGGCTCAACCTTATTCGTGGACTGGACAGATGAAAGGAACGAGCTGACGCTCATGGACACTGCGGCCTATAGGGCCATGTAAAGCATCCGATTAGCAGTGGTAAACCCAGGAAATAAAAAAACGATTTTCCAATTTACGGAAAATCGTTTTTTTGCTGTTCTGGGTTCAGATTCTTAATTTTGATAACTGGAAGCTCGGTCTGCTTTCATAGAAAATTCTTACGAATTTCCAATAGTAAGGACCTCGAACCTAAGGACCGCGAACCTGGTTTTACAGGCTCATCTCTTTTCTATCTGGCTGCCATAATGGTCGCGGTATATGGAAACATTCTTGCCGTGTTTCTGAATGATTTCATCCTCACTGTTTACGCGGATGCGTTCAATCTTGTCGCGGGAGTTTTCATCTCCGGATACGCGGTCAACACGGAAGCGGTCCAGGCTGAGTTCTTTGATTTCCGGCGCGAATTCTTCAGACATTCTCTGCATGACACTGTCGGCGATGGCGCCGTTGGCAAGAGCCCTGGAGAAGATGGCAGCAAATTCATAATGGGTAAAGGTGCGGTTGCCCTTGAACTCACCATCCGGGAAACCTTCCAGCAGACCCTTTTCTGCCAGATCCTTCACGTAGGCATAGGCCCAGTGATTCTTCGGGACATCAGGGAAGAGGAGAGAGCGTGTTTCCTGCGCTTCCGGAGTCTTCTTGCCTACCAGTGCCTGCAGTTTCGACGTTTTCCAATTCAGGGAGCTCATATTTTTCCAGCATCTGCTGTATGGCATGGATGACTTTCTGCTTCAGACTTTCCGGTTGCAGTACTTTTACTTCTGTGCCATGCTGGAGTATCCAGTAGCACATGGCCTGTTCATTCACATGAAGGAACGCATAAAGCAGTCCATCCTTCTCACTGGTTACTGTGAAATTATCGCCAAAAGCATCTACCAGCTGATTCATCATTTCCGGAGTGGTTTCCAGAGTTACATCCACCGTATGGCCCGAGTACATATATAAATCTTCGGACATACGGACAGGAAGCTGCAGCCCCTGTTCAAATCCCGGAATGTCCTTTACCGGGCGCAGAGGCTCTTCTGATATATGGATGTCCGTAATCCGGTCCAGACGGAAATGAGAAATATTGTCGTACTTTGCACAGTTGCAGAGAAGGTAAAACTTGCCCTGGGAAGTTACCATCTCATAAGGGCTTACCAGATAAGGTTCGTCCTTGCGGGGGTGAAGCTGGAAGTCCGGTCCAAACTGGTTATAGGTAAATGATACTTTTTTCTGGTTCTGGATGGCTTCGCTCAGTATGTCAATCGTATAGAAAAGCTGCTGGTTGCAGCCATGAGGCAGAGCGGACAGAATCCGGGTATGCGGAATCTTCTCTTTAAAGTGCTGTCCGCCCAGAGAGCTGAGTTTATCAATCAGATCCCTGGCCTGGGACTGGGAAATCATAGGTGAAAACAGAATGCCGTCAATAAGGATGCGAAGCTCGGATTCTTCAAAAATCCGACCGGCAAGATAGGTCCCGCCCGGGTTGCGGTTGGAGATGATTTCATATCCCATGGCCTGCAGGCCATGAATGTTGTCCGTGACGGTTTTTCGGTCACAATTCAGATTGTATTTTTGTTGAACCAGTGCAATGATATCATTTCGTTTCAGTGGGTGCTCTGCATCGGAATATTCTTTCAGCACATTCAGAATGGCTACGCCCAGCATTCGTTTATTTCCTGGCATGATGATATGTCCTCCTTACGTAAAGGTGACAGGACATGAAAAGGTATCCTGTAGTCAGGTTTATAATCGTAATAATGTTTTTATATTTATTATATATGATATCACATGCTAAAGAATTTTGTACACACGTGCCAAAATTACATGGAACCCTGTATCACGTGGAAAAAGAGCGAGAGATAAAATCAGATAAATTTCATCAAAATTGATTTACATGAAGAGAAATATGTGATATGGTGAGGGTATCAATTTCAACAGGATAGATTATATGGCAAAATTGCTGAAAGGCAATGACGCAAAGCTATAGGGCCTGTAAAATGGCAGCCAGTTGCAGTTTCATTTTGTGCGCATTGCCAGGGAGTAATGTGCTTTTTTTGCGTGAAAAGATAGACTGATGATTGCAGTTTGCATAATGATTTATCCTGAAGAACTCCGGAGGTCAGTGAAGTTTCAGTGACGGAAAGATACCGGGGTTATAAGTATGGACTGAGGTAATTATGCAGTTTTACAGAGAGATTCAGATTGAGCCGGAAAGCCATGCACAGAATCGAAAAGGAAGCATCTGGGGAACCAGACTTCTGGAAGAGCTGCAGCGAAGGCGGTAGAAGCACTCAGGGAAAGAGATCCTGAACGGCGTATCCGGGTACTGATTGATGGTACACTTGCTGCACTTCATGGGGATTATATGTCGGTTATCCTGAAAAATGACCGGGGAACCTATGATTTGTTCCTGGAGTGTACCCGATTCCCGGATGTTTCTGGCCGGGATGTTGTGCAGGATGTGCCTGAGAGTAATCTGGGTCCTAGGCTCTGGGATGCGCTGTATCGGGGCAGAGGCATATTTATAGACGATGTGCAGCATTCCCAGGGGGACAGAAAGAACGACTGGGATCCGGTTATGTTTTCCAAAATAGACAATGTGGTGATTATTCCACTACAAAAATCCGATAAATTTGCAGGCATGGTGGTACTTTGCAATATCAGCGAAGAATCCAGGGATGGATATATCCGCTTTGTGCCGATGCTTAAGGTTATACTGGAAAATGATATCCAGAACTTTGGGGCGAGACAGGCCAGTATACATGTGGAAGCAGAGCCAGAACAGGAAAAAGAAGAAAAGAGTTATTTATGGGATACGTTGTTCCAGGATGGGAATATCGGTAATTTTTATAAGGACAGCCAGCGCCGGTATGTGGATGCCAATGAAAATTTCCTGTCCTGGTACCATCTGGAGCCGGGTGAACTTCTGGGAAAAACGGACGAAGAGCTGGGGATGCATGAATTCTCTGAAACTATGAAGGAGGAAGAAGAGCAGATTCTGGCTACTGGTGTAAAAATTCTCAACCAGATTCGTCGGATTGTCTGGGATGGGGAAGAACGTTTTGTCCTTATCAGCAAATTGCCGGTATGGAAAAATGGTGTCCTGAAGGGGATTGTGGGATACGTCATGGACCTCACGAGTGGGGATGCGCTGGATACATCCGTATATACTCTCCTTACCGGACCGCAGAGGCAAAATCGTCAGCAGGTGGTAGAACTGGGGCGCAGCTGGGAGACCGGCTACAGGGAAAATGGACGGGACTTTGCTTATTTATCCGTACAGGTGATGCAGAGGGAAGAATTTGCTTCGAGGTTTGGAGAAGAAGCCTGCCGGCAGATGAAAAAGGCTATCCTGTATTCCCTCAGGCATATTCTGCCGGGAAAGGCAGAAATTGTTCAGCTGTATGGAGTCAGGTTTGCCATACTTCTTCCCTGTAAATCTATGGAGGAAGCCTTGCACTGGGAAGACCGGGTGCATGAAGCGCTTCAGACTTTATCCTGGACAAAGGGCGGTAAGTCGTTCCCTGTGCGGGTCATGGTGGGCAGTGCCCGTTATTCAGAAACACACAACATGGAAGATGTCATTGCCCTGGCAGAGTCCAGAATGCGTTCAGATATTATGCTCCCGGGAGAAGAAGCCCATGACGAGGTATGGAGCCTCAGCCGCCAGGAAATGGAGCAGCGCATGCGCCTGTATGCATCGGTATTCGATCACGTACGCCTGGTGAATCCGGAAAATCAGACAGCGTGGCTCCTGGATAAGGACGGGAAACTGTTTACCTCCCCGGATAAATGTTTCCAGATGCTGGGTCGGACGGCAGCCTGCAGTAACTGTACCTCACGCATGGCCATTATGGATAGAAAGACACATCGAAGGGTGACTGTGGTGGGAAATAAGAATTTCTATATCGAAAGCCGATATGTAGAAATGGATGGCAAACCCTATGCTATAGAACTGATTGACAGTATAGGAAATATGCGTGACTTTGTTCCTGAATACGGCGAGCGGATGAAAGAACTGAAAGGCGAATGGGATTTCCTGGAAAAACAAAACCGGTTGCTGCGGCAGAAGAACAGGGAACTGTACCAGTTGTCCCGGACAGATACCCTTACCCACATGGAAAACCGGAGGGGACTGCGTTATGCCTTTATGAAATATATCCGGCATCACCTTATGGTCATGATGGTGGATATTGATGATTTCAAGCAGTATAATGACCGAAATGGGCATGAGGCCGGAGACCATGTGCTGGTTCAATTTGCCCATATCCTGATGGATGTCTTCGGGGATAAGAACTGCTTCCGTTATGGAGGTGATGAATTCCTGGTAATTGCCAATCTGTCTGAAGAGGAGTTTGATGGACTTATGAAGCAGGTACTGGACAGAGTGTCCAGAATTTCCATTCCAGGTGCTGTGGCTGCACCACGTGGCAGCTTTGGCTGCGTCTATGGTTATGCAGACAGCCAGGAAACCCTGAGAAATATGATCCGGCAGGCCGATTATTACATGTATCAGGTAAAAAACGTGAACAAGGTGAAGTATGGAGCTAGAGGCGCCGACGTGAAAAAAGAATATTACGATGAACACTGGATGGAAAAACTGGATTAAACAGTAAGAGTGTTCATGTTCAGAAGGGAGCGGTGGCAGCACGGCTCCCTTTTGTCGTGTATGGGAACCATTCATAATGGCTATAAATCGGGCTATAGTGTAATATATATAAAGGAAATATAAGTTATTGTTATGTTATACCTGGGGATTTATTAAAAAGTGGTGCCTGTTATGGACATCTCAGGGGAAAGGGAAACACAAATGACAGAATCTTTGATAAGCAAAGTAAAAGAACTGATAAATAAGGGGAATGCGGAAGAAGCCTTATCATTGCTGCAAAGTCAGGTTGAACAGGGGGATGGTTATGCCATGTATTGCCTTGGCCGTTGCTATGAAGAAGGCTGGGGCGTTGAACAAAATGGTGAAAAGGCCCTTCTGTGGTATGGCAAGGCGTGGGAAGCACCTGACACAGAAGAGATTAAAGGAAAAATAGCTAATGGGGCAGGCAACGTCTATTTCCACGGGATACTCCCGATAGAACTGGATTTTCAGGAAGCTGCCCGGTGGTACAGGAAATCCGCCGAAAAAGGATATGACTGGGGCTACAGTAACTGGGGGAGCTGCTTTGCCTGGGGTATTGGGGAAAGGAAAGATACGGAAAAGGCACTGGAGCTGTATAAGAAAGCGTATGAACAGCATGGGGAAGCCGCAGGGATTACGGCCAATCACATAGGCCATATCTATCAGGGAGAGACCGGGGAAAACCGGACTATAGAAAGGCTGTGTCCTGGTTCAGAAAGTCGGCAAAAGCAGGATATTCCTGGGGCCTGTACAATCTGGCCTCTGCCAGTGAAACCGGACTGGGAGCGGAATTGGATCTGGAAAAGGCATTTTACACGTATCACGATGTGATTAATACTTTTCATGATGATGCGGCTGCCCAGGCGGCGAACCGCATGGGACTTATGCTCCGACGGAAGGGCGATCAGGATGAGGATGCATATGCCCTGTTCCGCTTGTCTGCAAAACTGGGCAGCTCCTGGGGAATGTATAATGCCGGGGCCCTTCTGAGGGATGGAATCAACGGAAAACCTGATATGAGACGCGCCGTCAGATGTTTTAGCCAGGCCTATCATTTGCATGGAGAAGCATCCGGTATTGCGGCAAACAGCCTCGGGTTGGTTTATAGCGATGAGACCTTTGAATGGTTTAGTATGGAAAAAGCATGCCGCTGGTTCAGAAAGGCGGCGGCCCTTGGCGACAGCTGGGGAGCCTATAATCTGGCAGATAACTATGCACTTGGCCGTGGTGTGAAACGTAACCCGAAAAAGGCTATCAAATACTATACGATGGCCTATGAACAGGAGGGAGAAGCATCTGGGGAAGCAGCCAACCGACTGGGCATGCTGTATGAAAATGGAATTCCGGGGTTACCTGCTGATCTCAGTAAAGCTTTTGAATGGTATCAGAAGTCAGTTGATTTGGGCTGCGGAGACGGGTTGTATGATCTGGGAGCCATGTATGATCAGGGCAAAGGCTGTACTATGAATAAGAGAAAGGCGATTACGCTCTATGAAAGGGCTTACTACATGATGGGTGACGTCTCTGGTTACGCAGCTTTCCGCCTGGGGGAAATCTACAAGGCAGGAATAGAAATCAGGCCTGATATGGAAAAATCCCTTCTCTGGTATGAACGGGCGGCGGAAAGCCATCTGGAAGAGGCCTTCTTTGCACTTGGGGACTGTTATGAGCATGGGGAGGGGACGGAACCATCTCCGGAACAGGCGATGAAATGGTATAAGAAGGCCTATGACTGTGGTGGAGAATATGCAGGGCGCGCTGCCTGCCGGATAGGCCTGATTCTGGAGGAATACGGAAAGCCTTCCCGTAAACAGGAAAAGGAAATTTTCCAGTGGATGCAGAAATCGGCAGACGAAGAATGTGACTGGGGCATGGTAAACCTGGCAGGTTATTATATTCGAGGGGATGGCGTTTCCGTGGATGGCAAGAAGGCGGCCGACCTTCTCACCCGGGCCTATCAGCAGGGGGCAAAGCGGCAGGCGAAGCATCCAATACCCTTACCATCCTGTATGCCAAGGGGGCCAGAAAACTTAAACAGAGTCTGGAAAAGGCGATAGAATGGGCCAGAAAATCAGCCGAACTGGATGAGGAATTCGGATATTTCACCCTGGGGAAATGTTATCTTAACGGGGTAGGGGTTCCCCTGGACAGGAAACAAGCTCTGGACTGGCTCATTAAAGCATGGAACAAAAAAGGACACTCCGAAGCTGAATGTGCGGAAGAAATCGGTATGATTTACCTGCAGGGAGCGGAAGACATTCCTTCGGATCTGCAAAAGGCTATTCAGTGGTTTACCCGTGGATCAGAGGCTGGCTCAACGGATTCCTGCCTGTTCCTGGGAACGTGTTACCAGCACGGAATGGGTGTTGAGCCAGATGGAGAAAAGGCGATTTCCTATTACACCCGCGCCTGCAAACCAGGGGCTCCATCAACCGAAATGGCGGTTATGAATATTGGAAGCATATATGAAGAGGGAATGGAAGGCGTGGAAAAAATCCGGAAATAGCTATCCAGTGGTATAAAAAAGGAGCAGGAGAAGGCCTGGCCATGTGTGCTGTGCGTCTGGGGGACTCTTACCGGGACGGCACCAATGGAATGAATATCGACCTGGAACAGGCTATGAAATGGTATAAAAAGGCCTCCCGCATGGAAGGGCCTGGTGCAGGCATGGCACTGGCCCGCATGGGAGAAGTTCATGACTACTTAGGGGGAAGCCAGTACCATAATATGAAGAAAGCCATCACACTCTACACGAAAGCGGCCAACGCCAATTGTGCAGCCGGCGCATTCCATATGGGCGAATGCTACGAAATGGGACGGGGCGTTAAGCCCAGTGGCAGGCAGGCGGTAGAGTGGTACTCCAGGGTATCTGCTATGTTTGGAGAAGAATCTATCCAGGCTGTAGAAAATCTGGTACACATTTTCCGCCACGGAACTGACGACGTAAAACCAGACGAAAGACGCGCTGAATTCTGGGAAACCATGCTTGAGCGGATTCCATCCATCAACCCGGCAGATGCCATCGAATCCATGATAAAAGATATTCCAAACACAACGATTAACTGACAGGCAGGTATGAGGTTTAAGAGTTGAGGAACGAGGAGTATCGGTGACAATGGGATGTTGAGCATGAGCAGTCATAAATCTATGTGGCACTTCCATGAGCTGTTGTTAGACATGGAAATGGAAGGGGTGTTATAACAACACCTCGTCATGGCTGCCCTTAGCTTTCCTTCAGACAATCAGACCGGAAATCGGGATAGTTTTCTTTCAGACAGCGAAAAAGCGGCAGGAATTTCTCCTGTCGCTTTTTATGCCGTTGGGGAGTGCATCGGAATGTCCGTAAGGCCGTGAACCTCTGGTTCGCTGACGGTGCAAATTCTTTTGGGATTGGCAGGTCGGTGCAATTCCACAGGAATTGCAGGGGGATAAGACAGATTAGAGAATTGAGTAAGCGAGTGACGAGGAGAAAAGACATATCATATACCCGTCATTCCTTTAGATGCACAAAGAGGAATCAACTATCCCCCCGCCAGCTTTTGGCTGGCGGTCCACCCTTTCTTTCAAGAAAGGAGCAGTTTGATAGGCTTGTCTATATTTGTTCATAAGCTTGCTGTCGAACTGAAAGGTAAATTACAAGACGATATTCCTGTTTCCGCATTATACGTTAAGAATGCAATAGTCCTGCAAATGGAAAGCATGCAGCACGTTTCCCGTTCTGGAGAGAAAGGGGGCCCATCTGATTTATCAGATGGGGGATAGTTGATTGCAATATGTTGGAACAAAGGAAAGTATGACTGATGAGCTGACGCTCAACGACAGCAAGAATGCTATAGCTTCGCTAATGAAAAGCATGTAACACGTTTTCCTTTCTGGAGAGAAAGGGGGACCATCCGCCTCGGCGGATGGGGGAAAGTAGAATCCTCTATGTTGGGATAAGGGAAAGCATAAAGATGTTACAAATAGCCCTTTTATAAAAATTCTCCGCTTCCCGAATCAAATCTCAATTCTCAAAAGTCAATTTTCTGGTCTTTCTTTTAAATTTGAGGCAGGCCGGGATGTATTGATGAGCTGACGCTCATGGTCGGTGGGATCTAAAATCCGCAGGTCGGCAAAAATTTCTATGAAATTTTCGGGTCCGTGCCATAAACATCAAAATGGCAGGTCGGTGCAATTCCACAGGAATTGCAGGGGATGGATTCTGCGAATGGCATTTTTGTAAAAAGGAAGGAATGCTAAAGCCTTCCCTTCCACTTGTGAAGCATGCAGCACGTTTATTGCCCACAATTTCGTAATCATCAGAAATTCGTGAGGATTTCCTGTTTAGGGCAGGCCGGGATGCGGAGGTGGCTCTGGACATAAAAAAGGAGCGGGAGAGTACAGAGTAGTACGTCCCACTCTCTTTTTGATGGTCATGGCTGCATATGCGCCAGCCGGGGGATGTGAAATCAAATGCTTTGGAATTAAATTTGAGGCAGGCCGGGATGCAGAGGTTGTTTCAACCATAGAAAAAACTCCTGGGACTGTATACAGACAGTACATCCCGGGGTTTTTTATATGGGTGGGGCAAGATCGGATTCATATTAATCAGGAAATTTCGAGATAGGCCGGAGTGCGGAGGTGGCTCTGGACATAAAAAAAGGGAGCGGGACTGTACAGAGTAGGACGTCCCACTCTCTTTTTTATGGTTAGGGCCGCATACGCGCCCGGACCATCCGAAATTTAAAGGTTGAGCTCCTTGGCGTGCGCACTCATCCCCTTAATACATGCTTCCATAACCACAGCCATATCGAGACCCAGGCGTTCTACGCCTTCTTTGATGCACTGACGGTCAACCCCTTCAGCGAATGCCTTATCCTTGAATTTCTTCTTCAGTCCTTTCACCTTCATGCCATTCATTCCTTCCGGACGCATGAGGGCATAGGCCATGATGATGCCGGAGAGGCCATCAACGGTGATGAGGCTCTTTTCCATATTGGTTTCCGGTTCTCTTTCAATACCGCAAACCTTGTAGCCATGAGAAATGATGGCTTCGGAATCTGCATTATCGATGCCTTCCGGATCCAGGATTTCATGGACATGATGGCAGTGTTCATCCGGGTACTTTTCATAGTCTACATCGTGAAGATAACCGATGGCTGCCCAGTGATCGCGGTCTTCATGGAAATAGTCTGCCATAGCTTCCATGCAGGCGCTTACGGCCTGTGCGTGGGTAAACAAATGATCTTCCGTAGTATAGCGAGGAAGGATTTCCTTGGCTTTTTCCAGTGTCAGCTGCATAATGATTTCTCCTTTTTTACAGAAACATATTAAATTCTGTTTATATATGCTATACATTATAATCCTAAACAGGAAATATTGTAAGTGTTGTATAATGACATCTGTATCTGGCGGTGGAAACGAAAGGAAACGGACATGGGAGCCAATTGGATAGTAAGGGAAGCGGTGGAAACTGACGAGACAGCGGTGCGCTGTATTTATAATGCCTGCCAGGCGCAGGGCACATGGGCAGAAGGTAACCGGAAATATACGGAGAAGTCCATACATTCCTTTTTTTGCAGGCATAAGGAACAGGGGGAACCCTTGCTGGTGGCACAGGCTGACGGGCATGTGGCTGGCTTTGCCCTGCTGTGGGAATTCAGAGAATGGAAGACAAAGGAGAAGACGATGGAATATGCGGTTTATACCGATCCGGACTGGCGCCGTCAGGGAGTGGCCTCTTTGCTTCTGGAGGCGGTAAAAGAACAGGCGGAGGCATGCGGAGCCGTTTCCTTGATGGCCTGTATTGATATACGGAATCTGCCTTCGCTTTGGTTTCACGAAAACAGAGGTTTCACCTCTACGGGGAGCTTCACCAAATGGAAAAAGGACGGGAGTCCGGTTACAGTGGCCCTTTATGAACTGGAACTGACTTAGACAGAGGAAAGGCGCTTGTTACAGAGTCCGGGAGATGTCTTTTTTACGTATCGTTATAAAATCTTAACATAAATTCATATGCATCCATACGCAGTGAGTGCTATAATTAATGACATTGATTCTTAATTAGAAATTATTTTTTATAGCATTGTAGCTATCAGGCAGAGGAGATGTTGTTATGAACGCCAAAAACGGGACAATATACATTGTCTTAACGGCATTGGCATTTGGCACGATGGAAATTGCGCTGAAAATAGCTGGTTCATCTTTTACCGCATTTCAGCTCACGTTCCTTCGTTTTTTTATTGGCGGGTTGCTGCTGCTCCCGCTGGCAGTTAAGGATCTGATGCACAGACATGTGCACCTGACAAAATCAGACTGGATTTATATAGCCATTCTGGGGATAATCAACGTCATGTTCAGCATGGTGCTGTTCCAGATCGGGGTTAATAAATCCAATGCAGGGCTGGCAGCCATTGTCTTCTCCTGTAATCCGGTATTTACCATGATTTTCTCCTACTTTATTACGCATGATGCACTGACAAGGCAGAAGATTATCACCATTATCCTGTCCCTTATCGGCCTCTGTATCGTAGCCGATCCGGTGGCCATTGTTGAAAAGGGGAGCGTGGGCCTGCTCATCGTACTGGCAGCAGCCATCAGTTTCTCCCTGTACACCACATTGGGTAAGCTGCGCGTCAAGAAGATAGGCGGCAGTGCAATGAACAGTTTCAGCTTCATCATTGGTTCTTTTGGTGTGCTGGCCATTCTGTTCTTTACCCATGGTCCGATTATCTCCGGGATTGATTCCCACTCCATCTGGCCATTGATTTACACCTCTGTGGTGGTTACTGGATTTGGTTATGTTTGCTTTATGAAGGCGATTGAACTGTCCGGTCCGGCCAATGCTTCCTTTGCGTTCTTCATTAAGCCGGTGGTGGCACTGATTCTGGCAGCCATTGTTCTGGGTGAACCGATTACCATTCGCGCGGTTGTCGGTCTGGCTCTGATTATTGTCGGCTGCGTTCTGGCAGGTCCGATCGAACGCCTTCTGTTCAAGAAGAAACTGTCCGAATATCCGGTACTGGATACTGAGCCAAAGAAGGCCAGCGATGTGGCAGCGGCTCCGTTGGTAGTCACCGTATCCAGAGAATTTGGCAGTGGCGGCCGCGCTATTGGACGCCGTCTGGCTAAAGAACTGGGGGTTCCGTTCTATGATACGGAAATCATGCAGATGGTTGGCGAACGGGAAGGGTTGAGTCTGGAAGAAGTAAAGAAACAGGATCAGTCTATTGAAAATCGTTTTATCTATAATCTGTTTGATAAATACACCCATCTCGCATCCGGTGCCGTAGCACCTAAGGATGAACTGTTCCTGGCCGAAACTTCTGTCATTAAGGAACTGGCAGAGAAAGGTTCCTGTGTCATCGTAGGACGCCTGGCCAATGTCATTCTCAAGGACAGACCCAATACATTCAACCTGTTCATTGCCTCTGATCCGGAATGGGCAGCACGCCGTGTTATGCTTCGCGAAAAGGTAGATAAAGCCACGGCACGCCGTATGATTGCCGATGTAAACAAACGCAGAAGCGAACACTGCCGTTACTACACCGGTACATTCTGGGGCTATGCAGCCAACTATGACCTTCTGCTCAAGTCCAGCGAATGGGGCATCCCTGAATGCATCAAACTGATTTTGAGCGCTATTCAGCATCGACTGAGTCTCGAAGTAGCCAAAGACGAAGCCAAGGTATAAGGGCAGGAACTTCCATTCTTCAGTTTGGAGAATTCTTTATAATTTGCTCTTAAAAGAAGCCTGATGGCTTCCTTTAAGACAACGAAAAAACGGCAGGAATTTTTCCTGTCGCTTTTTGATGCTATCTGGAATGGCAGAGTGCAGCGGAATATTCTCTTGTAAAAAATAAGAACGCTAAAGCTAACACAAGGGGAAACTTGCAATACGAAGCTCCTTTCTGGAGAGAAGGGGGGCCCATCTGATTTATCAGATGGGGGATAGTTGATTGCGATATGTTGGAACAAAGGAAAGTATGACTGATGAGCTGAAGCTCAACGACAGCAAGAATGCAATAGCTTCGCTAATGAAAAGCATGTAACACGTTTTCCTTTCTGGAGAGAAAGGGTGGACCGACGAAGTCGGTGGATAGTTGATTCCTCTATGTGTGAATAAGGGAAAGCACGCTTGTGTGCTCCGTCCGAAGTCTGATAGTCTGCAGACGGCCACAGCAGTCTGCCTCGTGGAAAGTAGAGTCTTGTATGTTGGCGCGAAGGAAAGCTTGCGAAACATTTCCCGTTCTGGAGAGAAAGGGGGACCATTCGTTTCAACGAATGGTGGAAAGTAGAATGCTGTATGTTAGAGCATAAGAAAGCGTGCTGTTGTACGCAATATTTTTTGCTTTATATGAAAAAGCCATACGCAGTATCCACCCCCTGTGCTCCCAAAGGAGCACACCGACCTGCCTTTTGATGTTAAGGCACTGGCCCGAATTCCGAAGGAATTTGCCGACTCAAGAGTTGCAAGGCAACTCTTGCCGACTATGAGCTCTGCTCATCATTGATTCCTCTATGTGTGAATAAGGGAAAGCACGCTTGTGTGCTCCGTCTGAAGTCTGATCGTCTGAACTGTCTGATAGTCTGCAGGCTGCCACAGCAGTCTGCCTCGTGGAAAGTAGAATGCTGTATGTTAGAGCATAGGAAAGCGTGCTGTTGTACGCAATATTTTTTGCTTTATATGAAAAAGCCATACGCAGTATCCAACCCCTGTGCTCCCCAAGGAGCACACCGACCTGGCCTTTTGACGTTAAGCTACCGACCTGCGAGCCCAAGGCTTGCACCGACCATGAACTTCGTTTATCTCCCTCTGACGTCTGTTTTTTCTATGTTTGCAGACTTCAGTTTGCTGCCTTATCATACCCCATCAGCTTTTCCCATTCCATAAGGGTCGGGACATCGCCGGCATGGTAGGCGTGATATAGTTTTTCCATTTCTGCGTACTGGCGGACCATCAGGTTATGCCGTTCCTGCATGGATTGTTTCTGCAGTGCTTCCTGCTCCCGCAGGTGACGGGCAGCCAGGTTGTACATCATGTTCCGCTCCTTTTCATCGGCAATGCGCTGGAGACTGTCTTTCAGTGTCTTCACCCGGTTGCATTTCCAGATGGAATGCTGGAGCTGCTCTTCTTTAAGATGCTTGTTCATCAGGTGGACATGTTCATGGAAAATTTCCGGAAGTTCTGTAGGAGCCTGGAGAATTTCCCGGATGGCGGATAGCGATTCTGCATCCACTACGTGGTAGAGAATGGAGCCAAGGAATGGCATGAGGAACACGGTGAGCGCACCAGCGGCAATCAATACGGAGGCTACGTCTTCATGCATCAGATGCTGGCGTACGGCAATACCGGTAATCGCTACGATGAGCGGAAGTGCGGTGGTACAGTACAGAGCGATGGATGTGCGGTTATGAAGGGAAATTTCCTTTCTTGTGCTCTTGCGCAGCGATAGAGAAAGAATGATGGGGATGGAGCGGACCAGCACCAGCGCAGCGATGAAAATGAGGAGATAGCTGGGCATGGCGGCCACTTTTTTCAGGTTCACAGCGCATCCGGATACGACAAAGAACAGAGGGATAAAGAAACCGAAGGCCATGCCTTCCAGCTTGGTTTCCAGTGTATGGGAACCGGCCGGGATGATATATCGGAGAACGAATCCGGCGGCAAAGGCACCGAGCACGATGTCCAGCTCGAATACAGCGGAGAAGGTGACCAGCAGGATAAGCAGAAGCAGGGTCACCCGCACTGGTGTCTGGGATGCGGCGCCGGCTTTTGAATCCAGGAACCGATACAGCGCGTTGCCATCCTTTACTGATTTGGAGCCCATAAGGGCAATCCATACGCAGAGAAGGAACAGTCCGCCCAGTATGGCAGCTGTCTGCCAGGTGGCCCGGGTGGACAGTATAATGGCCACACAGAGGACGACCGCCACTTCACCCCAGGTGCCGTAGGAAAGGATAAGGTCGCCAATACGTGTGCCCATAAGGTTACGTTCCTTCAGAATAGGCATGAGAGTACCCAGGGCTGTGGTGGTGAGAAGGAGCGCTGTGGCCAGGATGCCTTCCCGGCCTGCTGCAAAGATAGGAACCGCCATGGCAGCACCTATAGCCAGAATAAAAGTGACAATCCATGTATACAGACCGTGACGCCCATCTTCACCGGTTATTGACTTGGGATCAATTTCAAAACCGGCCAGCAGAAACAGCAGGGCGCAGCCCATTTCCGCCAGCATATGGATGGAATCTGCATGGGAATCGATAATATGGAGCCCATGAGGTCCCAGCAGGGATCCGGCCAGCAGCAGAAGTACCGTTTCCGGCACTATGCGGCGGGGGACAAGCCGGGCAATCATGGGAATGACCGCAGCCATGAAGGCGATTACGGCCAGAGAGACAAATTCATTATGCATAGCAATCTCCTTTGGAAGTCTTATATGTGGTGTGCTACGATTTTCATTCTCATTATACGCTAATGTGGAATCTTGCGCAGGCAATTCTTTGACAACTGTAAATATTAGAGTTACAATTAGGTACCTGGAAAATTAAACAGGAAAATCAGCAATCAGTACATCATCATATGTACTGGTTTTTATTTTTTTGCTTTTCTTTTGTGAAACTGTCCGTGCACAGCGGCAGTACTATGGAGGTGCTGACATTGAACTGGAAAAAAAGTCTTTTTACCATTGCAGCGATTCAGGTAGGGACCGGAGTGAGCATTATCGGGGTACTCTCGTTTATACCGCTGTTTCTTGTGGAAATGGGGGTCAAAGATCCCGGGGAGGCGGCTTTCTGGGCAGGACTTATTTCCGGCGTTACCCCGATGATGGTCAGTTTCTCTGCCCCTTACTGGACAAGGAAAGCGGAGCAGTACGGGGGACGGCGTATTCTGGCCCTCATTCTGGCATTGATTACCGCGGTAGCATTTTCCTGCTCCCTGGCGACTAAACCGTGGCATCTGTTTGTACTTCGTATGATTCAGGGACTTATCGGGGGTTTTGTCCCGGTATGTGCCGCTATGACGGTGTCAGTGACACCTAAGGAAAAGAGAACCTATGGTCTGGGCGTATTTCAGGCGGCCAACGTCATGGGCATTATGCTTGGACCGGTTATTGGCGGGGTGACTGCCGATTTATTTGGCTATCGCATGCCGTTTATCCTCTTTGGATCACTGGCCCTGGTAAGCTGTCTGGGTGCTTTGTTTCTGCTGCCGGATATCAGATCTCATAAGAAACAGGAAGGCTCTGTATGGCAGGATATGAAATATTTCCTTTCCAATCCCATTGTGCGGCTCATGGTGTTTATGCAGTTTCTCTGCAATTTTGCCATGACCGGCATCGGGCCGATTCTTCCGCTTTATATTCGCAGCATGATGGGCGGCGATGCCAAGGCGGTGGCCACCATAGTAGGAATCATCATATTCCTGGCCGGAGGCTCCAGTGCCATGGCCTCGCTCCATGTGGACCGTCTTACCGCCTGTCATCCGATGCATCAGATTCTCATCAATGCATCGGCAGTCTGTGGAGTGTTGTTTATCCTTCAGTATATGATGCCCAATGTATGGGGACTGGGCTTCTTCCGTGCATTGACCGGTATGTTCATGGGCATGATTATGCCGATTTCCAACACCATCATTACCCTGGCCGTTCCGGAAGAAAAGAAGGGGACCGTATTTGGCATTACCACCAGTCTGGCCCTGTGGGGCAACGTGGCCGGGCCGGTATTCTCCGGAGCCCTGGCTATGAAATTTGGCTACGGATCGGTATTCTGGAGTACAGCGTTCATTTTCTTTCTTGTTACCCTGCTCATACGCCTGCAGCATAAGAAAGTTCGCGAGGCCCAGGCCAGAGCCTGACCTGTCATACACAGATGACGCCACAGTATGGCTCCCTGTATAATAAATAGAAAGTATTTTGCCATAGGACGGCATTCAGATAAAGGACAGATTATGATGCATACACAGGGTGTGGACATGACTCATGGTCCGCTCAGCAGAAAAATATGGCTCATGGCTATCCCTCTGGCACTGACCGGGGTGATTCAGCAGTTTTTTAATGCGGCTGACATTGCCATGATTGGCCGCTTTGTGGATGAACAGTCCATGGCGGCCGTAGGTGGATGTGCTCCGCTCATCACCACACTTCTCAGCCTGTTTATCGGGCTTTCTATTGGGACTAATGTGGTGCTGGCCGGATTTATCGGACAGGATAAGCCGGATAAGGTGAGGGACGGGGTGCATACTTCGGTTACCATGGCCTTCCTCTGCGGACTGGCGCTCACACTTATAGGGGAAATGGCCGCACGGCCCATGCTGCTGTGGCTTCAGGTTCCCGCAGAAATTATGGACATCGCGGAAATCTATCTGCGCATCCTGTTCCTGGAACAGCCATTCCTCCTTCTCTATAACTTTGAATCCTCCATATTCCGCGCCGTCGGCGATACCCGGACACCTCTTCTGGCCCTCGCCCTGGGCGGCATCTGCAAGATTCTTCTCAACCTGGTCATCCTTCTCGTCTTTCATGGAGGAGCCGGTGGAGTCGCTATCGGCTCCATTGTGGCCAACCTGATCAGTGCCCTGTTCCTTCTCTGGAGACTTCATCGCACGGACAGCATGCTTCACGTGAACTTTCACCAGCTCACTATGCACAGAGACATTGTTCGACGAATCCTGAAAATCGGTCTTCCGGCCGGACTTCAGGGCATCGTATTCTGCCTGTCCAACCTCATAATCCAGACAGCACTTAACAGCCTGGGCCCGGACGTCATGGCCGGATCCGCCGCCGGGTACAACATTGAAATATTTGTCTACTTCATGATGTACGCCATGGCGCAGGTGAATACCACCGTGGTAGGTCAGAACTACGGTGCCCGCGAGTTTTCCCGCTGCCGGGAAGCCACCCGCATCTGCTTTAGACAGACCGCCATCCTCTCGGTAGTCCTCATCGCCTTCGTACTCCTCTTTGCCGACCCACTCCTTCACCTCTTCACCACCAACGATACCGTAATCGCCTACGGCAAAGTCCGGCTCCACTGCGTAGTCTGCTTCGAATGGCTCAACGCCATTCTGGACCTCTACGCCGGCAGCCTCCGCGGCTACGGAAACTCCCTCATCCCCGCCATCATCTCCCTTATCGGAATCTGCGGAGTCCGAATCACCTGGGTATACACCGCATTCCCTCTGTTCCCCACCATGCGAACCCTCATGCTCTGCTATCCCGTAAGCTGGGCTGTGGCGGATGTGGTGTTGGCGGGGGTGTATCATTTATACATCCGCCAGGTAAATAAATAGCGATATTCACGCATCTGACGGCGTCACTGGAATAAAAAAAGAGGTTCGAATGTAGGTTACTACAATCCGAACCTCTTTTTTATTCCGTTCCTTGCAGCTGCGTAAATCTCGTATTTATTTACGAGAAGAACTGGAGAATCCCAAAATCTCCTGCGTCAGGCCCGATTGGAATCCCTTCACGTATGCGAATACAGCTCAGGGCTCCCAATCGGGGTCTTCCTTGAATCTGCATAAACCTCGCGCTTATTTACAGTAGGGACCTAAAAAGTTAAAACATCTGCTGCGTCAAGGCCGGATTGGAAGTTCTTCACGTATGTCTAAATACAGTTCAGAGCTCCCAATCCGGTCTTTCCTTGCATATGAGTAAACCTTGTATTTATTTAAAAATAAATAGCGATATTCACGCATCTGACTGCGTCAAGCCTGAATCATGAACCCCTCGCGTATGTTAATACAGCTTCGGGTCCCTGATTCAGGCGTTCCTTGCAGCTGCATAAATCTCGTATTTATTTACGGGAAAACTGGAGAATCCCAAAATCTCCTGCGTCAGGCCCGATTGAAATCTATACTAAATCCCATTAGCCCTTGAGCGAAGCTCGTGATTTGTTTGACTTCATGCTTTATTCAGTATAAGATCGGATCATTTGAAAAGGGGGACCTTTATGCAATTTGAAATTCTCATAGAAGAGACTATCAGCGATATTTTTTATATTAATGCCCATACCAGAGAAGAAGCGGTTCTTCTGGCAAGGCAGAAATACAGACAGGGGGAATTCGTATTGAAACCAGGGCATTTGCTGGATGTAAAGTTTATTCCTTCATCAGACGATGAAGCAGAATAAAGGAGCAGGGGCTCGGCTCATATTTGAATATATCAGGAGGCTTCCTTTATAATCGGGGAAAGGAGGCTTTTTATGGATACTTGTCTTGATATGTCACTGGCAGCAGGGTATACCAGCCATTCCCAGATGGCGCGTGTAGTAACAGAGCAGTGGGTAGAAAAGAATATGTTCTGCCCTCGCTGCGGTGCGGGGCACCTTATTCATTTAAGAGCAAATCGTCCGGTAGCTGATTTTGCATGTCCGCAGTGCGGAGGCATTTTTGAATCGAAAGCCAAACGGGGGATGTTGGGAAGAAAGATTGCGGATGGAGCATACGAAACGATGATTCGGAGAATCCATGAAGCAGATAATCCGGATTTCTTTTTCATGTCTTACGATCTGGATAACGCCAGAGTATGTGATTTCCTGATTATACCGAAGCATTTCTTTGTGGATTCGATTATAGAAAAAAGAAAACCACTGGCGGCTACAGCCCGAAGGGCCGGATGGGTTGGTTGTAATATTTTACTGGAAGAAATTCCATCCTATGGCCGAATTCCTCTGATCCAGAATGGAAGAATAGCCGATAAGGCGGATATATGCCAGAAATATCAGAGTACATCTTTTCTGGCCAATATGAATCTCACATCCAGAGGATGGCTCATGGACGTTTTTCGCTGTCTGGAAGACATTAAGACAAAAACATTTACATTGCAGGAAATGTACAAATTCGAAGACAGACTACAGATCCTGCATCCGGAGAATCAAAACATACGAGCCAAAATCCGCCAGCAGCTGCAGTACCTGAGAGACAAAGGTTTGATCCAGTTTATGGAACGGGGCGTTTACAGAAAAATCCATTAATAAAGGCAAAATTAAATTTGATGAATAAGAAAAAGCTGAAAGGAGATATACATACTTGTTCAGCTTTTTTTATGCGTAATTTTAGAATAGTAAAAATTTGCCGACTCGAGAGTTGCAAGGCATTCTTGCGGACTATGACTTCCTCTCATCTTCCTTGACTCTCGTCAACCGAATATTGTATTGACGGTTGTTGACAATCTGCTTACCATTTACAATAAGATTAGCGGAATGCCGATGGCTACATAGCCTTATGTATATTCATCTGTGCGCAGGTTTGGCATGGTGTGCATGTATGATTCAGGGCTTGAATCCGTTCCTGCATTCAGTTTATGGAACTTGAGAAAACCAGGTATGTGAAAGTTGAAAAGTTGTTTCAGTGAGGTGGATTATGATTTTTGATTTCAGCAGGGAAGTAAAGACATTAACCAGTGAAAGAGAACGGAAAGAAGCTATGATTGACCATATCGTTCGGCCTGAAGTAGAGAAAGCGATAAGGGAGGCAGGTCTCAATCCGTCGTATTTTATATTGAACAAAGCTTCTGAACAGGAGTTTTTTAATAGGCCTTTTAGCGATACACAGGAAGATGGTTCATTTGCCAGTATGTATTATGACTGGATCACCCCGGATACGCTGTATCGCTGTGAATGCCGGATTGAATTATCCTGGGATTTTCTGACAGTAAAAAGCGAAACCGATATGTATCGCATGGAGCACTATACTGAAGGAAAACCGGAATGGAAATATTTCAACGGAGAAGACTGGGAAGTGGGGCCGGAAGATGATTTCTTTCCCATTACTGACCTTGAAATACAGTGGCTGCAATAAGGAAAATGAAACCGACGGGGATGAACAGAGTGCCTAAACTGCAAGCCGGCGGTTCGGGACCGTGCATAAAAGAAAGGTAAGAGGTTAGAGGATAGAGGGGCAGATTTGCAAAGCCAATCTGCAGGCGGATTCTGCGAATAGCATTTTTGTAAAAAGGCAAGTATGCGAAAGCTAATAAAAGGAAAGCATGCAGAACGCAGCTCCTTTCTGGAATGAAGAGAAAGTATTCTCTTCATTGCCCACAATTCCTTAAAACTGGAAATTCGCCAGAATTTTCTATGCATGGTGGGCCGGTCTGCGGTCAGGCGGACCGCCAGCCAAAAGCTGGCGGGGGATAGTTGATTCCTCTATGTGTGAATAAAGGAAAGCATGCAGCACGTTTCCCGTTCTGGAGAGAAGGGGTGGACCATCTACTGCGCAGATGGGGGATAGTTGATTCCACTATGTTTGAATAAGGGAAAGCAGAAGGATGTTACATGTATCCTTTATAATAATCTTCCGCATCCCTTCATACCTCTTATCTCTTGCCTCGAACCTGTCTTTTCGTAGGAAAGCATGCAAATGTTCTGAGTTCTTTTAGTCTGAAAGGAAGCTCCACAGGCTTCCGGTCTGATGTCTGATTGTCTGATGTCTGTTTTTTCCTCTAACCTCTAACCTTTAACCTATTGGTTTTTCCTCTCTTGCTTTTTGTCTCGAAAATAGTATTATTTACATATATGACTATTTTTATATGACTATTCCGACATGACTATTTCTATTTGGCGAGTTTGAGAGGTAATTGTTATGGCAAATCGGTATCCAAGATTAGTAATCAATTTGAATCATTTAAGACATAATGCGCGTCAGGTAGTAGATACCTGTGCAGCTCGTGGCATCAGTGTGGCTGGGGTTATCAAGGGGGCGGCCGGTATGGTGCCGGTGGCTCAGGCTATGGCGGATGGCGGATGCAGGTTCCTGGCTTCTTCTCGTATTGAACAGCTGGCCGGGGTAAAGGCAGCCGGGATTACCACGCCGCTCCTTATGCTCCGTGTGCCAATGCTCAGTGAAGTGGAAGATCTGGTTCAGGTAGCCGAATATTCTCTGAACAGTGATATTACGGTGCTTCGTGCGCTGGATAAGGCAGCCGGGGAAGCCGGCAAGGTACACCATGTCATCATCATGGCGGATCTGGGGGACCTGAGAGAAGGCTTCTGGGATAAGGATGAAATGGTGGATGTATGTGCAGAAGTAGAAGAACATATGGACAACCTGGACCTGGCTGGCGTAGGCGTTAACGTAGGCTGCTATGGTTCTGTTGTGGCTACACCGGAAAAGCTTCAGGAACTGGTAGATGTGGCACGCCGTGTAGAAGAACGCATTGGCAGAAAGCTGGACATCGTATCCGGCGGAGCCAGCTCCAGCTACATGCGTGTACTGGATGGCAATATTCCGGAAGGTATCAATAATCTCCGTATTGGGGAAGAAATCCTTCTGCCGCAGGACCTGCTGTATCTGTATGGCTATCCGCTGAATGGTATGTATGATGATGTATTTACCCTGGAATCTCAGGTCATTGAAGTAAGAGACAAGCCATCCTATCCGGTAGGAGAATTGGGCGTAGACGCCTTTGGTCACAAGCCTGTCTACATCGACAAGGGCATTCGCCGCAAGGTACTTCTCGCTATGGGCCATCTGGACTACTGTGACTACAAGGATCTCATTCCGCAGGACAAGGATGTAGAAATCCTCGGATGCTCCAGCGACCACACCATTATGGACGTTACCGATGCACCAAGAACCTATCATGTAGGCGATATTGTAAAGTTCAATCTGATTTACGGAACCAACCTCTTCCTCTGCCACTCCCAGAACGTACAGAAGGTATTCATCGACGAAGAATGAGGATGAACTGAAGAGTATTAAACTTCCTTCAGATAAAACCGAAGGTTATGACAAAACGGCTTCCAATGGGGAGTCGTTTTCTCATGCCTTTTTATCAAAGACAGGGTTGAAATATGAGAGGTTGAGGGTAGAGGCTCGAATCGAAGCGGTAAACCTACGGCTCGGGTTGGCAAAATCTTCTATCCTAAGATTTTGAGGGGGAAGTGGAATGTTTCTTTATGAAAGACATGGATGCGGAAACTGGCAAAAGGAAAGCATGCAAATATTCTGAGTTCTTTTAGTTTGAAAGGAAGCTCGCAGGTTTCCTGTCTGACCGTCTAAGGCCATGCGGCCCTTCACCATAGACACCGGAATGCCATACGTTTATACTGAAAGAGAAACTCTGTTAATCAAATAAGGAGAAGAATTATGGCAGAAGAAATCAGAAAGAATAATAAGGGACCACTGTTCCAGAAGTATCTGGAAGAAAAGAATATGACCAGCGCCTTTGAACGCCAGCAGTCCAATGATTCCACACAGAAGATGATTTTTATGACCGCGATTCCGGTAGGAAATCACCGTCTCCTGGGCACCATTATCACCGATAACACCATGTTTGTCATTACCCGATTCCATCTCGGATATGTGAACAGAAAAGATGGACACTACGATGCCTTCATGCACTATCTGGCAGAGGTAAACGCCCGCCACGCCCTGTTTAAGATGCTCGTTACCGAAGACGGCCGCGTATTCATCGACAGCTGCTGCCCATTCCTGGACGAAAGCTTTGATCCGTTCTCCGTCAACGTAACCTTCAGCCTTGTGGTAGATTTCCTGCAGAATAACTATGAAGAAGTGCTCAAGCACCTGGACAGGCCAGGGGATGCGAGGGAAGGGATATCACTCAGCGTCAACTAAAAAATTTTGGTTGATCCGGGCACATATCTCGATGGAAGGGGGAAAATCCTTCCCAGGCGTATGTCTGTATACAGCCTGAAAAGTTATTTTCCCCCTTCCATCGACCTCTGCATCCCGGCCTAACTCAAAATTACAGAGTGCCTTTTGCACAGAATGCACCTCCGTGTCGCTCAATATGGTTTCAGAACCCCCGCGTACGAAGTACAGCGGAGAACCTGAACTATATTGGCTTCTTGCCAAAACGAAAGCCTGTCGCGAAATTTCGGCCATATTGGGCGCATATCTTGTTTCAACGTGGAAAATTCTCCCTGAACGTACCCTGCACGTACAGTCCAGAAAGTAATTTTCCACGTTGAAACAACCTCTGCATCCCAATCTGGCGCGAAATTTTGTGGAATAGTCTGGCGCGAAATTTTGAAAGGGTGCGGAATTTGTAACAACCGGTCCAGGCGCATATCTTGTTCCGGATCAAAAAATCATTCCTGAACGTACCGAAGAGCCGCGAACCTCTGGTTCGCTGTCGGTGCGAATCAGAAGATTCGCAGGTCGGTAAAAATGGGAGTGCAACATAGTTAACGAATTACCATTTCAAGCTTTTTAGAAGACCGGGCTACCATTTATAGGAAATCCATACGGATTTCGATTCAGTAGACTAGTAGCCAGC
>ENA-UERM01000277-UERM01000277.1-human-gut-metagenome-genome-assembly--contig:-NODE-277-length-45320-cov-6.476096_pt1 | contig 45320 bp, 31 predicted proteins | sample MGYA00242983_ERZ507983 | MGnify/ENA primary metagenome ERZ507983 (study PRJEB26167, sample SAMN06115432) | human gut metagenome | host: Homo sapiens | place: China:Shanxi | collected 2015-04-29...
CATTGACGCCAAAGGACTCATTAACATTGCGTATGGTCCGGAATATAAGCACGGCCACATCAGTAATATCCACCCGTGCCCTTGCATTTTCACACGACGAACAGTGTCCGCACGTATCTTCCGGTGTTTCCCCGAAATACGTAAGGATGGTATTTCTAAGACAGGCCGACGTACTGCAGTAATTAATCATCTGGTTCAGACGGCGATACTCAATATCCAGCTGCTCTGCCGGCAGATCGCTCTGCGCCAGCAGGTACTTCTGAATCCCTGCGTCCCGGGCACTGTACAACAGGATGCATTCGGCTCTGGCTCCATCCCGTCCGGCCCTTCCGGCTTCCTGATAATAGGCTTCCAGGCTTTTAGGCATCTGATAATGAATTACATACCGTACATTGCTCTTATCGATACCCATACCAAACGCATTGGTAGCCACCATAACCTGCAGACGGTCAAAAGAGAAATCATCCTGTGCTTGTTTTCTTTCCTGCTCACTGAGGCCGGCATGATACCTCCCCGCCTGTATCTTATGGGTTCGGAGAAGGGTATAAATGGAATCTACCGCCTTCCGGGTTGCACAATAAATAACACCGCTTTCCTGTTTATGGGTCTTTACATACCTTAAAAGCAGCTGGTCCTTTTCTTCCCGCCCCAGTCCGCGGAGCACACGGAAAGAAAGATTGGGTCTGTCCAGACCGGTTCGATAGATATCAGCATGTACCAGTCCCAGATTTTCCTTTATATCTTTTTCTACCAGCGGTGTAGCCGTGGCGGTAAAGGCCGCCATAACCGGTTTATGGGGCAGCAAATCTACAAATGTTCTGATTTTTCCATAACTGGGACGAAAATCATGTCCCCACTGCGATACACAGTGTGCTTCATCCACAACTACCATGGACAGCGGCACCTGTCTGAGACAATCGGTAAAATAAGATGGTTCCAGCTTTTCCGGTGCCAGATACAGAATCTTTATCTTTCCCCGGTACAAACCCCGCAGTCGTTCAATTGACTCCCCAAAAGGAACCGTACTGTTGACATAGGAAGCAGCAATCCCCTGGCGTATCAGTGATTCCACCTGATCTTTCATAAGAGAAATCAGCGGGGAAACCACAACCACCCCATGCGTCATCATCAACGCCGGCACCTGAAAACAAATCGATTTTCCCGCGCCGGTGGGCATAATGGCCAGCACATCATGGCCTGACAGAAGGGAATTGACCACTTCTGCCTGCCCTGTACGGAAACTGTCATAACCAAAGTATTCCTTTAGCACCGCTTCTGGTGATCCAGTCATAAAATCCCCCTTCTGTCTGAACAGCATATCTTATTTATTTTATCATAAAAAAGAGGCTGCAAGAAAATCATTTTCGCAACCTCTTTTTACTTCCCTCTGCTGACTTACCAGTGAGAGACCATTTATTTCATTTTCCCAGCCTTTGCAGATATCTACATATCCACGGGAATGAGCACACTTTTCAAGTTCCTTAAGACTCAGCCTGACGGCACTATGATCTGTTCCTGCCGCCGGATATACTTCACTAAACCGCATGAGGGACACATCCAGATATACCGGGGTCCCTTCCGGGAGACAGAACGGACATACTCCGCCAGGTTTGTGCCCGATAATTTCTTCACATTTAGCTCCGGGGATCATACTCGGCTTCTTATGGAAAACTGTCTTATACTTATGGTTGTCCACCCTGGCATCTCCGGCAACTACCACAATAAGCGGTTTTCCTTCCAGAAGGAATGACATGGTTTTCGCAATACGGCCTTCTTCCACTCCAAGTACAGCAGCCGCTTCTGCAACCGTAGCCGTGGGTTCAGTAAAACTGATACAGCGGTCTTCCATTCCTAATGTTGCAAAATAACTTTTTACCTTTTCAAATGACATAGGTTCCCTTCCTTTCAAGCACATACAGATTTAAATATGTCTATTATATGCTTTTCCTGGGATAATGTCACTTTCCCCGATTATTTTAAAGCTTTCAGTGTTTCTGCAATGACCTGAATCATTATGGCAATAGAATCCAGTTCTACAGATTCATCGGCACTGTGAATGGCATGGGTATTCGGACCTACAGAAATAATATCGGCCGACGGATTCAGATGATAGAACCGTCCGGTTTCCAGCCCACCATGGATAGCTTCTGTACGGGGCTTACGGCCGGTTATCTTTTCAAAAGCTTTCTCATAAATTGGAGCCAGTTTGCTTTCTGTATTCACTGTCCATGCCGGTTCTGCATTTCCCTGCTCATAGGCAAATCCGGTCAGCTTGGCAAAAAGTGGCAGCTTCTGGAGTAATTCCTGCAGCCGGTCATCTTCTCCGGATCTTGGCAGATATTCAAAGGATACCGCCTCTTCCGTAGTCTGAATGGTACCAATGTTAGCTGAAAGTTCCGGAAGGTTTGCATAGGTCTGATTCATCACATAGATGCCGCTATGCAACATGCAGAGCAAATCAACCAGCATTTCTGTATCTGAAGCAGAGAACACACGCTGCGGAACTTCATCAGGTTGAATCAGCAATTCGGCCTGATCTTCAATGCCATGGAACATTCTGTGGAATTTTTCAGACCATGCATGCAGTACTTCTCTGACCTTTCCTTCATTATCCGGGCTGATGACAATAATTGCATCACAGTCAGCCGGGATTGCGTTAGATGCATCACCGCCATTAATACCGGACAGACGATAGTCTATCCCTGCATTCCTAAGGTCAAGCAATGCTTCTGCCATAGCCTGAATAGCATTTCCCTTCCCCTGATGGATGGTTGCGCCGGAGTGACCACCACGGAACCCATGAGTTCGCAGGTGAAGCGCCATAGTATCAGCAGTTTCCCCCCAGTTGATAATCCGTGTAAACCGGGTATGGCAACTGCCGGCAGACCCCATACAGATGACATCCAGTTCTTCAGAATCTACATTAATAATATAATCCAGATCCTGGATATACCGGGAATCCAGATGGGTAGCCCCGGTCATTGAGGTTTCTTCATCGGTAGTAAATATAATACGCAGCGGGCCATGTTCTACCCCGAGCTGAAGCAGAATCAGTGCGGATGCCACGCCGGCTCCATCATCAGCTCCCAGACTTGTATGATCCGCATGAAGAATATTCCCTTCACGAATCAATTTAATCTCACTGGTCAGCGGATTAAAAGGATATCCCGGCTTGGCCACACATACCATATCCATGTGCCCCTGAATCAAAGTAAGCGGAGCCTTCTCATAACCTGCTGTAGCCGGCACATTGGCAATTACGTTATATACATCATCCTGGATTACATCAGTAACCCCCAGAGTATGAAGGCGGTTTACCAGATAATCACTGACTGCCTTTTCATGATGAGAAGGTCTTGGATGTCTGGCCAATCCTTTAAACTCATCCATAATCATTTCAATAAGTCTGTCCTGATCTGTCATTGTTATCCTCCTGAAGGTTGTTTTAGAACTATCTTATCGGATAATCCTCTCCCAGCTCCCTGGACTTCGATTATCCATATTTGAATTATATCCATTATAGCATTAATGGATAGTATATTCTTCCTTTCTTCTCTGTCCCACAAATTTCAAGTCAGGAATTATTCCTTTCGGCTATCATTTCGCCGATTACACTTAAGCATAGAATATTATGAATATTTTTCACTATGTATATCACTTATCTAAATAATCTATATATAGCCTTGTTTATACACTTTACAGATAATTCATGTACTAACCCGGCAAATCGTATATAATATAGTAATACATTAACTGCATCTTATTCCTCTTTATAAGATACAGGATTAAGATAGGAGGGCTCACAATGCCAGACAAAAATTCTTCACCTGATTCACAGGTGAAATACCCGAGTCTGCCCGAACTTACATTGCGCGGCATGCTGCTGGGTATATTGATTACTGCAATTTTTACTGCATCCAATGTATATCTTGGATTAAAAGTAGGTCTTACTTTCTCATCCTCCATTCCGGCTGCGGTAATTTCTATGGCAGTACTTCGTTTCTTTAAAGATTCCAATGTTCTTGAAAACAACATGGTTCAGACACAGGCCTCTGCAGCAGGTACTCTTTCTGCTATCATTTTTATTCTTCCAGGCCTGCTCATGCTGGGTTACTGGCAGGGATTCCCGTTCTGGGAAACACTGCTGCTCTGTGCCTGTGGCGGTTCTATGGGTGTCTTATTTACCATTCCACTCCGCCGTGCCATGGTCGTAAACAGCGACCTCCCTTATCCGGAAGGCCGTGCAGCTGCAGAAATTCTCAAAGTAGGCAGCCAGATGCGCAAGGACAAGGCTGAGGGAAAGGGTAAATCCGGAAAGTCCAGTGGTATGAAGGATATTGTAGGCGGTACATTCGTAGCCGCTCTCTTTTCCCTTCTTTCCAATGGCTTCCATGTAGCCTCTTCTGAAGTAAGCCACTGGGTTTCCCTTGGCAGGACTTCCGCCACTCAGCTCCCGATGGGATTTTCCATGGCATTGCTTGGTGCCGGTTACCTCATCGATATTGCCAGCGGCATCGCCATTTTCGTAGGTACTCTTCTTTCCTGGGGTGTGTTTGTTCCATACCTGACCAGTGTAATGACTCCGGAAGCCGGCCAGGCCGCTTCTGAATTTGCCCATTCCATCTGGGCTTCCAAAGTCCGCTTTATTGGTGCCGGCTGTATCGGTACCGCAGCGGTATGGACCTTGATTACATTGATTAAACCGGTCATTGATGGGGTAAAAATGTCCATTGCTGCACTTCGCGATAACAAAACGGCTGAAGCCAGAGCACTCCATCATACCGATATTGACCTGGATCCAAAGACCACCGGTATTATCTTCCTGGTGATCCTGGTTGGTCTGTTTATTGCCTTTTATTCTTTTGTAAACGGATTCAATCTGCCGTTATCTATTACTTTAACCTATGTATTCACCGGGATTCTGGTTGCGCTGCTCATGGGCTTCTTTGTAGCTGCGGCCTGCGGATACATGGCCGGCCTTATTGGTACTTCCGCCAGCCCTATTTCAGGCATAGGCATCCTGGGTATTATTGTTTCATCCCTGGTTGTTCTTGGTCTCAGCAAGACCTTTGAAGTATTCGATATGCCAGGCGGCGCTATGTTCTCCACCGCATTTGCTATTTTTATTACCAGTGTTATTGTCAGCATTGCCGCTATCTCCAATGATAATCTGCAGGACCTGAAAACCGGCCAGCTGGTAGGTGCTACACCATGGAAACAGCAGGTTGCCCTCATTATCGGCTCTGTTGTAGGTGCATTCGCCATTGCCCCGGTTCTGAACCTTCTTTATCAGGCCTATGGTTTTACCGGTGCACTTCCCCGTCCTGGCATGGATCCAACCCAGGCACTGGGTGCCCCGCAGGCGACCCTGATGACTACCATCGCAGAAGGTATATTCAGTTCCACCCTGGACTGGAATTATATTATCTTTGGTATTTTTGTCGGTATCGCAGCCATTATTACAGACCGTCTGCTTAAACATTTCTCTCACGGGAAACTGGCACTTCCGCCGCTGGCCATCGGTATGGGTATCTACCTGCCGCCAACACTCGAACTTCCTCTGGTCATCGGTTCAGTTATGGGATATATCATTCATAAGAAACTGGCTACACGTGCCGCGGTACGAAGTCCGGGCCATGAACAGGAAGATATTGATGAATGTAACCATCATGGCGTCCTGTTTGCTTCCGGCCTCATTGTAGGCGAAAGCCTTATGGGCGTTCTCATCGCCATGCTCATCGTTCTTTCTGTCACCTCCGGTGGAAGTGAAAATCCGCTGGCACTGGTAGGACCTGACTTCCAGCCGGTTGCTGACTGGATTGGTGCTCTCTGCTTCATCGGCACTATCATTTATTTTATCCATCACATTTTTAAGACTCCGTTCACTCCGGAAGATAATGATAAATAAGCACCACTATAAAAGATGCAGGACGACATATGTTGTTCTGCATCTTTTTATTTGCCAGTTCTGCCCTCTCTGCGTTTGGGACATTCTCTGAAATGCGTTATAATATATCCAGCTTGTAATATTTTGTCATTTTTAGGAGGATGTTATGAAAATTATTCACTCTGACAATGCTCCGGCAGCCCTTGGACCCTATTCCCAGGCATATGAAGCCAACGGATTCGTATTCACTGCTGGTGAGCTCGGAATCGATCCCCAGACAGGAAAACTCCCGGAAGGCATTGCCGCTCAGGCAGAACAGGCCTGCAAAAATATTGAAGCCATTCTGGAAGCTTCCGGACTGTCCATGATGAATGTCATTAAAACGACCTGCTTCCTGGCAGATATGGCAGATTTCAAGGTCTTCAATGAAATCTACGGAAAGCATTTTGTAAGCAAACCAGCCAGAAGCTGCTTTGCTGCCAAGACCCTTCCTGGCGGCGGGCTCTGTGTTATCGAAGCTATCGCCGCCAGATAACATCCCCTGATCTGCTTATATAAGGAGGTAGCAATGAACTCATTGTTTTCAAAATACTGTGCAGAATGTCGTACGTTTCGCCGTTTCAAACAGATTCCTGTTCCCGAAACACTTCTGCAGAATCTTATAGAAGATGTACGCATTGCTCCTTCTGCCCGAAACTGTCAGGTTTTACGGTATGTAGTTGTAAATGATAAGGACACGGTGGCCCGTATACAGCCATTCTTCCATTTTGCAGCCGCACTACCCCCAGAAATCGGGCAACCCGGAGAGGGCGAACAGCCAACCGCATTCATCATTATCTGTACAGATGGCATGAATCCACGCACAGCAGGCATCGACCTTGGCATTGCTGCACGCACACTTCAGCTGGGCGCCTGGGAAAAACAGGTGGGCAGCTGTATACTTGAAAATGTTGAATTTCCAAAAGTTTTTGCTGCCATCGGCAACGTTCCAACCGACTGGAAACCTGCGCTGGCACTCGCACTTGGTTATCCGGATCATACCAGTACCATAGTGAATATGCCTGCAGATGGTTCTACCGCCTATACCGTAGATGAACAACGCAATTATTATGTTCCTAAGAGGAAAAAAGAAGATATTCTTTTCTGGAAATAAGAACTTGAAAAGGATGCTTTCTGTACCGCATATGAGTACAGAAAGCATCCTTTTTCATTTCCAGAAACGGAAGATTATGCTTACCAGCCATGCCGATAGCTCAGTACTTCGTCTGGAATATTTCCCTCTTCAAGGTCTGTAATCGCCTCATCAAGAATAACAAATCCTTCATGCAGCTTTTCTGGCCGGATATTGAGCGGCGGCTGAATTCTCAGTACATTTAGCCCCAGCGTAATCAGTATGAGCCCTTTTTCATACGCTCTGAAAATAATTTTAAATACCCCATCCACATCCGGTACCTTGCATCCTTCAGAGTCCTTTTTCACAATCAGAATCCCCTGTGACATCCCCATGCCACGGAAAGAATCTACCGTTTCCGGATGTTTCTTTTTTAGTTCCGCCATTTCTTCCACTATCTGCCCACTGTTATGCTTCAGAATATTCTGAAATTCATCCGTCTCATAATAATCAAAGGCTGCTCTGCCAGCTGCACAGGCCAGAGCATTGCCACTCAGAGTAAAGACATGTGCCGGCGCCGGAAGAGAATTCATAATTTCCTCCCGTGCCATAAAGGCCCCCAGTGTCAGACTTCCACCTATGGATTTTCCCATGATGATACCATCTGGAATAATTCCCTGATAATGTTCAATGCCAAAAAACTTTCCGGTTCTCCAGAATCCCTGCTGCACTTCTTCTGAAATAAACAGAATTCCATTCTTTTGGCATAAGTCATAAAGCTTTCTCATAAATATGGGATGAGCCGGCAGGATCCCCGCATCTCCCTGAATTGGTTCGATAATAACCGCTGCCACTTCATCAGCCGGAATATAGAGCTGAAAAGCTTCTTCTATCGCTCTGGTACCTTCTCTCTCTGCGATTTCATCGCTTACATCCGTACCGAAAAAAGGAAAATGATAGATTTCCGGCATAAACGGCCCCATCTTAGCATGCATACGTGGAGTGCATGTGGTCATAGAGCTGGCACAGTATGTATTTCCATGATATCCGTTAATAAAGGTTATAATCTTCGTGCGACCAGTATAGGCGCGGGCAAACTTCACCGCTGCATCATTACAATCTGACCCGCAGTTCCCATAGCAGACCTTAGCTTTCACACCGCCCGGATATCTGGAAACCAGCCTTTCTGCATAGGATATCATCGGCTCATTATATGAATAGCCCCCATTATACTGCGTACATTTCTCCAACTGCTCTTTAATCGCCTGATTAATATGTGCATTGGCACTTCCCAGATTCAGTGAAGAGGCACTGGAAAGAAAATCTATATATTCATTTCCATCCACATCTGTCAATATTTCTCCCCGTGCCCTGTCAATGACAAAGGGATAGGATGATAAGTGCTGGCATGTGGCAATAACTTTCTTATCCCGTTCCACCAGCGCTTCACTTTCAGGTATGTGTTTCTTAATCTTATAAACCATAATCCTTCCCTTCTTTCTCTGCTTTTTGCAGTCTGTTCTCTTCCAATCATACCGCTCACTGTATATAAAACAAGACAGGGAAAATGTTCTTTCATTTTCCCTGCCCTGTTTTCATTTATTGAACCGGTTTTCCTGATTTCAGTTAATCTGGAAGGTAGCCCCTACAGAAGCTGTAATTTCCTGTTCTGTCGGTTCCAGTGAGGTTTCCTGACGCGCATTGGCATTATCCGCTGCTGCCAGTTTCATGCTTCTGTACTGAACCGTTGGCTCTTCATTCTCACTCTGATCATAGAGAGAAACAGTGGAAATAATCCGTTTACCTACGGACTGTGCCATGACATTGGCCTTGCGCAGTGCCGCTTTGGTAGCAATGGCCAGTGCACGATCCTGGTACATTGCCGGATCTTTCAACCCGAAGGATACCGAGTCAACGTAACTTGCTCCGGCATCTACTGCCGCATCCATCACTTTTCCTGTAATCCGTACATTATCCACCTGTACTTTGAGAACATTATGAGCTCTGTATCCGGTAAGCACCGATTTTCCGTTCTTTTCATACCGATATTCCGGACTCACACTGTAACCAGTGGTTTCCAGACGGGACACATTGGCTCCTGCCGCAATCACAGCTCGTCTGACTTTAGCCATAGTCATTGCATTGGCTGAAGACGCTTCACTGGCATTGTCCGCACGGGAATCCACCGTAACCTGGAAAGTGGCCATATCTGCAGGAACACTGATTTTTGCAGTCCCTGTAGTATAAATGGTATGCATGGTATCTTCTGCATGTACTGTTACAGCAGAAGCCATCAATAACCCTGTCGCACACAGTGCAATTAATTTCTTATTCATTTGACATTCCCCTTTCAAAATAGAAAGCATACTATCTATTTGATATATTAATTATATGTATTTTTACTGATTCAGTCAACGCCTAAAGAAAAGGAGCCCATACGGACTCCTTTTGTCTTATATCCATCAATTGGCTGCCTGGAATGCACCATTATTCATCTTCAGCAATACCAGATCAACTACCGGATCCCGCTTGTCATTGAAGCTGAATGTACCGCATACCCCGCTGAAATTTTTCATCTGGGCCATAGCATCGCGAATCTTAGCCTTGTCTGTTGTTGTGCCGGCCCTCTTCATAGCGTCTACTACCATGTATACTCCATCATAGGCCCCGGCTGCAAACTGATCCGGTGCATGACCATACTTCTTAGTGTAGTTTGCAACAAATGCTCTGGTCTTTTCATCATTGCGATTTGGAGACCACATAGAGGAAACATACACATTATCAGCTGCCTTTCCGGCCAGTTTTCCCAGTTCAGGAGAAACGAATCCATTGTCACCCAGTACTGGCTGATTCATACCCATTTCACGCATCTTCTTCAGAATCAATGCACCTTCCTGGTACAAAGAGCAAATCACTACTGCATCCGGATTCTTCCCCTGAATATTGGTCAGCTGAGCAGAGAAATCGCTATCCTTACTTGCAAAGGTCTCTTTAGCTACAATGTTGACTCCTTCTGCCTTCAGCGCCTGTTCGAAGTATTTTTCCGCCGTTACATGTTGTTCATTATCATTAGCATAGAGAATGGCTACATTCTTATATCCCAGCATAGCATGCGTTTTCTTTACCGTCTGTGGTATGTTCATCGATTTCGGTACGGAGTTTCTGAACAGATAATTACCTCCATCCGTCATACCCTCCGCAGTAATGGAAATTCCCAGCGTAGGTACACCTGCCTGCTGTGTCATCGGCCATACCGCCTTAGCTTCATTGGAAGTCATTGGTCCAATGATAACCGAAACATGATTTCCCATCATTTTCTGTGCGGCATTGATAGCATCCTGCGGAGCGCCTTTGGAATCTTCGGTCTGAATATTTACTTTAAATCCGCTCTTATTGATTTCTTCAACAGCCATATTGATTCCTTCCTGCTGAGAAATCCCATAGGCGGATGCACTGCCACTCAGTGCTGCGATAAATCCGATTTGTGCTGTATCATTGCTGCCGGAAACAGCCCCCTCTTTGTTTCCACAGCCTGTCATGCCTGCTGCCACCGCTGCAATAATCATAGCGGCACCGATTGTTTTCACTGTCTTTGAAAATTTCATAATTATTCCTCCCGGTAATATGCAAAAAGCAGAAATCCTGCCCTTCATAACATGCCAGGGGCGCTTCTGCGCGGTACCACCCTGATTTATTTCTCATGGATATTTCAGAATAGCAGATATTTGCCTGAGTACGACCGGACACATATTCCTGTAAAATGAATACAAAAAAGCCCCTGTCTGCCATCTCTGGCAGACAGGGGCGACATATCGCGGTACCACCCTGCATTATACTCTGAAAAAATCCTATCCGTAACGGGGATTGCCGCCCTCTCTACTACAGGTTCGATTGGGAGCTCTCAGGAGAGTTCGTCATATGCTTCATACCGGTTTGCACCATCCACCGGTTCTCTGTAATCTCCACATATCACTTTGCCCTGATCATCGCTTATCTCGTTTGAGATTGTTTGTATTATATCGTTCCACCTTCGCACTGTCAATAACAGTTTTAAATATTTATATTTTTGAAATATCCCGGATATTCATCCCCTGTCAGCATATCCTTTCCTGGCACCCCAAAAACACCTTTTCTCTTACAGTATTCGCCAATGGATGCTCCCGATGAAAATAACATTTCTATAAATTTCAATATTTCCATATTGACAGGACAAAAAGTCACCTGTATACTAAGTACAACTTTTACATGAAACAAACGATGAACGAGACGTTATGGGTCCAGAAGCTTCAGAGAGCCGGTGGGCGGTGAAAACCGGTGCTTTCCCCCATATAGATCACTCGAGAGTTTCCAGGCTGAAATTAATCAGGTCTGGCGGCCTTCCCCGTTACGGAACAGTGCTGGATAGCCAAAGTACAATGCAAGGTGGTAACGCGCGAGTCGCCCTTGTCCGTTAAGGACAGGGGCGTTTATATTATTCCACCTCATAACGGAGGCCAGTCTTAGCCAGAGTGAAAAATCAGAGTGGTAACGCGCACAGGCGCCTCTGGAAAGAGAAATCTTTCCAGAGGCTTTTTTCATGAAAAGTCAATATCAATAAACTATTCTGATAATTAAAACGAAAGAAGAGGGGTTCAACAATGAGCATGGGAAAAAAATGGATGAAGCGTGTAGCTGTAAGTATGATGGTGGCTTGCGCCATTGCTGGACTCTCCGGCTGTGGTAACAAGGAAGATTCTTCCTCCGCATCTGGCAGCAATGTAGCTAAAGTAGGATTTATCAATGGCACCACCGGTGCAGTAGCAGGATATGGCCTGTCTGAACAGCAGGGTCTCAACCTGGCAGTTGAAGAAATAAATAAAGAAGGAAAGATTCATTTAGAGGTAGAAGAACAGGATACCCAGGGACAGGTTTCCCAGGCAGTTAATGTGGTTCAAAAAATGATTGGTGACCATAAGTCTGTACTTATCGGACCGCTCATTTCCTCTGAATACAAGGCAGTAAGCCCTCTGGTTGAACAGGCTAAAATTCCTCTGGTCGGGGTAGCCATCACTGCTGAAGGCGCTACCGATAATTCCAATTATCTGTTCCTCGTCTGTGTTCCGGAATCTGAAAACATTCCGCAGACAGTAAATAAGACCCACGAAAAGCTGGGATATAAGACCGCAGCTATTCTTTATTCTTCCAATAATGAACATCAGGTTTCTGCCTACAAGGTATTCAAACGTTCTCTGGAAGCTGCCGGTGTAAAGATTGTAGACACAGAAACCTTTGCTGATAAGGACAGCGATTTCTCCGCACAGCTCACCAAGATTGAAGCGGCTAAGCCGGATGTAGTCGTAGTTGCCGCTTACTATCAGGAAGGCGCACTCATTCTGAAGAAGATGCGCGAAATGGGAATGAATCAGCCGGTACTGGGCGACAATGGATTTATGTCCCCTGAGCTGACCAAGATGGCCGGTGCTGCCGCCAATAACGTTTATGTTTCTTCTATGTGGACTCCGGAAAGAAATAATCCGGAAACCAAAAACTTCGTTGAAAAGTTCAAGGCTAAGTATGGACAGGAACCTGATAATTTCGCAGCCTGCGCTTATGTAGCCATGAAGTATGTGGCTAAAGCTATGGAAACTGCAGGTACTACCACAGATACTGCAAAGATTCGTGATGCCATGGCCAATATCAAGAACTTTAATTCGGCTACCGGTCCGCTCTCTTTCAACAATAAGGGAACCCCGGACGTTGACCTGGTACTCCTGAAGATTGAAAACGGCCAGTATAAGGCTCAGTAAGCATACGGGAATTCTATCCCGGAATCATAGAAAAGGGCACAGCCAGCGCTGTGCCCTTTTTGATTGCGTGAAAACACTCAGCCGATACCCGGTTTTCTTCTTGAAAGGTGTTCTTAAATTGTCCTTTAACATTTCTTTAATTCTCCCTGTTACCATAACTATGTAGATATAACATATTAACTGGAAATTTTCGCTCCTCTATTTTTATTTAGACCGGGAAATCAGTAAATGGTATACTAAAGAGTAACAAACGAAGGAAGGATTAATGCCATGATATCTATCGTCACACCTGTTTACAACGAAGAAGATAATGTCGTCTTTTTTTACGATGCCATAACCCAGGTCATGAAAAACACATCGTATGACTACGAACTCCTCTTTGTCAATGATGGTTCACGCGACAAGACCGAAATGCTTATCGACCAGCTGGCCCAGAAGGATTCTCATGTCCGTGCCCTCACATTTGCACGTAATTTTGGACATCAGATTGCCATCACCTGCGGTATGGATATGGCATGCGGCGATGCGGTAATCACTATGGACGGAGACATGCAGCATCCACCGGAACTTATCCCGGTCCTTCTGAAAAAATGGCGAGAAGGATTTGATATTGTGCAGACCGTCCGAACTGCCACAGAAGATGCGGGCTTCATAAAGAGAATTACTTCATCCGGTTATTATGCATTTATCAACTCTATTTCAAAAACCCCCATCGTTCCCGGGGGTTCTGATTTCCGGCTTATGGATAAAAAAGCCATCCAGGTATTCCGCCGTTTCAGAGAACACAGCCGTTTTATCCGGGGAATTGTAGGCGGCATGGGTTTTAAACAGACAACCATCGAATTTGAAGCCCCCAAACGCCATGCGGGAGTCTCTAAATTCTCCATGAAGAAAATGCTGCATTTCGCCATGGATGGCGTAATCACCAATTCCACTATTCCCCTTCATCTGGCTTTCTATATAGGCATCCTTGCCGCACTGGCTGGCGGGCTCCTGATCCTTCATGTCATTTACTGCTATATTACCGGATCCGCCGTTCCAGGCTGGTCCACCATGACCATCCTGATTTCCCTTTTTGGAAGTATCAACCTTATGGGGCTGGGTATTCTGGGGGAATACGTAGGGAAAATCCTGGAAGAAACCAGAAACCGCCCTCTTTACTGGCTGTCCAACGATACGGCCATGGATAAATCCACCCCTTATTACAAGGCACATAATCATTCCGGTACCTGACCTGATTTCCCGGTCATACCCTGTTATCATCCAAAGACTGTGATCCCTCACAGTCTTTTTTGAAAGGAGTCAGAATGGATTCACTTGATTTCGCAAAGCTGCATGCAGACTGTGAAACTTCTCATCGTTTTATGGTAATTTATCGTATATACAGCCGTTCCTGGGATGAAGCAAAAGCCGCCGCATGGAATATTGCCATTGAACAGTCCGTGGAATGTCCCTACTGCATGGTGGAAGGTACGACAATCGCGGATACGATTGTCGGTAAGATAGAACAGCTCTCTCCCGATGGTCCGGAGCATTATCTGGCTGTCATTTCCTATACCCCGGAAGCTGTCGGTGCCGAATTTACGGAATTTATAAACATGCTCTTCGGAAACTCCAGCCTTCAGAAAGGCGTACGGCTCATAGCCTTCTGCCTCCCCGATGAAATGAACCATACATTCCCGGGCCCGCGTTTCGGACAGGATGGAATCCGACAGCTTACCGGAATCCACCAGGGACCGATTCTTATGTCTGCCATTAAGCCGTTGGGAACCCCGGTCCACCAACTGGCCCGCATGGTATACGATCTGGCCTGCGGAGGCTGCTCCATCATTAAGGATGACCACAACCTGTTCAATCAGACCTATGCTCCATTTGAAGAAAGGGTGCGGGCCTGTGTAGAAGCGGTAAATGCCGCCTATGAAGATTTCGGCAGCAGGGCCCTGTATGTGGCTAATTGCAATGGAGATGGAGAAGAAGTCATTCATCGTGCATGGAAAGCTCGAGAACTCGGTGCCGATGGCGTAATGATTTCTCCGGGGCTCTGTGGATTTGGCCCACTTTTCAGATTGTCTTGCAACCCGGATTTTGCCCTTCCTCTGTTCCTCCATCCAAGCTTTGCCGGTCCGCTTACTGCTTCAGATAATGCAGGAATTACACCTTTCTGTTATTTTGGACAGCTGGCACGCCTTTCCGGGGCAGATGCCTCCGTGTTTACCAGCTTTTCCGGACGCTTCTCCTATACCAGGGAAGAATGCCAGTCTATCGCCCGGGCAGCCGGAATGGATATGAATGGAAGAAAATCCATGTTTCCGGTTCCCGCAGGAGGAATGAAGTGGCAGCTGTTCCCGGCTATGTATGAAGCCTACGGCCCCAACACCATATTCCTCGTAGGAGGGGATCTGCTTACCCACAGTGATTCACTAAAAGATAGTGCCAGATTTTTCAGAGCAGAAATCAATAAACTGAACTCATGACATCAAAACTAAAACGGATGGTATACACATCTTTTCTGTGCATACCATCCGTTTTTATTTATTTTCTGCTATTCTGTCTGTGTTTCTTCCTGCAGTGTGTATTTTTTCTTCATCTGCATATTACTAATCTGAATTACGGCTGACACGAGGAATGCCAGAGCAAGAAGTCCGGCAAACAGCTGAAGGGTGGCTGTGTAGCCTCCGGTATTTTCCTTCATCACCGCCAGAATGACCGGACCAGCCACACCGGCAATTCCCCAGGCAGTAAGAATACTTCCGTGAATGGAAGCCAGCTGTCTGACCCCGAAAATATCAGACAAAAAGGCCGGCATGCAGGAGAAACCACCACCATAGCAGCTGATAATCAGCAGTACAAGCGCCTGGAATATCAAGCCTTCCGTAGTAATGGAAAGCGCATAGAACGCTGCCACTTCCAAAGCGAAGAACACCAGATAAGTGACCCCACGGCCAATCCAGTCAGAGACGGTGGACCATACAATGCGGCCACCGCCATTGACTACCCCGATAATTCCCACAAGGGATGCAGCCTGCGCCGGAGTCATGCCGATTACTTCCTGTGCCATAGGCGAAGCCACAGCCAGGAGGCCGATACCACAGGTAATATTAATAAAGAATATCCACCATAATGCATAGAATTTCCAGGTATGAAGTGCTTCCCGGCGTGTCATCTGCGGCCCCAGCATAGTCCGCTTATTTCCACGGGAAGCTTCTTCCTTCAGTACATCTTCCAGAGACTGCTCAAGTTCTCCCTTGCGCGGAGGACGTAGATAGGAAGCAGATGCGCACATGATTACAAAATACGTACATCCCATAATCAGGAAATTATTAACCAATCCGTAGGCTGCCGTGAGATGCTGCATAACCGGTCCGGCAATCAATGCGGCAAAACCAAACCCCATGATGGCCATATCTGTGGCAAATCCTCTGTGCCTTGGAAACCACTTAACCAGAGTTGATACCGGAGTAATGTATCCGGTTCCCAGCCCAATCCCTCCGATAAAGCCATAAAACAAATACAACAACGCTGTACTCTTCACAGATATCGCATATCCGGTTCCCAGCATCCCCAGGGCAAAGAAGCATGCCGAAAGCAGGCCAGAGCGGGAAGGCCCCATGTGCTCCACAAAACCACCAAGGAACCCTGCCGACAGCCCCAGAAAAAGAATGGCAATAGAAAATGCCCATGTTGTCTGTCCCAGAAATAATCCCATAGCTGCCATAACCGGCTTGGTAAGTACACTCCAGGCATATACGCTGCCAATGCAGATATGTATGCCCACTGCTGATAAAGCGATCAGCCATCTGTTTCGTTTCATTCCGCTACCTCCTGAAAGTCCTTGAAGAGGCACAGGCCAATAAAAAACGCCTGAGCCTCTTCAGCCCAGACGGTCGGCAATACCAGATTCTGCAGTCCACGTGGTTGATTCCACTGTATCCGTCAGTCCTGCAGTTCCTTTAAATTATGCCATCATCATATCATCCCCTACCAGATATGTCAATGCAATTTTACAGCATACACAATATATGGTAGTTTCATTAATAAATATAAAATAAAAAAGATCATGAACACATGTCCATGGTCTTTCCTTTTTACTCATATCAACCTTTGAATTCAAAAAGATGCTGCAGGCGGCTTCCGCGGGATACCGCATGTTTTTTCTGGTTCCAGCTAGCTGCTTCTTTCATTCTCAGTTCGCGGTCCAGACGAATATGACGGGTATCGGCCACCACTACACAGATGGTGCATCCGCGATTCTGCAGTCTGAGCAGCGTGGAGTCTGAGGGCGGCGGAAAAAATTCACTCCGTTCTTCCAATTCCAACAAAGTGCGGCATAAGGCCACACGTGCGCTTTCCATCGCTTCTTCCATGGTATGTCCATAAGCCCGACATCCAGCTATATCTGGAAAATCCGCCACAATCATATGTTTATCCCGTTTACAAGTAAAAATAGCAGGATACATATATCTCATACTATTTTACCCCCTTCGCCCATTTCTTCTATATCACAGATGTTATCTGCCAATCACTCCTACACTTTTATTTTAAACCATAATTGATAATTCTGACAATAGGCAAATTGATATTTTTCCCTCTGCTGCCTGAAATTGGCCATAATATTTTCCGATATGACGGCACTTTCAGGAAGTCTCCATCACTGCATACAAATGTTCTATCATGTATAATAGCATATATAACAGATAGAAACATAACGTGATTATAAAACTGATTAGAATTCTCTATTCCCGTACAGGAGGTCGCTATGGGACTTCGTTTTATTTTTGGACCTGCCGGCAGTGGAAAAACCAACACCTGCTGCAATGAAATAAAGGACTATCTGATGCAGTCCCCGGAACATCAGGCCATTTTTCTTGTTCCTGACCAGGGAACATACCGCGCCGAATCCATGCTGGCTGCCCATATGCCCGCGCATGGATTTACCCGGGCCTCAGTTTCCGGTTTTTCCCGGCTTGGCTACCGTATATTTCAGGAAATGCATTCCAGCGTAAGTGAAACATTGCCTCCGCTGGGCCAGCAGCTGGTACTGTCCCGTATACTTTCTGAACACCGGTCGGAATTCCACGTCATTGCCCGAGCTTCTGAAAAACGTCATTTCGCTGAATCCATGACGGCTTTTTTCCATGAACTGGACACGTACCTTATTACAGAGGACCGGCTGGCTTCTATGGCAGAAGTGGAAGGAAACACTCCGCTTGGCCTTAAACTGAAAGATACCTGTCATCTGTACTCCCTGTACCATCAGTACCTTGCCAGTCATTTTAATTATCAGGGTTCTCCCTATGACCTGCTGATTCACGAAATTCCCAGATCATCGCTTATCGCATCCTCTGAAATCTGGATTGACGGATTTAACGGAATGACCCCGCAGGAAGTGCAGATTGTGTACGCACTCATTGAACATGCCCGTCAGGTTACGCTCACCCTGTCCATGGACAGCCCGGAAACAGCGGCTTCCCTTCCGGTATGGAACAGACCCTATCACCTGTATTCCATGCTGATGGAAAGATATCCAGGGTCATATGGTACCACGCTGTCCCAGGCTCCCCGTTTCCATTCGCCTGGCATACGTCAGTTTACCCGTGACTGTCTGACATCCCCTTATGCCACAGCCAGACCGGTTCCTTTTCAGGATATCCATATACTGACCGCTGCCGATACCACCAGAGAAACGGATGAAATCGCGCGGCGGATTGTATTTGCCGTAAAATCTCAGAAACTGCGTTACCGGGACATACTGGTGCTTCTGCGCAATCCGGAAGATTATATGGATGTACTCATCAGAAAATTCCACAAGTATAAGATTCCTGCCTTCTTTGATTACAGAGAATCCATGAACAACCATCCGCTCATCCTTCTTCTTTCCGCCCTGCTTCAGTTCCTTACGGCTGAATCCACACATGCCGGACGCGGTTGGAGCAGAAACCGTCTGTTCCGGCTTCTGAAAAACGATCTGTTTACCGCGCTCTCTGCCAGTGAAGTAGACATGTTGGAATCCTTTGTGCTGAAAAACGGAATCCGGCCCGGGCAATGGAAAAAGAAATGGCGGTTTCACACTGCCTATTCTGTAGATTCGGATACAGAAACCATAACTGAAAAAGAAAAAGCAGAGCAGGCAGTTATGAATGAGCTCCGGTCACGTCTTCTGTCTGTCCTGAATCCTCTCGCTGAATCCTGGAAGGCCAGTGTTTCTGTAAAGGATAAGTGCACCCTTCTTTACCATTGGCTTATCCATATGAAAATTCCTGAAGCACTCAGCGCCTGGGATGACGAAGAATTTAAAATATCCCGTCAGCGCCCGAGTGTACAGGTGTGGAAAAAAACAATAGCACTGCTTGATGAAATAGTCCATGTCACCGGAAATGATGCCATCACTCCGGAAGATTTCCTTGCCATGGCCGAAGACGGTTTGTCCTCTTTAACCTATTCCATGATTCCTCCTACGCTGGATCATGTCACGGTCACTACGATTGAACGTGGATATGCCTCGGAAGGAAAAATGGTATTTGTCCCAGGTATCAATGAAGGAAAATTCCCATGCCGCATTGATGACACAGGATTTATCACGGAAGGGGAAAAACAGCATATTCAGAATGAAATGGGAATTTCCCTGGGGCCTGACATGATGCGCCAGATTTACCAGGAACAGTTTTATGTCTATCTGGCCCTGACCCGTGCTTCTGACAGCCTTGTGTTGTCATACAGCCTCACCGGCAGTGATGGCAAGGAGCTTGCGCCTTCCTATCTTCTGAAAAACATACTGCGCCGTGGATACGTGCAGACCATCGAGTCAGCTGCCGCCCCCGACAGCTATACCGAAGACCACTCCTTTATTTCCAATCCGGACCAGGCCCTTGCTCTTTTCCCTGAAATCCTCCGACAGGGAATTGCCCATCAGCCATATACCGTACCGTCAGAAACATCCGTATGGACGGCTCTGCGCAACTGGGTGCACAGCCATCCATCCCACCAAGGACAGCTGCAGGACAGGCTGCGCGCATTTTCCTATTCCAACCATGCCTCTGCCCTTGGACAGCCTCTGGCCTCCCGCCTGTTCATGAAAAATGGTCACTTTACCGGATCCATCTCTCAGTTTGAATCCTATCGGAAATGCCCCTATCGTTATTATCTGGAAAAGGGGCTGCATCTGGAACCGGTCGATCAGTCGGATCTGGACGCCCGGGATTTCGGAAATTATCTTCATGCAGGACTTCACAATTTTGGCGACAGACTGAAGCAGAGCGCACAGCAGTGGCGGGATGTCTCAGATCAGGATATTCAGACTCTGTCTATGAAAATAGCCGGAGAAATCGCGCCTCGCATCAAGCACGGAATCCTCCGGTCGGATGCTGCGCAGGCCTATACAGAACATGCATTAAATGATGCGTTCTCCCGTACACTGAAGCGGCTGCGTAACTGGAGCCGCCAGAGCTCATTTAATACGCAGATGCTTGAAAAGCAATTCTCTCTGCATCTGCAGGACGATCTTGGAAAATTTTTCACCCTGAAAGGCACCATCGACCGTATGGATACCTGTGATAATGCTGCTGTCATTGCCGATTACAAGACTGGCAATACCACAGCCAACCTGTATTCCATGCTGATTGGATATCACCTTCAGCTTATTGCATATCTCCTGGCTGTGCTCAGAGAATCGAAAAACGCCCTGCTTCCGGCAGCCATTCTTTATATTTATATTTCCGGCGATACCGCACTGTCTGCCTCTGTTCCTTCTTCCCCTGATGAACTTGATGAAATGCCCGGCAAGGCTTCTGATTTTATGAGCGGTTATTTTAATCAGGACGAAGAAATCATTCAGAATCTGGATCACGCTTTTCTCCCTGATTCTGAAGATACCCCTTTTATTCCAGTCAACCGAACTAAGACAGGCAAAATTGTAAAAAGTGGAAAGCTGCTCACCCGGGAGGAATTTTCCATTCTGGAAGAAAAAGTTACCCAGGTAATGGGAAAACTTCATGAACATATTGCCCGCGGAGATATCCCTATCAGGCCTGCCCGTCTGGACAAGCGTAATCCATGTGATTACTGTCCTTACAAGAGCATATGCCGTTTCGACCGTAAACTGGGTGACAAACCTGAATGGATAACCTCAATGAGCGACCGCGATGTAAAGCAACAACTGGATGAGGAAATTGAAAGGAGAAAGAATAATGAGTAATGTCAGATGGACAGAAGAACAGGAGTCAGCCATCACTTCCCGTGGCCGGAACCTTCTGCTTTCTGCTGCTGCAGGAAGCGGGAAAACAGCGGTACTGGTCGAACGTATTATCCGCATGGTCTGCGATGTGGAACACCCGGTAAACATTACCAGTCTGCTTGTCCTTACTTTTACCAAAGCAGCCGCTGCCGAGATGCGCACCCGTATTACTGACGCACTGACCAGAGTACTGGAAAATGCAGAAAAAGAAGGAAAGGAGGCTCTTTCTTCCCATGTGAGCCATCAGCTGGCCCTGATGGGCAGTGCCCATATTTCCACTATTGATTCATTCTGTCAGACTCTGATTAAGCAGTATTTTTACCGCATTCCGCTGGACCCCCGATACAGGATTGAAAGTGATTCTGAAGTACTGTATCTGATGAAGCAGGATGGCCTTTCTGATGTTCTGCTCCGGTGGTACGAAAAAAAGGAACCAGATTTTATAAAGCTTGCCGATATGCTTGCCAGCCGGTATCAGGATGGGCAGCTACGTCAGATTATCATGAAGCTGGATTCCTTTTCCCAGTCTATGGCTTTTCCGGAAATCTGGCTTTCCCATCTGGCAGATGCCTATGAGCTGACTCCGGACACAACCTTGTCTGACCTGGACTGGACAGATATTCTCCTGCAGGATGCCCGCATTCAGGTCACCTCCTGGTGTGATAATTACCGCCTCCTGTTCGATGCTCTGCAGCCATATGCCTCCCAGCTCCAGAAATACATTGAGCCACTGACACAGGAATACACTCAGCTGAATCTGCTGGCCGAATCCTCCACCTGGCATGACTGGCAGACCAGAATCCAGTCAGTTTCCTTCACTCCCCGTCTGCCGGCCATCCGCCTGGGAAAGATGGATAACCCGGACGAAATAAAAAATATAAAGGATTCTGTAAGTGATGCCCGGACAAAAATAAAAAAGGCTTTTACCTCACTGCAGTCTTTCTTTTCTATCCCGGAAAAGGCCTGGATTTCGCAGATGAAGGAAACCGCACCTCTTATCCGTGTCCTTGCCAGGCTTACACAGGATTTTCACGATGCTTACATGCAGAAGAAGCAGGAGGAAGGTATTCTGGAATTCAGTGACACAGAGCACTATGCACTCACCCTTCTGGTTGATCAGAAAGCCAGTGGCTTTACACCATCCAGAGCTCAGCTGTTTCCTTCCATAACTGCCCTGGAACTTCGGAAGAATTATACAGAAGTAATGATTGACGAATACCAGGATACAAATAATGTACAGGAAACCATTACCGCCCTGCTGAGCTCCGGTCATAATCGGTTTATGGTCGGCGATATCAAACAGAGTATCTATCGGTTCCGCTTAGCTGATCCTACGATTTTCTATGATAAATATAAAGACTATGTTGCAGAAACCGACTCCCAGAATCTTCGGATCGATTTGAACCGCAATTTCAGAAGTGACCCATCCATCCTTTATGGTATTAACTTTATTTTCCGCCAGATCATGTTTGAAGACAGTCTGGAACTGAACTATGGTAAGTCAGAAGCTCTGTATCCGGGAAGAAGCACCTGCACCGATAAAACGTACGTGGGTGGCACTATAGACATTGATATCCTGGAAAAGCCGGCCACAAAAGATATGGATGAGTCAGAGGCCGATGAGATGCAGGATGTACAGCGCATAGAACTGGAAGGTGTGCACATTGCCCACCGCATAAAGGATATGCTCACCAGAGGGCTGACTATACGCAATAAAACCGGGGAAATACAACCGGTTTCCTATAAGGATATAGTCATTCTTATGCGTTCCATCAGCACCAAAGCCGGTTATCTGGTCCGCACACTGCAGAATGCAGGGATTCCTGCCATCTGTGATCAGAGTGATGATTTTCTGGAAACCATGGAAGTGCGTCATCTCTGGTCGCTTCTGCAGATTCTGAACAACCCGCGCTGGGATATCCCCATGACGGCAATCCTCCGCTCTTCCCTGGTCGGACTGGATGAACAGGATTTAGCCCATCTTGCCCTGGCCAGAGACAGTATGCAATCCCAGGTTTCCCCCTGTCTTTTTGACGTTATCATAAAAGCAGAATCCCCACTGCCGTCGGTAAAACAGGAAAAGGTAGCTACCTTCCTGAAATTATTTAATAAATGGCGTTCCCTTTCCAGGAGAAACGGAGTGGCTCCGCTTCTCCGCACCATTCTGGATGACACAGAATATCTGCCTTACATTGCCGCCCTGCCAGAAGGCAGCTTCCGGGCTGCCCACGTTGAAGCATTCTATCAGAAGGCCCTCGCCTGGGATAACAGCCGGAATAATGGCCTGTATGGATTCCTGGACACGCTTCATCGTCTGTCAAAAGAGCGCAAAAAACTATCCGCTTCTTCTGTACAGACAGAGACCGATGCGGTGCAGATTATGACAATCCATAAGAGTAAGGGATTGGAATTTCCTGTGGTATTTCTTGCCGACGCCGCCTGTCAGTTCAACACTGATGACCTGCATCAGTCAGCTCTGCTGCACAAGACAGAGGGAATAGGATTCCAGTATTTTGATGAAGAACATAAACTGCGCTGGCCTACGCTCTACTGGTACCTGTTAAAACACACCATGCAGCGAGAAAATTTATCGGAAGAAGCGCGCCTCCTCTACGTAGCCATGACACGGGCCAGAGATAAGCTGATTATCACCGGCACCGTAAAAGACGTGAAGAATACGATGAAAAAATGGAGCATACCGCTGTATGCACGCACCGAGGTTCCTCATGCCGGCTATCACAGAATGCCTCTGCATACTATAACTTCAGCTACCTGTTATATGGACTGGATTGTACCCGCTGCAGCAGTAAGCCGCTCCATGTCTGCCTTCTGGGACATAATATCCTCCATACCGATATATGAAGACGAATCCGACACACCTCCGCAGTTTGCCATTCATATCATTTCTCCTGAAGATCTCCTCCCGGAGCTGATATCTGACGACAGCCACGAGAAAGATGACGCGAAGGATATAGATGCCATGCTAAAGGACTATCTGTCGCGCTCTGGTCCGGTTCCACCGTGGACAGAAAACACCTTATCCTGGAAGTATCCTCACCCCGGCTCTATCAGCACGCCGGCAAAAATTACGGCCACCGCAGCCGCCCGTATGTTATTTGAGCAAAATGAAGAGGAACCACAGTCAGTGGTACTTACAGAAGAACTTACTGAAGAAGAGACATACCTCCCTTCCGGTTTTACGGAGGAACCGGCCTTTCTTGCCAAAGACCGCCTGGGCACCCACGGGGCAGCTTATGGTACCCTCATGCATAAGGTTATGCAATACCTGGATTTTAAGACAGACTATCCGTCGTCTGACTTCCTTCGTGAGGAAATTCACACGCTGCATGAACGTAATATCCTCACCGATGACGAAGAAAAAGCCATCCTTTCCCGTTCCGGATTCCATTCCCCGGTTCAGGATATCCTTGCCTTTCTTCATGGCCCGCTGGGAAAAATGGCCAGAGCCTCGCTTGTTCGAAAAGAACTGCCATTCTCCATTCTCCTTCCTGCGCAACTGTTTTATGAGTCCTGCGAACCAGAGGAAAACATTTTCCTTCAGGGTGTTATTGACTGCCTGCTGGAACAGGACGATCAGCTGATTATCATCGATTACAAGACCGATTTTGCCAGAACCGAAGAAGAGCTGATTGCTCATTACGCAGTTCAGCTGAACCTGTATGCTTATGCCATACAACGCATTTATGCTATGCCGGTATCTCATATGTATCTCTGGTCTTTCCGACTGAAAAAAGCTATCCCGATTCCCTTTCATAGCCACAGTCTCCACACCATATAAAGGATTTAGCCCATGTCTTAATGGGCAAAACCATTAAGACATGGGCTTTATGTATTCATTAAAACTATATATATTCATTGAGTATTTGAATTTTTATATATTCAATAAACTTGTTATACTGAATCCATAAATTTTTGATTCTTGTTTTAATTAGTATGGAGATGTTGATATGACCAGATTAAAAGAACCACCGTTCACTCATGATATAGTAGGCTCCTTCCTTCGCCCTGCCCGATTAAAACAGGCTCGTGCCGATGCAGAATCCGGCACCATTACCAGGGACGAACTTACCCGCATTGAAAATGAATGCATTACTGAACTGATTCATAAGGAAAAGGAAAACGGATTGTACGCATTTACTGATGGAGAATTCCGTCGTACCTTCTGGCATCTGGATTTCATGGCCGCCCTTACCGGATGCACTACCGCAGCAGCAGAACACTGGTCCGTAGCTTTCAAAGGCCGCCAGCCTAAGGCTACCAACCTGAAAATCATTGGACGCCTTGATTTTCCTGAAGACCATCCATTCCTCAACCATTTCCGTTTTATTCATCAGTTTGAAGATGCATCTCATATTGCCAAGCAAACCATCCCGTCCCCATCTATGGTTCACCTTATGACCTGTGTCCGTGTTGATCCCGATTTACCGGAAGTCTATCAGAATAACGAAGATCTCTTTTTTGAAGACCTTATCAACACATACCGCAAAGCACTCCGTGCCTTCTATGATGCTGGATGCCGCTACCTTCAGCTGGATGATACCTCCTGGGGTGAATTCTGTTCCAGCGAAAAGACAGAAGCCTATCGCAAACGCGGATATGATATTCCATCCATTCAGAAAAAATATGTTTATGTAATCAATGAAGTTCTGAAGGATAAGCCAGAAGACCTTACCGTAACCATGCATATCTGCCGCGGCAATTTCAGATCCACCTGGTTCTCCTCTGGCGGCTATGAACCGGTAGCTTCCACCTTATTTGCCAACTGCCATGTCGATGGATTTTTCCTGGAATATGATTCAGACCGAGCCGGCGGATTTGAACCGCTCCGCCATATTGACAACCAGGTGGTTGTCCTCGGCCTGGTAACATCTAAGACCCCAGAACTGGAAGATGAAGACGCAATTAAGGAAAGAATCAGAGAAGCTTCCCATTATGTTCCTCTGGAACAACTCCGCCTGTCCCCTCAGTGCGGATTTGCTTCCACTGAAGAAGGCAATATCCTGACTGAAGATGATCAGTGGAGAAAGATAAGACTTATCCGACAGATTGCTGAAGATGTCTGGAAGAAATAATCATAAGACAAATAGAAGACAGATTTCCGTCAAAGGAAATCTGTCTTCTTGATGTAGAGTACAGCATACTCCTCATCATGCAGCGATCGGGCATATCCATTCAGTAAAAAAACTGAAAAAGTCTCTTTCTCTATACGCCCCACATATGTTCAGCTGGATAAAAAGGCCATGCAGGTAAAATTTCAATCTGCATGGCTTTTTTAATTATCACTATCTGTTATTCTGCCTTAATAAAACCAGGTGTAGAAAGATATCTATCGCCATTATCCGGAAGAATTGCTACCACGGTCTTCCCTTTGTTTTCCGGCCTTGCTGCCACCTGCAGCGCTGCGTGCAGTGCTGCACCTCCGGAAATTCCAACAAGGAACCCTTCTTTTCTTATAAATTCTCTGGCAGTGGAATAAGCTTCCTCTGTGGTAGCATTGAGAATTTCATCATAAATATTTCTATCCAAAGTATTAGGCATAAAATTGGTCCCAATCCCCTGAATCTTATGTGGACTAGGCTTACCTTCTGCAAGCAGCGGAGAGTCTGCCGGTTCTACTGCAATCACCTTGATTTCCGGCTTCTGGCTCTTAAGGTAACGACCGGTTCCGGAAAGTGTTCCACCAGTACCTACACCGGCAACCAGGAAATCTACTTCTCCATCTGTATCCCGATAAATTTCCGGTCCAGTCGTCTTTTCATGGATAGCGGGGTTAGCCGGATTGTCAAACTGTTCAGGGATGAAGCTTCCTGGAATGGAGGCTGCCAGTTCTTTAGCCTTTTCTACTGATCCCGCAATTCCCAGTTTAGCCGGTGTTAATACTACTTCTGCACCATAAGCAGCAATCAGCGTACGGCGTTCTACTGACATAGATTCCGGCATAACCATAATTGCACGATAACCTTTAACGGCCGCTACCGCTGCCAGGCCAATGCCTGTGTTACCGCTGGTCGGTTCAATAATGACGCCGCCCTTTTTCAGGACACCTCTCGCTTCGGCATCTTCAATCATAGAAAGGGCAATTCGATCTTTAATCGATCCTGCCGGGTTAAAACTTTCCAGCTTGACCAGAACGCGGGCTGGTAGATTCTTGTCTGCTGTAAAATGTACTGGTTCCATAATCGGTGTATTGCCAATGAGTTCAAGTATGCTTCTGTAAATCTTAGACATAATAGTTTCTCCTTTTACTTCTTTACATTTTTCTGTGTTATATATCTATTACATGCCTTACCGCTGTTATCCGTTCAATCTGCAGGATCGACATCGTGTATCCTTAAAAGCCATAATATTTTTAATTTTCATTATATCAATCCTCCTTTTTTTATATCTGGCCGGTTCCCCACAGGATTCCGGCCTGACATTACATCAAATAGGTCCCAAAGTTCCTTTCGATTCCGTCTTCAACAAAAGAATTTCCTTGCGGAGAGCATCTACCTCATGCTGAAGCTTTCCAATCTGCTCTTCAATAGGATCCGGTAGTTTATTGTGGTTAAGATCCACATCCGATTCATCATGATGATGAACCCGTTTGCCACGTTCGGCCACCACATGTCCGGGAATACCAACCACTGTCGCATACGGAGGAACTTCTTTAAGTACTACGGAACCTGCCCCGATTTTTGCTCCTTCACCAACAGTAAAGGAGCCCAGAACCTTAGCTCCGCAAGCCACCACAACATAGTCTTTCAAAGTTGGGTGGCGTTTCCCTTTTTCTTTTCCTGTACCTCCAAGAGTAACCCCCTGATACAGTGTTACATTATCTCCTATGACTGTAGTTTCACCAATGACAATCCCCATTCCATGGTCAATAAACAATCCTTTTCCTATTCTTGCCCCCGGATGAATTTCAATTCCGGTAAGCATTCGGGCAATATGAGAAATAAGTCTGGCCAATACAAACCATTCATGCCTGTAAAAAAAATGTCCGATGCGATAAGCCCATATGGCATGAAGCCCGGGATAACAAAGAAAGATTTCCATCCAGGATTTAGCAGCTGGATCCCTTTCCATGACAACCCGCATGTCATTACGCAACGTATCAAACATGGTCATTCTTCCTTTCATGCAATAAAAAAGACCGTCTCTACAGAGACGATCTGACGCGGTTCCACTCTGATTGCAGTCATTATTAAATAACTGCCACTCAATCCGGTAACGGCGGTTCCCGGAAGCATTTACTTATTTTCAATGCCTCAGCTATCCAGATGCATTCCATCCAGGTCTGTTTCGGTGCCGACTTTCAGCCGATGATCAGCACTCTCTGAGCCACTTTACTGGTGTACTTGTTCTGGTCGTTGCTTTTATTTGTTGATGTAATCATAATCATTCTCAACCGTAATGTCAAGCTATATATTAATATTTTTCAATTTTTCTGCAACTATCAGAATAATAAGCTTTTTCATTGCGACAAACAGTCCAGCATCAACAAGAGAATAGGTTACCATAACGCATCATGACAACATGCCTGATCAAATATGAACCGATCCGCTAAATTTGGGTTATAGGACAAAAGGTGTTGTTCCATAATTAAATACTAGTCTTCAATCAAGGTCCGCAAAAACTTTCTATGAAAGTTTTTGCGTTGTGGATACTGCGTATAGTTCTTTGTATAAGAAAGATATCAGACAATCAAACATCGGCCAGAGCACACAATCAAACTTTCCCATATCCAAACAACGTGGAATCAACTATCCCCCTTTAATAAATCAGATGGGCCCCCTTTCTCTCCAGAAAGGAGCTTCGTATAGTATTCTTTCCTATTGTTTAAAAATCCCATTCTTAATGTACGATGTGGAAACAGGAATACCGTCTTGTAATTTATCTTCCTGCTTATCAGCAAACTTATAATCCAGTACAGGCAAGCACATCCAACTGCTCCTTTTTCGAAATCCATAGCAAAAATTTTTATGTTATACCTATTCCTCAGCTTTAAAGCAGAACGGACCACTTATAGAAAATTCTGATGAATTTCTTGAATTTCGGAATTCTGGGCAATGACGAGAATCCCTTCTCGCCATTCCATCCTCAAAAATCATCTCAATCTTAAAAGCAGACCTGGTTGCCTTTATTAAGGAAATTCTTCGAATTTTTAAACTGGAAGATTTGCCCCCCGCAACAACAATCCCTTGTTGACTCGCCAATGAAGCTCAATAAACACAAGCTTCTTTGTCATAAAAAAACACACAAAATGTCCTATAACCCAAATTTGATATTTTATTGCACGCACAAAAAGAGATGGTGAAAATCACCATCTCTTTTTGTATTAGATGTCAAGTTCTAATTAACAAAAGTCAATTATTTCTTGAATGCCGGGTCAAATTCTTTTCTCAGAACATAACCGAATGCATGCTTCTTGCCATCTTCGCCTTCTTCAATGTATACGCCCTGAATTTCTGGTTCGAATCCTGGCATCTTGTTGATACCATCGAGCAGAATCTGGAAGTACTTGGTTACGGTTGGAGCCCAACGTTCACCTGGCTGGATGCAGAGCAGTCCTGGCGGGTATGGAAGAGCACCTTCGAGAGCTACGCGGCCTTCGATTTCTTCGAGGTCAACGAGTTCACCGTGACGGCCAATGAGTTCCATGTTAGCGTCATGTGGATTCATTACGAATTCTGGCATGTACTTCTTCAGGAACAGCTTCTTCATAATGGTAGAAGTTTCATGTCCCTTGTAGAAGTCGTGCATGTACTGGCACAGCTGACGAATTGTCCAGCCAGCATATACGTCTTCATGAGCGTAGTAAATGTTTGGCAGAACCTGTTCCAGCGGAGCATCTTCATCAACCAGTTTTTCGAACTTGATGAACTTAGCAACAAGATCATCATACATGGTCATGTCGCAGCCCGGGGTCGGGAGGAACAGAATATCATTCAGGTCGCACTTTTCCGGAATAATTCCGTTATCACGGAGGAAGTTAGCGAGAATGTTGCCTGGAATACCGAAATCATCATAGGAACCATCTTCCTTGATGCCGCAGGTTACAAACTGGAGCTTCATCGGATCGATGAAGTACTGGCCTTCTGCATAGCCATCGAATCCGTGCCACTTAGCACCTGGTTCGAATGCCCAGTAAGCCATATCGTTGCCCATCTTTTCGGTGTCCCCTTCTTCCCACTTCTTGCCATGAACTACCGGCGGAACGAGTGGACGGAGATAATGGCAGGTACGCATTACAGTCTTACGTACTTCGATTACGTCGTGGAGGCACTGCTTCCAGAGGTAACGGCCAGCTTCACCTTCCTGCATCTTAGCGTTTACGTCGAGGCAGGCAAACAGCGGATAGTATGGGGATGTGGATGCATGCATCATGAAGGAGTTGTTAACTACCTTGTGGTGTACATAACGATCCTGACCCTTGATGTGGCTATCCTTCTTATGAACCTGGGATACCATGGAGAAACCTGCCTGCTGCTTATGAACAGACTGGGTAACGAAGATACCCGGGTCTTCCGGTCCGAGATCGAGGAGCAGCGGGCTGCAGTCCTTCATCATCGGAATGAACTGTTCGTAACCAACCCATGCGGAGTCGAAGAAAATGTAGTCGCAGAGGTGACCAATCTTATCAACTACCTGACGTGCATTGTAAATGCAGCCATCATAGGTGCCGAGCTGAATAACTGCCAGACGAATTGGTCTTTCAGCCTTAGCTCTTTCCGGATCACGTTCAGCAACGAGGCCACGGATGTAGTCTTCATCGAAGCAGTGAGCCAGAATACCACCGATGGAGCCGTAGGAGTTACGGGAAGTTTCGAGGTATACCGGGATACCACCCTGTTCTACGAGAGCGCCATGGGAAATGGACTTATGATTGTTACGGTCGTAAAGAACGATGTCGCCTGGTGCAACTACTGCGTTCAGAACTACCTTGTTAGAAGTAGAAGTACCATTCAGTACAAAGTATGTCTTATCAGCGTTGTAAACCTTAGCAGCATGCTGCTGAGCAGCCAGTGCCGGGCCCTGATGAATCAGAAGGTCGCCCATTGCAACGTCGGCGTTGCAGAGGTCGGCTCTGAACATGTTTTCGCCGAAGAAATCATAGAATGCATGACCAGCTGGATGCTTGGTGAAGTATGCACCACCATGATGACCTGGGCAGTCAAACTGAGCATAGCCCTGTTCTACGTACTTAACGAGTCCCTTGAAGAATGGCGGGAGCATGTTGTCTTCGTACTTAGCTGCTGCAGATTCGATCTGGCGTTCATAGAGTCCGCGGTTAACTTCTCTAAGATCCATTACACGGAATACCTTCTTGAGAACGTCATCGCTAGCAACGGTATTTTCTACCAGTACCAGGAATACTGGAATACCAAATGCTGCAATCTTTGGTTCTTCATCAAGAATAGCGGTATCAGCATCAGTAATTACGATGGCTGCAACATCGGTGAAATCAGTATCGTTAATACCAACGATTTCACGTTCAGTTACCGGGTTAAGAACGGAATAAGCTTTGTCTGAATAAGCAAGTTTAAAATGCTTCATCAATAAAGACCTCCTACTAAAATAGTGGACATATCTCACGCTTGTGTGCACCCAAACGTAAAATATTTTATTTCATGAAGTATCCCAAATGGGAACCTCACGTTTACAAGACCATTTTAATATAATCCAAGACATTAAACCAATATCATTTACGACTTAATTATATTTTTGGTATTCCTTAATGCAATATCAGTAATTATATTTACTTGTTATTCCTAATTAGATATCTCAGTTGTTATTTCACTAATTCGAAATGTCGTTTTTGTTATTCCATTAGATTTTTTTGTTAATGTTTAATTTATTTATCACTTCATCTTGCTAAAGATATTCGATGCTATCTTACTTTATGGTATGTTTTTTTCTTCTCATCAATTTCATTCAACTTTTGTTTTTGTGTAAATTTTTCCTTTTTTCGCCCCTGTCATCTTGGTTTTTTATCGCATTTATGTTATATATGTTTTATTGATACTTCTTTTGTTGTTTTTACTTTATTTATTAGTTTATATTCTATTTATTAATTGGACCCTGTTCCCCTTTCTTCCCACTCTTCCTTTTCAGTCTTATTTTCTTTCTTCCATCAAAAAATCCGGGGAGCTCTTCACTCTTACCGGATTTCCTCATTCTGAACCAGTGCATCCCGCCCGATGCACATGCCAGCGTATATATTATTTATACTATATTATAGTATCTTCATTTCCATATTTTTCCTGATTTGATTTCCTCATTGCTTCGGCAGCTTTTGCCCTCGCATATCCAACGAAATAATTGATTATGTAATCTTTCAGCAATATCGCAGGTTTGGACAGAGGTACACTGCCATCCCAGGTAAGCGTTATATATTGATAACAGCGTGGATAGGATACCGGTACCAGAACTACATGTTCACTGTTTATGTTACTCCATGTAATCTGAGGAACCATGGCTATCCCCAATCCAGCACATATGAACTCTCTCACGGTCATCAGACTGTCGCTTTCCAGATCCACGCGAGGGGTAAAACCAGCCATCTCACAGTAATAGTCAGTAATTTTCCGCATATTCTGCCCTTTATGAAGACAGATGAACTCATCATCTATAAAATCACTGAGCCGCACAGATGGATGCTGCGCCCGGGAATCATGTTCAGGAAGTGCCATAAGCAGTTCTTCCCGAAAAAGTGTCACTGAATGTTCATTTGTCACTGGTTTAATTCCACTGGTTAGTCTCAGATTGCTGTTCGCTCCGGAAATGGCACTTGTTCGCTGTTCTGTTCCCCGCAGAAGTAATTCGAAATTAATATCCGGATACGACTGCCTGAACTCTGTCAAAAACCCCGGCAATATCTGAGATGCCGCATCAACAATCAGTCGCACGGTTAGATTTTCCTTCGCCTTCGCTTCGGCTATCTCCTCAAGTGCCTTATTAAACTCATCCAGAACCCTGTTCACATGACGCAATAAATCCTCGCCAGATCTTGTCAGTGTTATATTTCGTCCACGACGCCGGAATAGTGCTATATTAAAATCTTTTTCCATTGCGGAAATTGTCCGGCTCACAGCCGGCTGTGCCAACTGCAATGCTTCTGCAGCCCTGGTTACGCGCTCAAGTTCGGCGACTTTCTGAAAACACTGCAGTACGTCTATTGTGAGTTTCATAATCGCTCCTCCTTTGCACAAACCAGGGACTGCCTGTTATCCAATCCGTTCCCTGATACCCTGTCTGATAAAAATACTGAAAAAGAGGCTGTGAAAAATAACTCCTTGTTTTTGCACAGCCCCTTTTATAATGTTCGGTCGGAAACCATGAGCTCTGTTCGGGTCCCCTGCCTGAATCAGATTCTGCCAATGGTACTGAACTGCTTTGCTGCATAGCTTTTAGCAAAGTCAGCGAAATGATCTATGATATATTTTTTTAGCTCCATAGCAGGAGCAGAAAGCTCCTTATCCTTATCCCAGGTAAGACTGATGTAGCGATAGCACCGCGGTGAGGCAATAGGTACAAGCACCACATGCTCTCCACCTACCCCGCCCCAGGTTATCTGCGGAACAAAAGATATCCCCAGCCCGGTTCTGATAAATTCCTGCACCGTTTCCGGGCTGTCGCTTTCCAGTGCCACCTTCGGCATAAATCCAGCCTTACGGCAGTAAAAATCAGTCACCGTACGCAGACTCTGTCCTGTGTGAAGGCAGATAAAGCTGGCCTCTGAAAAATCACTCAGGTTAACAGAAGGCATATTGGCATGCGGATCCGTATCCGGTACAGCCAGCATAATTTCCTCTTTAAACAGAGTAACCGAATGGCCATCATCAAGCGGCTTAATATTGGATCGCAGGGCCAGATCGATTCCCTTCTGCATAACCTCCGCATCCTGCTGCAACGACTGAAGCAGAATTTCAAGACGTATATCCGGATGCTTCTTGCGAAATTCCATAAGGAAGGACGGTACCATTTTGGATGCTGCATAAAGAGACAGCTTAACCGTCTTGTGTTCTGCCTCTTCTGCTTCCCGCAGTTCCTTCTTAGCCAGTTCCATCTCCTTCATTATAAGGTTGACATGCGCAAGAAGAATCTCTCCGTACTTGGTCAGTACTATATTGCGTCCCCGATGATCGAACAAAGGAACATCCAGTTCTTCTTCCAGTGACTTTATAGTGCGGCTTAAGGATGGCTGTGCCACGTGGAGAGCTGCTGCTGCCTTTGTCATATGCTGTAATTCTGCAATTTTCTGAAAATACGATAATGAGGTGAATGTAATCTTCATAATACCTCCACTAAAAACAACCCTCCATATAATAAGAAAAATGAATGAAATCAAGCACTTCTCGCTGACAAGCTGAAAGTACAGTCATAATTTCCCATTTTCCTGAATTGTCATTCTAATCTTAAATTATATTCTTGCATTAACTCATTATATAACAATTATATCATGAACCCTCGTTTTTAAAAAGCCAGTCGACTATATATTCTTATAGAAAAATATTAATTTATGGAATAATTCTCAAAGCTCCCACGTCTTCTGCAAAAAGCACCGCTACATTTTGCAAACTATAGAAAAATATGATATTATATATATAGATAATTTCAATATACTTTTATTGTATATATCTATTACAAAATGACAGAAAAATAAATTAATTCTTGGCAGAAAGGAGCGAGAACTATGTGGAATGCAAAGAGTACGTTTATTTCTCTGGTTGCCAGCATTTCGTCCAAAGTTCCTGCTCTTCACAGGAGAACCATCCAGCCACCTGATGTACGGAACCTCTTCTACGAATAAATGCGGTAACTTCGCATTTATTATTTTTTTGCTTTAATTATATATTCCATATACAGGTGAATTTAATCATGTTTAACTCCATCCATCGCCATATGACTCAGCTTATGAAGGTGATGATTCCAATTCTGATCGCTCAGACTTCCGTTGTGGGAATGAATTTTATCAACACAGCCATGAGTGGTCACGCCGGTGCTGACGATCTTGCCGGTGTATCCGTAGGAGCCGGTCTCTGCTACCCGCCATTAGCTGCCAGCGTAGGTCTCCTCATGGCAGGAACACCGATGCTTGCCCAGCTGAAAGGCCGCAGAGACAGAGGCGGAAATATCCCTATGGTTGTCCGTACGGGACTGCAGCTTGGTCTTATCGTCGGCCTTACCTTCATCTGCAGCTATTTTCTGTTTATCAATTCTCTTATGGCCTCATTGAACCTGACGCCATCGGTTGAGCATGTTGCCCGGGGTTATCTCCTGTTCATGATGGGCGCAGTCTTTTTTGAAGCACTGGTCATTCCACTTCGCGCCCTTACGGATACTATCGGCAATACAGCAATTTCCATGAAACTGTTTCTGCTGGCACCACCTATCAATGCCTGCTTCAATTACCTCCTTATTTATGGACATTTTGGACTTCCAAAATTAGGCGGTATCGGCTCAGGTATTGCCAGCATGCTTACCTACCTGGTACTGTTTCTGCTGTTCTTCCGCATTGTGTGGACAGATTCCCGTTTTCAGGGCAGAAAGATTTTCTCCGGATTTCATACTAAAAAGAAAATCTGGAAAGAATATCTTTCCCTGGGCCTCCCCAATGGACTGGGAATTTTCATGGAAACATCCCTCTTCGGCTTAATTATTATTTTCATCGCTAAATTCGGGACCACAGTACTGGCTGCTTACCAGGTAGCCAATAATTTTTCTTCCCTGGCCTATATGTTCCCACTGTCCTGCTCCATGGCTTTAACGATTCTGGTCGGGACTTCAGTCGGTGCGGAAGAATATGCAAGAGCCCGCAAATTCCGTTTTGCCGGATTGCTGCTCTCTCTTACGGGTTCCACACTTACATTCCTTATTACTATTTTCCTGCGCAAACAGATTGCCTCCATTTATTCCGGAGACATTGACGTTATCACCACGGCAGGACATTTCCTGATTTATGCCGCTATATGGCAGATTTTTGATGCAGTGGCTGCTCCAATCCAGGGAATTCTCCGTGGATATAAGGACGCACAGGTCCCATTCCTGCTCATGCTGATTGCTTACTGGGGCATTTGCTTTCCTTCCAGCTTATTCCTGGATAAAGTATTCGGAAATGGTGCTTTCTCCTACTGGCAGGGGATGGATTTCGGCGTATTCTGTTCAGCCGTACTGGTTACTCTTCGACTGATTTATATTGAAAAGAAATTCAGACGCATCGAACAGGAAACACTGAACGATCCGGATAATGAATCGACATGGCCACGGAATAATCTCCAGGCTGCACCGGTTCAGGATGTCTTAGCATCACATAAGAATGCTCCACTTCATGAAATCTCGCGGCACAGCACCAATAAACCACCAGAGTGTCATGAAGTTCCTTAGCAGCATTTCATAAATAAAACAGAGGAAATACTCTATAAGTATCTCCTCTGTTTTTATTTTGCTTACATCATATTCCATGGTTACAAAACAATACCTGCTGGTGCTTCAGTTTAGCTATATAGCCAAGGGAAAGGTAAGGTACAAGTCCTACACAGCGGATATGTTGAGAAAGTGGATCAAAATATCATAAACGGGGTTTTACGGCAAAAACATCTTTGCAGAAGTGAACAACTGACATATCCTCGTTCAAGTTCTCCCGGTACAAGCACTGTCTATCCCCAATTCCTGATATGACCACCAATGAAGTCACAGCCTATGATTTCTCATTAAGTCTACATATGAAACAGATCAGGCGCATGCTTAGTAAAGCAGTGGAAAACTTCTTTAGAGGAATGAAGAACGATATGCATTATGGCTACGAATATGATTTGGCTTCCTTGCAGGAAGTTAACCATCCATAAAAAAATATATCCACTATTTTAATAACGAGCGGATTCAGGCAAAAACAAAATGGATATCTCCTGTAGAATACAAAGAAATATCCATCCGTTCAGCTTAATATTTAAAATTGTGTGTCCCTGATAAAGGATGTATCGCAAATAAACCCAGATAAACACCAGCTCAATGGACATAAAAGACACATGAGTTGTCCAATAACTCCACTTTTACCTGCAGGCTGCTGCACGTAAAAGGGCGGTGGGAATAAACTCCCACCGCCCTTTTTCATCATCAGGTCTTTAGCGGATAAATTAAGTTTTTACACTTAAGCAGCTTTGTGTGCTTCCATGTTACGTTCATAGTCGTAACGTGGAGAGATGTAGCCGTAGAACTGCCAGCCAGCGAATGTAACGAGTGCGCCATAGGTGCAGGCATCAAATCCGCATGCATAGCAAGCGTACAAGCTGTAAATTGTGCCAAGGGTTGCTGCGATCATTGGCATTCCCAGTTCATCACCCTTGCCTGCGCAGACCATAATGATCTTAACTGCAGACATGCAGAGGATGTATGGAACCAGGTTGGTAATTGTTGCAAGGTTTACCAGTACTTCGAACTGTTCGTTCAGGGATGGGCTGATTGCGGAAAGTCCGAGCAGAGTCTGAACAACGCCCAGGATCAGCATACCTTTAACAGGTGCGCCCATGGAGTTGGTATCAGAGAATACCTTCGGAATGAAGCCTTCGTCAGCCATTGCCTTGAAGATGTTCGGAACAGTGAACTGCCAGCCGAGCAGAGAGCCGAGGCAAGCCAGAGTCATGAGACCCATAACCAGTTTGCCTACTGCCGGTCCGAACATATGAGCATAAGCCAGTCCGAACGGAGCGGAGCTTTCAACGATTTCCTGAGCTGGGAGCATACCAAACATTACGTTGGTGGATGCAATGTAAACTACTGCGCAAAGAGCGGTAGCAAACATAACAGCCTTCGGAACAGCCTGTTCCGGGTTTTCTACTGCATCTGCGTTAGCGCAGGCAGATTCCAAACCGAGGAAGGACCACAGGGTCATGGTAATTGCATTGGTTGCAGCTTCGCCGAATGGCATGTTGTGTACGTTCCAGTTAGCAGCGTACATATCGCCGGAGAAGAAGAACCAGCCTACTGTGGAAATTACGAGAATCGGAACAATTACGCCCCAAACGGTTACAGAACCAATCTTACCGGTGATGCTTGGACCACCGAAGTTCGGAAGGGTTGTAACCCAGATGACAGCAATGGTAGCCACAGCAGTCATAACCGGGGACAGTTCCATTCCAAAGAACTGAGAACCATAACCTACAGCAGAAATAGCAATAGCAACATTCGCAATAACAAGAGATACGCCGTAAGTATAGCCGCAAAGGAAGTTACCGCCCTTGCCAAATGGATATTCAGCATAACCACTCATACCGCCCGGATTCTTGCTGTACATACCGCACTTAGCGAATGCATAAGCCAGAAGCATGGAGCCTACTGCAGTAACGAGCCAGGATACAATGGAGAGACCGCCTACCTGAGCAAGCTTGGCCGGGAGCATAATGATACCGGAACCCATCATGTTAACAGCTGTAATAATAATCAGCTGTGTAACACTCATCTTTTTACTTTCACTCATGTTAACACTCCTTCAACCACACCTGTTTCCAGTTGTGATCAAATATACACATAAATAGATCTGATTTAATGAAAATCTTTAACTTTCGCCCAAAAGAGCATTCCGTTTGTTAACCCATCAGATTTACTCTGTATATAAATGTTTACTCCTGATCCTGCGGATAAGAAAAATCTGAAACACGCCACTCAACAATGAATAACTATGTAACCGATTTCTGCATATTTTTCCGCTGTTTCACTGAGAAACACCAGAGTACTTAAGTCACATGGCTCGGAAATTAATTCCGAACATGTTGTCAAAGTAAGTAACTCATCAAGTTACGAACATAGTATAACATGTTTATAAACTACAGTCAACATGCAATATAACTAGTTATTTATCACACTAAAGCCCATGAATACTTATTTTGTGATTTTTGAATGTGACTTTTTCTCCTCATTGGTTTCCGATTTAACACATTTTTATAACATTGATGTTTATCAAGCTAACTATTCGTTTATCTCTACATAATCAGTATGTATTGTAATTTTCCTTGCAATTTCTTCAATTCTCTCAGAATCATTTATGCAATTCCATGCATAATCGAAATGATGCTTTTCTCCGTTTTATTTTATTGTTAACTAATTATTTATTCTAATCTGCATATTGTCATGTTTTCTCGTCAAATTCCTCTACATTTATTCATTTTCCTCATTTTTCCTTTATAATCCTCTGTTTCAAGTAATTCATGGGAGAATATTCTGTCTATTGCACCGGGAAAATCACTCTCCCCTTCCGACCAACAATAGCTATCACCTCTCTCGCAGGTTACCTGTTCCTGCTATATTACAGAAACCAGCCACTACAGCCCCAGTCTATATTTTTGGCTGCATGCCAATGCCTCCCACTGATGGTGCAGAACGGCGGATGCCGACGGTTTACCGGCACTGAAGCACAAAAAACGGAACAGAGTCTGAACTACGAAAGAACGGTTCGAATTGGTTAACTGCGTTTTATCCGGGGAATCCTTTACCTCCGCCGCCATTTCCGCAGGACTCGCCCCTGCAAGATTATATATCTGGGTTCACAAATACAAGGAAATGGGATATATTGGCCTTATGAATCGCAGAAAAAAGCGAAAGCCAAAGGAGTCCCATATGAAGAAACACAAGCATAACCAACCAGGAAGACACAAGGAATCAGAGCATGAAGAACTTATCCGCCTGAGATCAGAAATTAGATCTTTTAAGGCAGAAAATAAATTATTCAAAAAAGAGAATGAATTCTTCAAGACAGAGAATGCGGTAATAAAAAAAGAAATAGCCTTGAGAGAGCAAAAGGCGACAGCGCGTCTCAAGGCGAAAAAGCAGCCATCGTCCAGGAACTCAGAGCCGAAGGATATCGACTGACTTACCTTCTCAAAGCCATGGAACTGTCCCGTTCTACGTATTATTTTGAAATAGGAAAAAAGATCTTGTTACACTCCGAAATGAAGGCCTGTTAAAGACAATAGTAGCCATCTTTAATAAGAATAAGGGACGATACGGGGTACGGAGAGTGCATCATGAACTCATTCATCTGGGATATAAGGTGAATCATAAACGGGTATATCGTCTGATGCGTATGGCAGGCCTTATGGGCAAGCGTCCGAGGGAAAAGGGAAACTACAAGTCCTATAAAGGATGTGTGGGGAAAGTGGCTAAAAATATCATAAACAGGGATTTTGCGGCAGAAAAGCCTTTGCGGAAGTGGACAACCGACATAACCCAGTTCAATTTCTCCTGGGGTAAGTGCTATCTCTCCCCAATTCTTGATATGGCCACCAATGAAGTCATAGCCTATGACCTCTCATTAAGCCCGAATCTGGAACGGATCAAGCGTATGCTTAATAAGGCATTCGAACGATACCCGCACCTGGAAGGTCTGATTTTCCATTCTGATCAAGGGTGGCAATACCAGCATGATTACTACCAGAATGCGCTGAAAGAACACGGAATCACTCAATCTATGTCACGTAAAGGAAATTGCTATGACAATAGCATTATGGAAAGCTTTTTTGGAAGAATGAAGAATGAGATGTATTATGGCTGCGAAGATGACTTTGCTTCCTTTGATGAATTTTCACAGGCTGTAAAGAAATATATCGACTATTATAATAACGAACGGATTCAGGCAAAAACGAAATGGATGTCTCCCGTAGAATATAGGAAAGCATCCATGCGTTCAGCTTAATATTTAGATTTATGTGTCCAGGATAATGGGTACATATCAAGCAATAACCCTTCCCCACAAGCTGGACACCTATCCCCAGCGCCAGTACATAGATAAAAACAGACAGGGCATGGAAAAAATTCTTATTACGCAGTGTTTTCATAACCACGGTCCATACAGGCAACATACCATCTGTCTCCCATCAACACTCAAAAACAAAATCAATAAACACAACTGATAAAATTGTACCCCAAAATTTTAATACTTACAATTTTCATAAATCAGCAATCTAAATATTCTCCAACAAGAAATTTTGCCCGCAGGAATTGTAAACCAATTCTTTCCAGCTACGTTAGGTTGACATGCTTATACCCCATTTAAGGCAACAAAAAAGCAGTGACGATTTCTCATCACTGCTTTCAGCCTGGTGACCCAAGAGAGATTCGAACTCCCGACACCTTGATTCGTAGTCAAGTGCTCTATCCAGCTGAGCTATTGGGCCACATGGCAGGGGTAGAGGGACTCAAACCCACAACCTACGGTTTTGGAGACCGTTGCTCTATCAATTGCGCTATACCCCTATCTGTCATAACGACTATTAAATAATAACAGGAACTGAGAAAAAATGCAAGAGGTTTTTTCTGCTTTTTTCTCAGTTCCCGTTTCAAATGGCTAATTTTTATGCAAGGCCCGCTTGTTTTGGATCGAGGGTTACGGTTCCATCTTCCAGCACAAAACAGGGTATTCCGACCCATCCGTTTTTTCTCGCCTCTTCCATGGCCGGGCTGGTATCCCGGATATGTATAAATTGTTTCATGTGAAGCACATGGGTTCCTATATCAATCACTTCGTATTGGGATGTATCATTCAGCTTATCCATCAGCACCTGACAATCCGGACAGGTGGACATAATATATACTTTTATCATCACTGCGCCTCCTTATGGCTGTACTACGTAACTGTCATCCTCATCTTCTGTAAGATGGACAAAGGATGGACTTCCTGTTCCGCCACCGACGCCACTGCCACCGCTGCCGGCATGTTCCCAGTCCTTCCAGGTGATAGACACTCCGTTCTGGGTCATGCGGACGGAATTACCCACCACGGTTCCCACCACCGGTTTATTCCCGGTAATCCATACTTCACCATGAGGTGCATACAGGATACCATGGAACTCATCACCATGATTATTTAGTTGAATGTTTCCGTGGAGGGATATAAGAATCGTATGGGCGCTATCTGTTTCATTCTTAAACTGTTTGGTAAGATTTACAGATAAATTACCATCCACCACAATAATCCGGTATGGCGTATTATCTCCTGTCCAGTCTACATGAAATCCATAATCATCGTTGCTTACATCCAGCTGATGGCTGTACTGCCAGCCGTTGTATTTATTGTCATTATCGCTGATAATCTCATCCACATTACTGCTGTTGATTTCTGAAGCCAGGTAGATTCCATTTGCCTTCCGTTCGTCAGCTGACATGTTGGTCCACTGGACTATCTTGTTATACAGATCCGCTGCCGCACCGGATGAATTGGCTTCAATATCCAGCGGAGGTGCATAATGCTCCGATGCCACTATATCCTTGCCGTACTGAGACCCATCATCTTCCCCTATACGGGCATAATGGCGCCATCTATACTCATACCGTTGTGCATACGGATTATACCAGATGAAACGCTGATCGTTGTCGTAAAGCCCCTTGCCTTCTGACTCGCTGAAGTGCTCGTAACTTTCAAGATCACGATATTTATTCCAAAGAGCTGCATCACTGGTCATGGATGTGGAAAACTGCCCCGGATCTACCAGAACACGTCTGGCTCCATCGGCCACATTGTCATCAATATACACAGAACCATCAGTATGCACCGGGCCAACAATATGGATGTTGGTATTCTGGAAAATAAGGGATTCATAGTACCAATTTCCCATCCAGTCCCGATATAATTCCCCCTTGCCTCCAATGATGGCATAGTTGTAAATAGTATCCCCGCCGGGAGTCACACTGCCGCCGCCGAGTTTGCAGGTGGCCACAACATGCACAGGAAGCAGGTCATAACCGAACATGCGGGTAAATATGGCCCGGGTATCTTTTTTCGCATACAGACTGATCATAACCCCTTTGGACTCATCATTGTCCTTAAAGCGGTATACCACTTTTTCAATCTGCCCATTGTCAATATCGCTGTTCAGGTATTTTTTCATGGTGTTTAATACCTGCGTCCGCTTATCCGGATCATCCCAATCAGCTACGTAGGTATAGCCGCCGGCCAGTACAGCCGCATCGGCTGCATGCTGCAGCTTAGACTTCTGTACGTACATAACCCCAGGTCATACACCAGTCCGCAGAGGATAAAGATTATGGGCAGCATAATGGCTGTAAAAACCAGCATTACCCCTTTTTGTCTGTTATTCTGCCTGTTCATCCTCTCACCCCACTCGATATACATATTTCTTATAATTTCATTTTACCATAAAGGCAAATCAAGCGGATACCGGGGAAAAGAGAGACAAGGGTTAAGAGTTTAGAGATTTGAGATTAGAGAAAAATCTGCAAACATAGAAAAAACAGACCTCAGACAATCAGACGTCAGAGGAAAAACATCAGCATGCTTTCCTGTTTCCTAACATACAGCGTTCTACTTTCCACAAAAAAGACAGATTTGAGAGATGAGAATTGAGAATTGAGTCGGGAAGCGGAGGATTCTTATAAAAAAGGGGTATTTGTCACATCCGTATATTTTCCTTTGTTCTAACAAAGTGCATTCTACTTTCCACCATTCGCTAAAGCGAACGGATTCGAGACAACGGATTGTCTCGAATGCCTGCAAATCCTTGATGTCTTATATATGGCAGGCAGGTCTGCTTTAAAGCTGGAGATTGGATATTGTGTACCATGATTGGCTATCCTATTCCAGAGAGGGAAACGTTTTGCATGCTTCCGTTAATCAGCTTTCGCATGCTTGTCTTTTGCAAAAGAGAATATTCCGCTTTGCTCCTGCAATCCCTGGGGATTGCACAGTCCCGAGAATCTGTTCAGAATGCTTACCAGGTTTTCCTCAAATCCCGCAAGCTCAATTCTCGCGCCTGTCTTTGCTGTCTTTCCTTTCCGCGGTACAATAATGGGAAACTGACTGAATAAAATTCTCCGGAGGACTTATGAGCACACCATTAATCACCCTGTATCCATCGTTCTATTCCCGCTTTGCCTGCAAGGCCGGCGACTGCGTTCACTCCTGCTGTGTTCAGGACTGGGAAATTGATATTGATGACGATACCGCTGCCCTGTATCAATCCATGGATGGCCCGCTGGGGGAAGAAATCCGGAAGGCCATGCGAAAGAATGAGGAGACCTATTACTGGGATATGAAAGATGGAAAATGTCCCTTCCTGAATACACAGGGACTGTGCCGCATTGTGCTTGAAAAGGGCGAAAATGCCCTGTGTGATATCTGTGCCATGCACCCCCGCTTTTTCGTATATGCAGGAAATTTTGAACTGGCCGGCACCGGACTCTGCTGCGAAAAGACAGTAGAACTGCTTCTGGAAGAGGAGGGGCCTCTGGTCTTTGTTACCGAATATCCGGATGAAAAGGCCACTCTTACCTCCCTTCTCCGCGCACTGGGGTATACCATAGACGAAAAATGTCTCTTCTTTACTCCTTCTACGGACACCGTACACTATGAGAAACTGCTTTCTCATTATGAAAAGACAGAACCGATCAATGCAACCTGGACTACCTCCCTTCTGCACATGAAAAAGCAGGTGCAGAAGAAAGCAGATAAAGTCATTCTGTCGTCTCTGAAAATTCCTGATTCCTGGCTTCATCGGGTGTATCAGTATATCCTCTACCGGGGACTGGAAAAGGCAGAAACTTACGGACTCCCTGCCGTGATGGCCTATGCCCGGGAAAGCGTTGATTTCATCCTCCTCGCCACTGCCTTTTACGGCAACTTTCCTGAACAGGTCCGCCTGTGGTCAGAACAGATTGAATATGATACGGAGAATGTAGATCTGCTGCTCACCCTCCTGGCAGAGCCGTAGCTAAGCTGATACTCATAGTCGGCAAGCCTTCGGATTGGGACGGCGCCTTACCGTCCGAATGGTTCTGCCATTCTTGCAGTCTTTGCGCATTAGCTCATCCATTATTTTTTACCTTTTTCTGCTTTCGCATTCTATTTTTATTCAGGACACAACAAAACGGCTTCCCGTGGGAAGCCGTTTTGTATATCCTTCGTTTTAATCGGATAGGAAACCGCAAGGTTTCCGCTCTAATGTCGGAAATATATGATAGTCTGCCACTTTTACTGCATCACTATAGGTGCAATGCAGATGGCCACTGATGTCAGATAGGCCAGTCCGGCCAAAATATTGCCAATACCAATCCGTGCAATCAGGGATTCTCTTCTTTCCGTTGTCTGTGTCATGGGGGGAGTACCTCTCTCGTGCCACTTATTGTGGGAATCTCAAATTGTAGTTATTTATTGTCATATATTCAGTATATCAGATATTGTCAACAGGAAAAAAGCAGATATCAGACAGAGATGAACGAAGTTCATGGAGCCACGAGAAACCTGCTAACAAAAATCAAGTGCTTTTTATCGTTAGGAGAAATTATCGTTCATCCAAA
>ENA-UERM01000282-UERM01000282.1-human-gut-metagenome-genome-assembly--contig:-NODE-282-length-44882-cov-6.650642_pt1 | contig 44882 bp, 40 predicted proteins | sample MGYA00242983_ERZ507983 | MGnify/ENA primary metagenome ERZ507983 (study PRJEB26167, sample SAMN06115432) | human gut metagenome | host: Homo sapiens | place: China:Shanxi | collected 2015-04-29...
GCAAGCGCAGCTGGCAGGCTAGGCCCTTTGGGCCGCATGAGAAGAACCACCGGCTAAGCCGGTGGGTATCTCTTTTTTGTCTGAAAAAATATATGGGAAAGCGCAAAAGACACGCACGGATACGTGGTAAAAAGATAAACGATAAAATCTTAAAAAATTGAGATAAAAAAGTTGACACGTAGAATTTCTAATGCTATACTTCTCTTGTTGCCTCAAGGCAGCAACTTTTAAAGTAGGTGATAGATTTGAATTTGGAAGACCTCAAGATATCCCAAGTAGCGGTAGGAATCAAGGAAACACATCGTGCGCTGGAAAACCAGAATGTAAAATGTGTATTCATTGCTTCTGACTGTGATGAGTTTATGACTCAGGCAGTTCGTGAATTGTGTGAAAGTCGTCAAATTCCGGTTATATCTGCATTTACCAAGAAGGAAATTGGCAGGGCATGTGGCATTAAGGTAAAAGCTGCAGCGTGTGCTGTCATTGAACCCCGGTAATATTCATTATCGTATGGAAAAAGTGAAGGATTATTCCTTCGGTTTCTGCTTTTATCAGAAACAGGCTTTTTTGCAGATTCTGCGATTTTGAATTAATTATAAATTTACTCTCTGAAGAAAGGAGGTGCCCATTTTGCCGACAATCAATCAGCTGGTTCGCAAAGGAAGACAGGTTCTGTCCACCAAAGCGAAGACCCCGGCTCTTAAAGGATCCCCGCAGAAGCGTGGTGTCTGCACAAGAGTTTATACAGCTACCCCGAAGAAGCCGAACTCTGCTCTTCGTAAGGTTGCCCGTGTCAGATTGACCAACGGAATCGAAGTTTCTGCTTACATTCCAGGAATTGGCCACAATCTGCAGGAACACAGCGTCGTTCTCATCAGAGGCGGCCGTGTCAAGGATCTTCCAGGTGTTCGTTATCACATCATCCGCGGTGCGCTCGATACCGTAGGTGTTGCTGGCCGTATGCAGTCCCGTTCTAAGTACGGTGCTAAGAGCGAAAAGAAGTAATTTCGCAGAATTAAAGTGATTAACAAACAATTTTTTTAGGAGGATACTTGTATGCCGAGAAAAGGTGCTGTACAGAGACGTGACGTACTCCCGGATCCAGTATACGGTTCCAAGGTAGTAACACGTTTCATTAACAAGGTTATGCTGGATGGCAAGAAGGGCGTCGCTGAATCTATCGTTTATGGCGCTTTCGATATCTGCCACAGCAAGCTCAACAAAGAACCGCTCGAAATTTTCGAACAGGCTCTTAATAATGTTATGCCGGTTCTGGAAGTTCGCGCTCGCCGTGTCGGCGGTGCTAACTATCAGGTACCGATTGAAGTCAGACCAGAACGCCGTCTGACTCTGGGCATCCGTTGGATGGTCAACTATGCTCGTCTCCGTAGCGAACGTACTATGGAAGAACGTCTTGCAGGTGAACTGATGGACGCTTTCAATAACACAGGCGCAGCAGTAAAGAAGAAAGAAGATACTCATAAGATGGCAGAAGCCAATAAGGCATTTGCTCATTATCGCTGGTAATTGAAAGAAGGAGAAAAATCGTGGCTAGAGAATTTCCGCTTGTAAAAACCCGTAATATCGGTATCATGGCTCACATCGATGCCGGCAAGACAACTACCACGGAACGTATTCTTTACTACACCGGTGTAAATCATAAGATTGGTGAAGTTCATGATGGCGCAGCTACCATGGACTGGATGGAACAGGAACAGGAACGCGGGATTACCATTACTTCCGCAGCTACCACCTGCCATTGGAAAGGATACAGAGTAAACATCATTGATACTCCAGGGCACGTAGACTTCACTGTAGAAGTTGAACGTTCTCTCCGCGTACTTGATGGTTCCGTAGCAGTATTCAGTGCTAAGGACGGCGTTCAGACCCAGTCTGAAACCGTTTGGAGACAGGCAGATCATTACCATGTACCGCGTATCGCATTTATTAACAAGATGGATACCGTAGGCGCAAATTTCCTTCACGCAGTTCAGACCATTGACGACAGACTTCACGCTAAGGCTATTGCAATGCAGCTCCCGATTGGCGCTGAATCCACATTCAAGGGCATTATCGACCTGCTGGAACGCGAAGCTGAAATCTACGACAGTGACGACGGAAAACAGTTCCATAAGGAACCAGTATCCGACGACATGAAGGATATGGTTGAAGAATATCGTGATAAGATTGTTGAAGCCGCTGCTGAAGGCGACGACGACCTTATGATGAAGTATCTGGAAGGCGAAGAAATTTCCATTGATGAAATCAAAGCTGCCATCCGTAAGCAGGTTCTGGCTTGCAAGCTGTTCCCGGTATTCTGCGGATCTGCTTACAAGAATAAGGGTATTCAGATGCTGCTGGACGCAGTAATTAATTACCTGCCAAGCCCACTGGATGTACCGCCGGTTAAGGGAAATGACCCGAAGACAGGAGAAGAAATCTCCCGTAAGGCAAGCGACAAGGAACCACTGGCTGCTCTTGCATTCAAGATTATGGCCGATCCTTTCGTTGGTAAGCTCGCTTATTTCCGCGTTTACTCCGGTATGATGGAACAGGGTACCTACGTTCTGAATTCCACTAAGGGCAAGAAGGAACGTGTAGGCCGTCTGCTCCAGATGCATGCAAATCACCGCAAGGAAATTGATGTTGCATACACCGGCGATATCGCTGCAGCTGTAGGCTTCAAGGATGTCACCACTGGTGATACCCTCTGCTCTGAAGATCAGCCAATTATCCTGGAAAAGATGGAATTCCCGGATCCGGTTATTTCTGTAGCCGTTGAACCGAAGACCAAGGCTGACCAGGAAAAGATGGGCATTGCTCTTCAGAGACTGGCAGAAGAAGACCCGACATTCCGCGTACATACCGATCCGGAATCCAGCCAGACAATTATTTCCGGTATGGGTGAACTTCACCTGGAAATCATTGTTGATCGTATGAAGCGTGAATTCCACGTTGAATGTAACGTTGGTAAGCCGCAGGTTGCATACCGCGAAACCATTCGCAAGACTGTTGAAGCTGAAGGTAAGTTCATTCGTCAGACCGGCGGTCATGGTCAGTATGGTCACTGCTGGCTCCGTCTGGAACCGATGGAAGCAGGCAAGGGCTTTGAATTCGTTAACGAAGTTGTCGGCGGCGTAATTCCGAAGGAATTCATTAAGCCGGTACAGCAGGGTGTTGAATCTGCTATGGAAGACGGCGTTGTTGCCGGCTATCCAATGGTAGATATCAAGGTTGCTGTATATGATGGTTCTTACCATGATGTCGACTCTTCCGAAGCAGCATTCAAGATTGCCGGTTCCATGGCATTCAAGGCTGCTGCTAAGAAGGCAAATCCGGTTCTGCTCGAACCATACATGAAGGTTGAAGTAGACGTTCCGGAACAGTACATGGGTGATGTAATCGGATCCCTGAACTCCCGCCGTGGACGTATCGAAGGCATGGATACAGAAAACGGCGAATCCAGAATCAATGGTTTCGTTCCGCTGTCCGAAATGTTTGGCTACGCAACTACACTCCGCAGCTCTACTCAGGGCCGTGGTACATTCACAATGACATTTGATCATTATGAAGATGTTCCGAAGGCAATCGCTGACAAGATCACCGAAGAACGCCTTGGAAAATAAATTTTAATCCCTATATTGGAGGAATTTAAAAATGGCAAAAGCACATTATGAAAGAACTAAGCCGCATGTTAACATTGGTACTATCGGCCACGTTGATCACGGCAAGACAACTCTGACTGCAGCAATTACCAAGGTACTGGCTGAAGAAGGTAAGGCAGACTTCCTCGACTATGCATCCATTGATAAGGCTCCGGAAGAAAGAGCTCGTGGTATTACCATCAATACTTCCACTGTTGAATATGAAACCGAAACCCGCCACTACGCACACGTAGACTGCCCAGGGCACGCTGACTATGTTAAGAACATGATCACCGGCGCAGCTCAGATGGACGGCGCTATCCTGGTTGTATCCGCAGCTGACGGCCCGATGCCGCAGACCCGCGAACACATCCTTCTTGCTAAGCAGGTAGGCGTTCCGGCAATCGTAGTATTCCTGAACAAGGCTGACCAGGTTGATGATCCGGAACTGATTGAACTGGTAGAAATGGAAGTCAGAGACCTCCTGTCCGAATACGGCTACCCAGGCGATGAAGTACCGATTATCGTTGGTTCCGCACTTGGCGCTCTCAATGGCGATCCGAAGTATGAACAGTCCATCCGCGACCTTATGAAGGCTGTTGATGAATACATTCCAACTCCGGAACGTGATACCGATAAGCCATTCCTGATGCCAGTCGAAGACGTATTCACCATTACCGGCCGTGGCACTGTAGCAACTGGCCGAGTAGAACGTGGTACTGTCAAGGTAGGCGACGCAGCTGAAATCGTTGGTCTCCAGGATAAGCCAACTGAAACTGTTGTAACCGGCGTTGAAATGTTCAGAAAGACTCTGGACCAGGCACTGGCTGGTGACTCCATCGGCGCTCTGCTCCGTGGTATTGACCGCGATGATATCGAACGTGGTCAGGTTCTGGCTAAGCCGGGTACTGTTCACCCACACACTGAATTCACCGCTCAGGTATATGTTCTGACCAAGGAAGAAGGCGGCCGTCATACTCCGTTCTTCAACGGCTATCGCCCGCAGTTCTTCTTCAGAACCACTGACGTAACCGGCGACATCCAGCTGCCGGAAGGCACCGAAATGTGCATGCCAGGCGATAATGTAGAAATGGACGTTAAGCTCATTACTCCAATCGCTATGGAAGAAGGTCAGCGCTTCGCAATTCGTGAAGGCGGCCATACCGTAGGTGCAGGCGTTGTAGCTAAGATTGTTAAGTAATTAACAACTCTGAAATCTATAAAGCCATAAAAAGATGAGGATTTGCTTCCTCATCTTTTTTAATGCGTAAAATGCAAAAGCATAAAAAACACTATTGACAGGCCGATGCAATAGAGTTATCATATATTCAATAATTTTAATACGTCTATGATAAACCTGTGACGCGGAAGTAAAAACGATGTCGTGCATGCACAGAGAGCCGGAGGGGATGAGAACCGGTCAACGCAGCTCGTTAAATGGACCGCTGAGGGCAGGGTGAAAGGCTGAGGCTGAGTATCCCCTGACGTGAAGGCATACGTAAGTTGCCGGGAATATGTTGGTATTCCGTCGAGAGCAGAGAGGTTTCCTCTCTGAATTTAAGGTGGCACCGCGGATAAAATCCGTCCTTGATAAATCACATTTATCATGGACGGATTTTTTGTATTCAGGAGGACATCTATATGATGACATTGCAGGAAATTCTTACCTACCGGGGAGCCTATAAAGTGGTTCCGGTGGCCGATGAAATGTACGCAGATGTGCGGACACCGATGGAAGTGTTTCGAATCGTGAGAAATATCAGTTCTCACTGCTATATTCTTGAAAGTATGGAAGACAGCCACAATTGGGGACGTTACACCTTTATCGGATACGACCCGCAGCTGGGGATAAGCTGTCGGGACGGACAGGTGCAGATTCGTACGGGGACAACGGTGAGCATAAAGACAACCCGTCCGCAGGATCTCATTCAGCAGATTCTGGAAGAAAACAAGGCACCACGTATTGAGGGGATGCCGCCATTTACCGGAGGACTGACAGGATATTTCTCGTATGAATTTATCACGTACGCGGAACCGTCACTGCATCTTTCTGCGGAAGATGATGAAGGCATTTCCGATCTGGATCTCATGCTTTTTGATAAGGTCATTGTGTTTGATAACCTGAAGCAGAAAATTCAGCTGATTGTCAATGTAAGACTGGATGACGCGGAAGAAAATTATAACCGGGCATGTCTGGAAATACGCAGGATGAAGACATTGATTAAGGACGGAAATCCGGCACCGGAAAATCCGCTGATTCTTCAGAGCGAATTTACCCCGCTGTTCTCCCGGGAAGCCTATTGCCGCATGGTGGAAAAGGGAAAGCAGTATATCCATGAAGGGGATATTTTCCAGGTGGTCTTATCCAACCGGCTGGAAGCTAAGGCGAAAGGAAGCCTGCTGGATACTTACCGGGTGCTTCGCACACTTAATCCTTCACCTTATATGTTTTTCTTCAGCGGGAGTGATGTGGAAATTGCCGGCGCTTCACCGGAAACACTCACCAGATTGCAGGATGGAAAGCTGTATACATTCCCTCTCGCGGGATCCAGACCCAGAGGCCGCAACGCCGAAGAGGATGCCAGACTTTGTGAAAATCTGAGAAACAATGAGAAGGAGCTGGCAGAACATAATATGCTGGTCGACCTGGGAAGAAACGATCTGGGTAAGGTCAGCCGGTTCGGAACCGTATGCGTGGAAAGATATCTGGATATTCATAAGTATTCCCACATCATGCATCTGGGCTCTACAGTAAGCGGTGAAATACAGGAAGGCAAGACCGCGCTGGATGTTATTTCCGCGGTGCTTCCGGCAGGGACCCTGTCCGGAGCTCCTAAAATCAGAGCCTGCCAGATTATTGATGAACTGGAAGGACGTCGGCGTGGAATCTACGGCGGAGCCGTTGGATATATTGATTTCACAGGAAATATGGATATGTGCATAGGTATCCGCCTGGCTTATAAGAGAAATGATCATGTATATATCCGCGCGGGAGCGGGGATTGTGGCAGACAGTGTTCCTGAGAATGAATACCAGGAATGTATAAACAAGGCCAAAGCCGTAGTTCTGGCAGTAAAAGAAGCCAATGGAGGTCTGGACAATGATAGTGCTCGTTGATAACTATGACAGCTTTTCCTATAACCTCTACCAGATGCTGGGAGAGATGGACAGACATATCGCAGTCGTAAGAAATGATGAAAAGACAGTCAGCGAAATTGAAGCCATGCATCCTGATTACCTGGTAATTTCCCCGGGACCGGGCAGACCGGCAGACGCGGGAATCTGCGAAGAGGCTATTCTGCATTTTGCAGGGAAAGTCCCCATCCTCGGGGTATGCCTGGGGCATCAGGCCATATGTGAAGTGTTTGGCGGGGAAGTTACCTATGCGGATCACCTGATGCATGGAAAACAGTCCATAGTGCATCTGGACACCCAGTCCCCCATATTCGCGGGGCTGGGGGAAACAACCAAAGTTGGGAGATACCATTCCCTGATAGCGAAAAGGGATAACCTGCCGGATTGCCTTCAGGTAATAGCGGAAACGGACCAGAAGGAAATTATGGCAGTAAGCCACAGGGATTATCCGATATATGGACTTCAATTTCATCCGGAATCCATCCTTACACCGGATGGACGGCAGATGATGGAAAATTTTCTGAATATCAGAGAGGGAGGAAATAAAAATGATTAAGGACGCAATTATCAAGCTGGTTAATAAAGGCGATCTTACCTATGACGAAGCAAAGCAGGTTATGCTGGAAATCATGAAAGGGGAAACCACGGCTACACAGAACGCGGCTTTCCTGGCTGCGCTGTCTACTAAGAGCACAAAGGCAGAAACCATTGATGAAATTTCCGGATGCGCGGAGGCTATGCGCTCGCTGGCAACTCCGGTACCTCATCCGGGAATGAAAGTAATGGAAATCGTAGGAACCGGCGGAGATGGAGCTCATTCTTTCAATATCTCCACCACATCAGCCTTTGTGGTGGCAGCAGCCGGTGTCAAAGTGGCCAAGCACGGAAACCGGGCAGCTTCTTCCCTCTGCGGTACAGCGGATTGTCTGGAAGCTCTGGGGGTAAATATTAATCAGACTCCGGAAAAAGCGCTGGAAATGCTGGAAAAGACCAATTTCTGCTTCCTGTTTGCTCAGAAGTATCATGCGGCCATGCGGTTTGTAGGTCCTATTCGCAAAGAGCTGGGGTTCCGTACAGTATTTAATATTCTGGGACCGCTCACCAATCCGGCAAAACCGAAATATTTCCTGCTGGGGGTCTATGATGAATATCTGGTAGAACCTCTGGCTAAGGTATTGGCATCTCTTGGTGTAAAGAGAGCCGCTGTAGTTTACGGACAGGCGCGACTGGATGAAATTTCCCCTGTCGGTCCGACCACCATCTGTGAACTCAGAGATGGTTATTACCGTACAACAGTAATCCGACCGGAAGACTTTGGAATGACGTCGGGGAACAAGGAGGAACTGGTTGGCGGTGTGCCGGAAGTGAATGCGCAGATCACCCGGGATATCCTGTCCGGAAAGACTCAGGGAACCAGAAGAAATGCTGTATTGCTTAATGCAGGGGCAGCATTGTTTACTGCCGGCAGGGCAGAGACTATTGCGGACGGAATTCAGCTGGCGGCTCGAATGATTGACAGTGGAAAAGCTATGGAAACGCTGGAAAAGTGCATGGCAGTAAGTAATCAGTGAAAGGGCTACCTATGATACTTGATGATCTGGTAAAGGCGGCTGAAGAAGCGCTTAAAGGGGATAAGGCGGCGATTTCCCCTGAGCAGATGGAAGCTCTGGCGGAAACCTCTCCATATAAACCGGACTTTCCTTTTGAAAAGGCTCTATCGAAAGATGGTATTTCCTTCATCTGTGAAGTGAAGAGAGCATCTCCCTCTAAGGGGATGATTTCTCCTTTCTTTCCTTATCTGGATATTGCTAGAGAGTACGAACGGATAGGGGCATCTGCCATTTCCTGCCTCACAGAGAGGAAATATTTCCTTGGGAAACCGGAATATCTTCGGGATATAGCCAGTATAGTATCCATTCCGGTGCTGAGAAAAGATTTTATAATTGACGAATATCAGATTTATGAGGCCCGTGCGCTGGGAGCTTCCGCTATTCTGCTCATCTGTGCCATCCTTACGGATGAAAAGATGAAGCATTTTATGACACTAGCCGATTCTATCGGGCTGTCTGTGCTTACCGAAGTGCATGATGAGGAGGAAGTCAGACGGGCGCTGGCTGCGGGAGCCCGGATTATCGGGGTCAATAACCGGAATCTGAAAGATTTTACTGTCTCCCTCTCCAACGCGGTCAGATTGAGTTCCCTGGTTCCGGAGGATGTCCTCTTTGTGGCGGAAAGCGGAATCAGAACGCGGAAGGATATTGAAACACTGGAGCGATGTGGAGCTGATGCGGTACTTATCGGCGAGACATTTATGAGGGCGCCGGACAAGGAAAAGATGTTTGACACCCTGAGGGGTGGTACAAGATGATGAAAGTAAAGTTCTGCGGGCTTAAGCGGCCATGTGATGTACTCTGGGCGAACCGCCTTCAGCCGGATTATGTCGGGTTTGTCTTTGCGGGACGTAAACGGCGTATATCCGACCTGCAGGCACGGAAACTGAGGAAGCTTCTGAACAGGAAGATTCCAGTGGTTGGGGTGTTTGTCAATGAACCGGCAGAGCACATCATCCGCCTGGTGCAGAAGGACATCATTCAGGCAGTACAGCTCCATGGGCAGGAAGGCGAAGCGGATATACGGCGTATCCGGCAGGCCGTAAGCTGCCCAATCATCCAGGCGTTCTCGCTTAACGGGGATGAAGATGTGGCCCGAGCAGAGAAAAGCGGGGCGGATTACATTCTCCTGGATGCTGCCGGGGGCGGCAGCGGAGAACGCTTTAACTGGAAATGGCTGTGTCAGATAAGGCGGCCGTTTTTCCTGGCCGGGGGACTGACAGCGGAATGTATAGAAGAAGCCAGCCGGTATCATCCGTTTGCTCTGGATGTGAGCAGCGGTATTGAGACAGATGGTTTTAAAGATAAGAAAAAGATGGAGAAGTTCATCAGAGAAGCAAGACGTATTTAAGGAGGAAAGACCTATGACAGAAGGAAGATTTGGTCCGTTTGGAGGACAGTATATTCCTGAAACATTGATGAATGAAATTCATCGACTGGAAAAAGCTTACGATTTCTATAAGCATGATGCGGCTTTTCAGGCAGAATTGAAAGATCTGCTGGATAATTATGCTAACCGTCCATCACTGCTCTACTATGCAAAGAAGATGACGGAAGATCTGGGAGGAGCCAAAATCTATCTGAAGAGAGAAGATCTGAACCACACCGGAGCACATAAGATTAACAATGCACTGGGGCAGTGCCTGCTGGCTAAAAAGATGGGCAAGACCCGTGTCATTGCAGAAACCGGTGCAGGGCAGCATGGGGTGGCTACCGCTACGGCAGCGGCGTTCCTGGGACTGGAATGTGAAGTATTCATGGGAGAGGAAGATACTAAGAGACAGGCATTGAACGTATACCGCATGGAACTGCTTGGCGCTAAGGTACACGCCGTGACTTCTGGCTCTCGGGTGCTGAAGGACGCGGTTAATGAAGCTATGCGTGAATGGGTAAGCCGTGTGGATGACACACATTATGTCATTGGTTCCACTATGGGACCACATCCATTCCCGATGATGGTCAGAGATTTTCAGGCGGTAATAAGCAAGGAAGCCCGTCAGCAGATTCTTGAAAAGGAAGGCCGGCTGCCTTCTGCCGTACTGGCCTGTGTAGGCGGCGGAAGCAATGCCATGGGCATGTTCTATCATTTTATTCCGGACAAGGACGTGAAGCTGATTGGATGCGAAGCGGCCGGAAAAGGTATAGATACTCCTTATCACGCGGCAACCATTGCTAAAGGGCGCATGGGGATATTCCACGGTATGAAATCTCTGTTCTGCCAGAATGATCAGGGCCAGATTGATGCCGTATACTCCATTTCTGCAGGGCTGGATTATCCGGGAATCGGCCCGGAACATGCTTATCTGCATGAATCCGGAAGAGCGCAGTATGTTCCGGTTAAGGATGATGAAGCGGTAGAAGCTTTTGAATACCTGGACCGGACCGAAGGAATTATATGTGCCATCGAAAGTGCGCATGCGGTTTATCATGCGATGCAGATTGCGCCGACTATGAGCCGGGATGATATTATTCTCATCTGCCTGTCTGGACGCGGAGATAAGGATGTGGCAGCTATTGCCCGCTATAAGGGGAGGGATTTACATGAGTAAGATTGGAAATGCATTTAAGAACGGAAAAGCCTTCGTCGGATTCCTTACCGCAGGAGATCCGTCACTGGAAGATACTCTGCGCTTTATGAAAGCTATGGAAAGGGGCGGTGCCGACCTGATTGAACTGGGGATTCCTTTCTCTGATCCTATTGCTGAAGGTATAGTTATTCAGGAAGCTGATCTGCGGGCTCTAGAGCATAACACATCGGTAGATGACGCTTTCCATGTGGTGGAAGAATTCAGAAAAGAATCCGATTTGCCGGTTGTATTTATGGGCTATGTAAATCCTATGTTCAATTACGGATATGACCGCTTTTTCCACAAGTGTGCGGAAATTGGCGTAGATGGAATCATTGTACCGGATGTGCCGTTTGAAGAACGGAATGAATTTGCGGATGTGGCCAGAACCTATGGAATCGATATTATTTCCATGATTGCGCCCACATCCCATGACCGGATTAAACAGATTGCCCGTGTTGGGGAAGGATTCCTCTATGTTATTTCTTCTCTGGGAGTTACCGGTACACGAAGCGAAATCACAACCGATATCCGGGAAATCACCAGCCTGGCTCATGAGGTGACCGATGTTCCCTGCGCAGTAGGGTTTGGTATCAATATGCCGGAACAGGCGGAAGAAATGGCGGCTCAGGCCGATGGTATCATCGTGGGAAGTGCCATTGTGAAGATTATTGCCAGATATGGAAGTGAGGCAGCGGAACCTGTGTATGAATATGTAAAGACGATGAAACAGGCCGCCGCCAGAGCTGGAAAATAATACATCACACGTAAATGTGCATATGCATACTGGAAATGAAACATTGAACCAGTATGGAAAGGGAACAGGGACTCCGGAGAGGATAAGCTTTCCGGAATCCCTGTTCCTGCCTTTTTGTATATGTATATATGGTTACTACAATAATATAAATACAGGGAAGGGCAGGGGGAAGCCAGCAGATACAGTAAAGACAGAAAATATATGAAAAAAGTGAAAAAAGAGCATTTTATAGCTTGCTTAGTAGAGTTTCTTATGTTAGAATGATTCTGCTGGGAAAAACCCGGCTTTTTTAAATGAAAAATCCAATTGACTCGCAATCATGCGTATGATATACTTACTAGGCATGTTGTAATAGGATTGACCGGAAAGATTCAAGTGAGGTGTAAACAATGCGTGATGGAATTACTCTTGCTTGCACAGAATGCAAGCGCCGCAATTATCGCACAAACAAGAACAAGAAGAATAATGCGGAACGTATCGAAATGATGAAGTATTGCAAATGGTGCAAGAAGCACACCCTGCACAAGGAAACCAAGTAATATATCTGTTTAGTGAACTGGGGTGTAAGCATGGCGAAACGTCGAGTATCATCTGTAGAAGAAAAAAGTAATGCATGGACCCGATTCTTCCGTGAAACAAAAATGGAAATGAAAAAGGTCATCTGGCCGACGAAGAGACAGTTAACGCAGTATACGGTAACCGTTGTCTCGTCCGTAGTACTTGTTTCCTTCCTGATCGTTATCGTTGATTTCGTGTTTATGCAGCTCTCCAAGCTGTTGGTAGGAACCATTGGCTAAGGGAGGAGGATAGCATGACTGAGATTAAAAATGACGAACTGAATACGGTAGATGAACAGAAGGCAGAAAGCCCGAAAAAGGATATCCGCTGGTATGTGATTCATACCTATTCCGGATATGAAAACAAGGTATTGGATACTCTGACCCGTAAGGTTCATTCCATGGGAATGGAAGATACCATTAAGGAAATTCTGCTCCCAATGCATGATGAAGAAGAAGTAAAGGATGGGGAAAAGAAAGTGGTTTCCCGCAAGATTTTTCCCGGATACCTTCTGATTCATATGGAAGTAAATGATCACAGCTGGTACGTTGTCAGAAATACGCCAGGCGTTACCGGTTTTGTTGGTACAACCACCAAGCCGATTCCGCTTACAGATGAAGAAGCTCAGCGTATTCTCAACGCTAACCAGAAAAAGGTGGCTGTACATACCCGCGTCAAGGTGGGAGACAAGATCCGTATTACCCAGGGGGCATTTGCGGATAATGTGGCTACCGTTACAGAAGTAGCTGAAGATCGCAAGAGTATTCATGCAGAAATCAGCGCTTTTGGCGATACAAGTACTATTGAATTAGAAGCAGGGTTCTTTGAACCACTGAACTAATTATACATTCAGGCGTCAGCCTGATGCGGGCAGGCCTTGTACTTGACCTGCCCGCTGTGGGAGGGCCCGTTACAGCCCGTAACAACCACATTCCCAATAAGGAGAAGGAGGTGTAACATACAAAATGGCAAAGAAAATTTCTAAGGTAGTTAAACTGCAGGTAGCTGCAGGCAAAGCCACTCCAGCACCGCCAGTAGGTCCAGCACTGGGCCAGGCAGGTGTCAACATTATGGCTTTCGTTAAGGATTTCAATGACCGTACTGCAAAGCAGATGGGCCTGATTATTCCTGTTGAAATTACCGTATTTGAAGATAGAAGCTTCACATTCATCTGCAAGACTCCGCCAGCAGCAGTACTGCTGAAGAAGGCTGCAGGGATTGAAACAGCTTCTGGTGAACCGAACAAGACCAAGGTCGGCAAGGTCACCAAGGCACAGGTTAAGGAAATCGCTGAAACCAAGATGCCTGACCTGAACGCTAATACCGTTGAAGCAGCAATGCGCATGGTAGAAGGCACAGCTCGCAGCATGGGTATCGAAGTTGTAGACTAAGACTGAATCATTCGTGGCAGGGGAAACCCGTTGACCACAAAGGAGAAAATAATGGCAAAACTGACAAAGAAACAGAAGGCAGTAGCAGCCATCGTTGACAGTCATAAGCTCTATGACCTCGACGAAGCTGTAAGCCTGCTCAAGAAGGCAGCAACTGCGAAGTTCGACGAATCTGTTGAACTCTCTTTCCACTTAAATGTTAATCCGAAGTTCGCTGATCAGCAGATCCGTGGCGCAACTGTTCTTCCATTTGGTACCGGCAAGTCCAAGAAGGTTCTTGTATTTGCAAAGGATCATCAGGAAGAAGAAGCTAAGGCTGCAGGCGCTGACTATGTAGGCGGCAAGGAATACGCAGATAAGATTATGCAGGGTTGGCTCGACTTTGATGTAGTTGTAGCTACCCCGAACATGATGGCTGTTGTTGGCCGTCTCGGCCGTATTCTCGGACCGAAGGGTTTGATGCCAAATCCGAAGGTTGGAACCGTAACCATGGACGTAACCAAGGCTATCAATGAAATCAAGGCCGGCAAGGTTGAATACCGCGCCGACAAGGCTGGCAATGTACAGGCTCTCGTAGGCAAGGCTTCCTTTGATGAAGAAAAGCTGAAGGGAAATATCCGTGCATTGTTCGATCAGATCGTGAAAGCTCGCCCGGCATCCGTTAAGGGTGTATACATGAAGAGCGCTACCATTTGCTCTACCATGGGACCAGGCGTTCACCTCGACCTGACTAAGATTGCAGCTCCAAAGGCTGAATAATTTTTGTTTATTTACGCTTAGCTTAAGACCGGCGGTATGTTATAATGGGCATTAGGCCCGCCTCCCGAGGCTGAGTACTGACTAATACAGCAGTACCACAACCTCGCCGGACGCGCGAGGTTGTTTTAGCTAACGTGATAAATATATATCTTACAAGCAGAGGAGGTGTACTATGAGCGAATACAAACTTAAGATCCGCCCTGAAAAGGCGGCAGTAGTTGAAAAAATGAAGGAAAAACTGTCCAGCAAAGGCGTTGCCCTCGTAAGCTTCAACAAACTGACAGTAAAGGACGCTACCCAGCTTCGTCGTATCTTCAGAGCACACGGTGTAGAATATAAGGTTATCAAGAATACCCTTACCCGCATCGCTGCAGACGAACTTGGTTATAACGGACTTGGTGATCTTCTGACAGGTGCTAACGGTCTTGCTGTAAGCAAGGACGATCCAGTTGCTCCGGCAGCAGCACTGAAGGAATTCATGAAGAAAAACAAGACCGAAAGCATTACCATTAAAGCAGGACTGCTTGATGGCAAGCTTATCGGCCTGGAAGAAATGAAGGCCCTCGCAGACCTTCCGTCCAGAGAACAGCTCCTGGCTATGGTTGCTTCTGCACTGCAGGCACCAATTACCGGACTGGCTCGTGCCCTCAACGGCAACATTCAGAATCTGGCATATGCTCTCGAAGCTGTGCGTAAACAGAAAGAAACCGCGTAATTTAAACGCAACTTATTTATTTGGAGGAATCTAAAAAATGACAAACGAAGAAATTCTTGAAGCCATTAGCAGCATGTCCGTTCTCGAACTGAGCGAACTCGTAAAAGCAATTGAAGACAAATTCGGCGTATCCGCAGCAGCACCAGTAGCAGTTGCAGCAGCAGCAGCTCCGGCAGCAGCTGCTGAAGAAAAGACTGAATTCGACGTAATCCTCAAGGATGCTGGCGCAACCAAGATCAAGGTTATCAAGGCTGTTCGTGAACTGACCGGCCTCGGCCTGAAGGATGCTAAGGCTCTCGTTGACGGCGCTCCGAAGGAAGTTAAGACTGGCGTAGCTAAGGCTGATGCTGAAGCTATGAAGGCTAAGCTCGAAGAAGCTGGCGCAACTGTAGAACTCAAGTAATTTTAATTACTTCTATTTCTATTACAGTAAAAAAAAGAGCTGGGATTATCCCGGCTCTTTTTTTATGCTTCTCCATTTGTATCTGGGTTATAGGACATTTTGTGTTTTTTTATGCCAATGAAGCTAGTATTCATCGAGCTTCATTGGCGCAACAACAAGGGATTGTTATTGCGGGGGGCAGATCTTCCAGTTTAGAAATTCGAAGAATTTCCTTATTAAAGGCAACCAGGTCTGCTTTAAAGATTGAGATGATTTTTAAGGGGGACAAAAGAAGAGCTTCTCGTCATTCCATGTGCAACGTCCTTCATCCGAGGACCTCCATTAAAAGCTTTTGCCATCCCGCTTTTTGATGTTAAGGTGCCTTCTCGAATCCCAGAGGGATTTGTTGTCTCGAGCCAAAGGCTTGCGGACCTTGATTGAGGATTATTATTGATTTATGGAACAACACTTTTTGTCCTATATCCCTGCTTCGGCAGTTGAATATGTTTCCCTGAAATTCTGGCCGGGTATAGGTTATTATTATCCCCATCTTTTACATATTTACGGTTTACGGTATAATTATACCTTACAGTGTACTTATATCGTGACTTTGATTGCCGGACTCTGAATGCGGCGATTTTCAATGTGGGAGCAAATAATAACACATGGTCTGTAAATTTAAAACCATTGGAACAGAGGGAAAAATCAGTTTCCTGGCCCTTACGTTTCTGCATATTTTTATATTTCTGTCCTTATTTTGTGTAATGGGCTCTGCATCAGAAGCCTATAGTAGTGGGACTTCTGAATTTACGCCTGTCCGCGTCGGAGTTATCCATTATCCGGATGACGTCTACGTGCCAGGACAGTTTCTGTATAACTATGATACGGAATTTATGGGGAGAGTTTCTCAATTTGCTAAATGGGATCCCCGGTTTGTTTTTTATTCTAATCGTACGGAGCTGCTGAATGCATTAAAGGCAGGGAAAATACAGATAGCACTGGGAGTGGACAAGGAATGGGGGAATGAGGATCAGCTGATTTATTCTGATGGCCATATTTCGTTGGTACATCTCAGATTGTGGTACCCGATACAGAGAAACGACTGGATGCGTCGGATTTCCGTTTAGTGGAAAGAATGCGGATAGGAGTATCAGGGAATGAAGGGTACATTCGCTTTATTAAAGCCTGGGGAAAGAGAAATAACCTGAATCTGCACCTTGTTTCATTTCCAGACGATCGAACATTAAGGATTGCCATGGCTGATCATAAAGTGGATGCTGCTATTTTTGATAAACTGCCAAGGACTGGGTATCGTCGAATCGTTGCTGGTCTTCCTAAGATGCTGTTTGCTGTGTTTCCTTCGGATGGCCAGCAGCTTGCGCGGCACTTTAATTATGCCATGTGGATGACTGCAGCACATTATCCACTGTTGCAGCTTCAGCTCTATGGGAAATATAATCAGGAAGAGAATCATGCTCTTTCGTTGACCCAGTCAGAGAAGGCATACCTTATGGCACATCGGGATAAGCCTTTTATTGTTGCTGTTGTGCATGGCGATTACCCATTCTACTATCGGGACTACGGAGTCGATTCTGGAATTATTCCGGAATTTTATCGGGAAATTGAGATGTCGCTTCGTGAACAGGTTCCAGGGATTTCTTTTACGTATAAAGAATATTCCTCTAATGGTACGGCCGTGGATGCTGTACGGAAGGGGGAAGCCGATATTCTGGGGATGACCTCCATGGATGTGCTTCATGCATCAGCAGAGGATATTCATCTGTCCACTCCATTTATGGTAGAAAATCTGGCTATGCTTTCACAGGAAGAACCTGTCGGAGAAAAAGATTTCCAATATGATCGAAAGGTGCCGGTTATTGCAGTGACGGAAGAAGATTTAAATGCAGTCTATGCTTATGCTGGCAGAAAATATAAAATAAAGACTTATCCAAACTATGAAGAGGCCTATCAGGCGCTGATAAACCGGGAGGCTGATTATGTTGTAGCTACCATGGCACAGGCAACCTGGCTGATGAATCAGCATCGCAACGGACGGTTTATTATCCATATTATCCCCAGTACGCAGAATATTTCCCTATGCGGAGGCGTGAGTGAGAAGAACTGGATACTTGCAGATATTCTGTCTGAAACAGCTGACAGTACAGGCACGAATCTTCTTTCAATCGTCCAGAAAAATATAGCGCCGCAATCTGATTTTGCAACGTTTCTGCAGCGAATGTCACCGGAATCCATGCTTATCATAGCGGCCCTTTTGATGACAGGCGTGTGCGGGGGTGCTTTTCTCATTATCCGGAATATCCGCGGTCAGGAAGTGCAGAAACGCAATGAAATGCTTATCAGCTCACAGCGCCGGGTCATTTATGCCTATGAATACGATGGACTTACCGGGCTTCTTAACCGGGATACGGCAATGTCCAGGTTTGAAAAGATTCTTTTGGACTCGCCCGCTTATTCCGTGGTTATTATTGATCTGGATAATTTTCGAATTATCAATGAATCCTATGGGCATGAAACCGGGGATGTAGTATTAAAGGTTATCTCCGGTCGCATCAGGAACATCTGTCAGCAGGATGCCATGAATCGATTTGTAGCCAGGTACAGCGGGGATGAATTCCTTCTGGTTGTAAATAACAGGAAACTTACTGCAGCTGATGCATTGATACGTGAAGTGGTGGCCTCCTGTAATCAGCCAATTCCACTGAAAGAGCTTATGGAGGCAGAAAACACTCTTCCTGGGGATAAGGTAGAATCACTTGTTACGTATCTCGGAGTTGGGATTGCGGTATCTGATGGAAAATCATCGTTCCGCAGGCTGGTACAAAATGCGGTAGTGGCCATTAACACAGCAAAAAAGGCAGGCAGCAACTCTGTCTGTGTGTATGAAGAAGCTATGCAGGAAGATGTACATAGGAATAACCGGATTCGAGATTTTCTCCTTGATGCGATGAAAAATGATGGATTCTACATGGTATATCAGCCGCAGGTTGATATACAGAAGGGGACTGTTTCCGGTACAGAGGCGTTGGTTCGACTGAAAAAGGAACAGATTTCTCCGGGACTGTTTATTCCGGTAGCCGAGAAAGAAGGATTTATCCGGAGAATTGGGCGGATTACCACACGACTGGTTATCGAACAGATTGTCAGGTGGCGGGAAGCTGGGGAGCCTTTGTATCCGGTGTCCATCAATTATTCCAGTAGTCAGCTGGGAGATGCCGGTTATGTGGATTATCTGCTGGGGTTGATGAAAAAGAACCACATTCCTTCATCACTGATTAAGCTGGAATTTACAGAAAGCATGTTCTTTAATAATAATCATGTGACTAAGCAGCTGCTGAAGAAACTGCAGGACGCCGGCATATCTCTCAGCCTGGATGATTTCGGCACGGGGTATTCCTCCTTGAAATATCTGACTTATATTCCTGTGGATTATCTGAAGCTAGACAAGAGCATTATAGATTCATATCTGACAGAAGAGGCTCATGAGAAGGAGTACTTCATCCGGGATATCATTTCTCTTGCCCATGACCTGGGAAAGAAGATTGTGGTAGAAGGGGTGGAAACCGCCTGGCAGGCTAAGCGGCTTAAGTCTTTCGGCTGCGATATCATTCAGGGATATTACTACTCCCGCCCGATATCACCGGAGGAGCTAGCCACATTTACCGTCCGTACAGAGGATTAAATAAAAAATATTAATTCCACGGCGGTTATGAGCCGAAAATAACACGATTCTTTCTTGCTAATGGATGGAAAACATGATAAAATTACATGGTATGAATTAAACCGACGGGAGGTGAAAACATTGCCACAGATCAAAGCTAGTATCAAGAGTGTAAAGACCGACGCAGTTAAGAGAGCTGCTAACGCTGCAGTTAGATCCCAGATCCACACCGCAGTAAAGAAGGCAGTTGCTGCAGCAGCTACTGAAAACCAGGACGCTGCATTCCGCAATGCTGTAAGCGTAATCGATTCCGCCGCTGCAAAAGGTATTCTTCATAAGAACACTGCAGCTCGCAAGAAATCCCGTCTGAGCGCACGTGTACAGGCTGCTGCTAAAGCAGACAAGTAATTGTACAACATAATGAAAGCAAAGGTCCGTTGATCTTTGCTTTTTTTATTGCCCGTTTTTACAAGTGCCGTTTCTTTTTGTACAATATTAAGAAGATGAAGAGACAGGAGGAAGACTATGCGGGTAGGCATTGATCTGGCAAAGACAAAACGATGGGAAGCCCTGGTGAAGAAGCATCCACAGCGGGTCGGTACCATCTTTACAGAAGAGGAACTGGCTCATTGCAGGAAAAAAGGACTGCATGCGCATGAGTCCATGGCGGCTCTCTGGGCAGTACGTGAAGCCGCTGGCAAAGCGCTGGGCATTGGTTTTTTCCGCTCCGGATGGCAGGATGCCTATGTCAGCTGGTCAGAATATGGGGCTCCCATCCTTCACCTCAAAGGAAACTTTAAAAAGAGGGCTGATGAACTTGGGATAACCGATATGGCGGTATCCATTACCCACGAAGATGGGATGGCTGCCGCCGTGGTGATCATGACAGGAGGTACAAATGAAGCTGCTGAACAGAGATGAAGCGAGAAAACTAGATACTCTGGCAATGAATACCTATGGGCTGCCGGAGGCTGTCCTTATGGAAAATGCGGGAGCTTCTGTCGTTACTCTTACCGAAGGGGATGTATCCTGGAAAGACGCCAGAGTGGTCATTCTCTGTGGGAGCGGCAACAATGGCGGCGACGGCTTTGTTACCGCCCGCTATGCGTCGCTGGCCGGAGCTGACGTAGTGGTTTTTCTCATGGGGGATGAGTCGCACATGAGTGATGCCTCCCGCCTGTATTATCAGGTATGCGAGAAAATGGTGATTCCGGTCAGGAAAATAAAAAAAGCCGAAGAGGCGCAGCCTTTCCTCGATGACGCGGATATTATTGTGGACGCACTGATTGGAACAGGACTCCGTCAGGGCGTTTCTGGGGAAAAGGCCGATCTTATTGACCGGGCTAATGCTAGCCGTGCGGTACGTATTGCCGTGGATATTCCCAGCGGTCTCATCTGTGACAGCGGACAGGCGGAAGGGGCGGTAATCCATGCGGATTATACGGTGACTATGGGAACATTGAAGCGGGCGCATATCCTTTATCCTGGAAATGAGTACTGCGGCAGCGTAAAAGTAAGCCCTATCGGCATTCCCGGGGGTGCTGCTGATGAATTTCCTTCGGAATGGGTAACAGCATCCGATGTAAAACCGCTGATTCCGGTAAGAACAAGAATAAGCCATAAGGGATCCAATGGATATCTGGGAATCATCGCCGGATCTCAGGGGATGGCCGGAGCTGGACTCCTGGCAGCACAGGGGGCGCTGTATGCCGGTGCAGGAAAAATCAGTTTATTTACTCCGCAGAGTCCGGCTGAGGAGCTGACCGGACTGCTGCCAGAGATTATGGTGAGACCGGCTTCGGCCTATGGGGAATTCAGGGGGGAGAACGTGGTAGACATTCTTTCTGGGACAGATGCCTGCGATGTGCTGGCTATTGGGCCGGGACTGGGGAGAAAGCAGGAAACTCAGGATTTTGTATGCCAGGTACTGGGAGAAAGTGAAGGCCTGATTATTGTGGATGCTGACGCACTGTATGCTGTGGCGGCAAAGAAATTTCCTCTTCGGTCCTGCGGCGGACGTCTGATACTTACGCCTCATGTAGGCGAATTTGCCCGGCTGACCGGGAAAAGCGCGGCGGAGATAGAACAGCACCGTATAGATATGGCGGCCAGCTATGCCAGAGAAAATCAGGTGATTCTCGTTCTCAAGGGAGCACCGACCGTTACGGCGGCACCTGACGGCCGAATTGCGGTAAACAGCACAGGCAATCCGGGAATGGCCAGTGGTGGTATGGGGGATACACTGACCGGCATCATTGCTGCCCTGTGCGGACAGGGCCTGGACGTATGGGAAAGCGCCGTTCTTGGCGTATATCTCCATGGTCTGGCTGGGGATATACAGGCAGAAAGACATACGGTGGGATTCACTGCATCGGATGTTGCGCGAACCGTTCCAACAGCCAGGGAGAGACTGCTGGGCGCGGATTAATTTCAGGGGAGTTAACCAATTATAAGGGGAAAATATGAGGGGACATATAGTAAGAAAGGCAGCAGGATGTATTTTCGTTCTGCTTCTTTTTGTTTTCATTATCTGTTTAACCGGATGTCATTTCGGTCGGAATGATTCAAAGCTTTCCATCCATGTACTGGCTATTGGTCAGGGAGATGCCATATTACTGCAGCGGGAAGGGGAATTTGCGCTGATTGATACGGGGGACATAGAACATCGGGCGGTGTTAAAACAATATCTTAGTGACAGGGGTGTGCATACTTTGCGAGCCGTAATGATAACACATCCTCATGCCGATCATCTGGGAGGCATGTATACCGTATGTAAGGATTTCCGGGTACAGAAAGTTTATGATAATGGAGTGACTACTGGGGAAAACAGTTACCTGGAATATCAGAAAGAAATGCAGCGTCACTGGATTCCAAGGCAGACTGCCCATGCCGGAGAAGACATAGATATACTTCCCGGGATGATATTCCATGTGCTGAGCGATGCGAAGAGCGTGGAACCGGCAGATGGGAAAAGAAATCTGAACAATACATCCCTTACGGGCAGATTGGAATATGGTCGTTTTTCCATGTTCTTTACCGGCGATGCGGAGAAAGAAGAAGAACTGGCTGTGCTGCAGAGAAGGGAATCTCTCCAAAGTACTATACTGAAGGTAGGACATCATGGGAGCAGGACAAGTACTTGTGCGCAGTTCCTGCATGCGGTCCATCCCCGTGTTGCCGTTATTTCTGCAGGACCGGGCAACTCCTATCATCTGCCTCATGATGTGACGATACATAAGCTGAAAAAAGCCGGGAGCCGCATCTTCCGGACAGACAGGGATGGCACGGTATGTATTATTACGGACGGAAATCGGGTCAATATAATAAGCGAAATACAATAACGCGGGAGGATATCAAGGTGTGGTCTTATATTTACTGCCATGGAAAAAACTGGATAAAAGGAAATGTGGAACTGTTTCTGGCATTTACAGGAATGATTGGAATACTCCTGGCAGCGGGGAATCAGGCGGTAATCTGGCCGGCTATTCAGTGGAATGTACTGGCCATACTGATGTGTCTCATGCTGATTCTAGGAGGATTGCGCCAGGCAGGTGGTATTCAATGGGTGTGCTATCATCTGCTCCGGCGCTGCCATTCCGTAAAGGCCGTATGCGCGTTTTTCATTTTTTCCTGCTTCATCAGTTCCATGGTGATTACCAATGACGCGTCCCTGCTGCTGTTTGTACCGGAAAGTATATGGTTGTTTCGTAAACTGAAGAAAGATGACTGGCTTCCCTTTCTGGTGGTGCTGGAGACTATTGCGGCCAATATGGGGAGTACGCTGCTTCCTTCAGGAAATCCGCAGAACCTGTATCTTTACTTTATGTATGGAATGAAATTCTCTGATTTTCTGAAGATTACCGTCCCCATTACCGCGCTGTCCGGACTGCTGCTCCTGGGAATCCTGTGGGGAAGGAGAAATGAAGCTATGGCGCTTCCACAGCAGAAGGCTCCGGCTGTCCGTGGCAGACAGGCGGCGCTGTTTACCTTCCTGCTGGGAGCTATCTTCCTGGTACTGCTTAAAATATTGGTGTGGTGGATGGCCGCTATTGTGGTCATCCCGTTGGCGATACTTTCTGATTATCGGCTCATGAAAAAAGTGGATTGGAAGCTTTTGCTTCTGTTTATCTGTCTGTTTGTATTTGCTGGAAATATGTCGCATATGCCATGGGTCATTCGTCATCTTACGGGGAATCCTCTGCTGCAGGGCGTTTTCTGGAGTCAGATTATAAGCAACGTTCCGGCAGCGGTTCTTCTTTCCTCTGTAAATACGCAGGGAGAAATGCTGGTGGCCGGAACCGATATAGGCGGGCTGGGAACGCTTATTGCTTCTATGGCCAGCCTTATTTCCTACAGGGCATATAAACAATATGCAGGAAGAAGCGTAAGGGAATATCTGGTAATCTTTACTGGGTGGAATATTCTGTTTTTGGTCTGCCTGCTGCTGGAGGCCTGGCTGATATTCTGAATGCTGGCAATAGGATATATATTGTGAGTTTACCCGAAAATTGCTGGAAGTTCATACAGGGGATTTTGATTACAGGCTATGGAAAGGGCTCTATTGCTTTATCCGATAACCTGCCCCGGTCTGGAGTCGTGCAATAAAAAACACCGCATATCTTTGTGAATGCGGTGTTTTTCATTAATCAGTTATTCATTACTGTCATTGCTGATGGTTGTGTCAATGGCATTGGCAGGGTTCTGCGCTGTGCGGACAATTTCAGAACGAATCTTTTCGATTTCTGCGGAATCGCTGTCGGAAACTTTCTTTAATACTACCGGAGTGCCATCGGCATTGGTAAGAGAAGTTTCAATGGTATGATTCATGCGGTTGAAGGAAAAGGATACCGGGGAAGAGCCGTCTGCTGGCGTGATAGTCAGACGTCCGCCATCACGTACTGCGGTACCAGACAGATCACCTGTCAGTTCCCGTGCTCCACGCTGTACCTTCTGATCTACAATAATAGAGTCACCGTTGGAAGTAAAGGTAAAGGTTTCCAGAATCTTAATATTGTCACCTGACCAGTTCAGTCCTGCATCCTGGACACCCCACCAGGTGCCTTCCCAGGAGCTGGTAAAAAATGAGGTGGCTGCAAAATAGCCGCCTGCGATAGCTGCCGCAAGGGCGATAATCAGGACAAGTATTTTCTTCATGGCATAATCCTTTATAAAAATGACAGATTTACAGTAAATGAATTCTTTAACGACATCATGTTTTATTATTATAACCCAGAAAAATGGTAAGAGTAAAGGCGGGAGAAAATAGAGAAAAACAGGGCCTGTATAAGAAATAAGCAGAGAGTATGAAAAATAATAAAACAAAATAGCTTCCTGCGTTTCACTTTGAATAAAAATCCTTAAAAAGGGCCTTAAAAGACGATTACGTGAGTTTTTACTCTTTTTATGGTATAATAAAAAAGTGATTTATTAAGTAGTTGGGGCTGTGAAACTTCGGCCGGTTGGCCGGATTTTTTTATGGCCTGAAAAGGAGTAACAATGGACTGGGAAGAAGGAAAAATCATCTCTGCCCCTCTGGAAGAGCAGATGAAAACGTCCTACATTGACTATGCCATGTCAGTTATTGTAGCCCGTGCACTTCCGGATGTGCGAGATGGTCTCAAGCCGGTACACAGACGAATCCTTTATGCGATGCAGGAAGCTGGTATGCTTCCGGGCAAACCATATAAGAAGTCGGCTCGTATTGTCGGCGATGTTCTTGGTAAGTATCATCCCCATGGTGATACCGCCGTATATGAATCCGCAGTACGTATGGCACAGGATTTTTCTACCCGCTATCTGCTGGTAGATGGGCATGGTAACTTTGGCTCCATTGACGGAGACTCTCCGGCCGCTATGCGTTATACCGAAATGCGTATGACCAAGCTGGCAGTAGAAATGCTTCGGGATCTGGACAAGGATACCGTTGATTTTATGCCAAACTATGATGGTTCCCTGCAGGAACCGGTAGTACTGCCATCCCGTATCCCGAATCTGCTTGTCAATGGTTCCTATGGGATTGCCGTCGGCATGGCAACCAATATTCCACCGCACAATCTGGGAGAAGTAGTGGATGGTCTGTGCATGATGATTGACAATCCGGATGTCACCATTGATCAGCTGATGACTAAGATTAAGGGACCGGATTTCCCAACAGGCGGCCTGATTCAGGGCCGGGACGGGATTGTCAAAGCATACACTAAGGGACGCGGGGGAATTGTGGTACGTGCCAAAACCCATATTGAAGAGATGTCCCATGGCAAACACCGTATTGTAGTAACAGAAATCCCATATCAGGTAAACAAGGCCAGAGTCATTGAAAGTATTGCCGATCTGTCCCGCCAGAAGATACTGGATGGAATTACCGGACTTCGCGATGAATCCGACCGTACCGGTATGCGCATTTCCATTGAACTGCGTGCTGACGTCAATCCGCAGATTATGCTGAACAACCTGTTCAAGCATACCCAGCTGCAGACCACATTTGGCGCCATTATGCTGGCTCTGGTGGATGGACATCCACGGGAACTGAACCTGAAGGAAATCCTGTATTACTACCTGAAACATCAGGAAGAAGTAGTAACCCGGAGAAGCCAGTTTGAATTGAACAAGGCTAAGGCCAAGGCTCATATCATGGAAGGCCTCCTGATTGCGTTGGACAACATTGATGCGGTCATCAGAACCATCCGTGAATCCAAGACCGATGCTATCGCCAAGGTAGCATTGATGGATAATTTCAAGCTTTCCGAAAAGCAGGCTATTGCCATCCTGGATATGCGTCTTCGTCGTCTTACCGGACTGGAACGGGAAAAGATTGAAGAAGAATACAAAGAAATTCAGGAACGTATTGCCTACCTGGAAGACCTGCTCTCCAGCCATGACAAGATTATGGGCGTAGTAAAAGAAGAACTGCTGGAAGAAAAGAAGAAATTCGGCGATGCCCGCCGCAGTCAGATCGTAAGGGCAGCGGATGATTTTGATGTAACTGACCTGGTACCGGATGAACCGATGGTTATCATTATGACCAGACAGAATTACATCAAGCGTATGTCTGTCGATACCTGGCACGCACAGGCCAGAGGAGGCAAGGGCGTTATCGGTATCAAGACCAAGGAAGGGGACTATGTATGGAAGGTGCTTAACACCTCTACCCATCACAAGGTTCTGTTCTTTACCAATACCGGCCGGGTATACATGCGAAGCGCTATGGATATTCCGGAATCCAGCAACCGTAATTCCAAGGGCAGTGCGTTGATTAACTTCATTCCGTCACTGACACCGGGAGAAAAGGTTACGGAACTGTATGATATCGATGACAGCGAAGTGGATACCGCTAAGTATCTGTTCATGGTCACCAAGTTTGGCTATGTAAAGAAGACCTCTGTGGATGAATACAGAAATATCCGCCAGAATGGTCTGATTGCCATTAAACTGCGTGAAAATGACTCCCTGGTAACCGTGCTTCATGTATCGGGCGGTGAAAAGATATTCCTGGCGACCAAGAAGGGCATGGGTATCTGCTTCCCTGAAGATGAAGTACGGGCTATGGGCCGTGCCACAGGTGGCGTACGCGGTATAGACCTTGGACGTGATGACGAAGTTATCGGCGCAGTTATTGCAGAACCGGACCGTGACATTATTACCATTTCCTCGGATGGACAGGCTAAGAGAAACCCGGTATCTTCCTATCGCGCTCAGAGCCGTAATGGCAAGGGCACCCGTAATTTCAAACGGGGATATGAAGTAGTAGCTGTCATCACCGCTGTAGATGATGATGATCTGGTGGGGGTATCCGAAAAGGGTGTAACCATCAAGGTGAGGGTAGCTGATATTTCCACGAAGAAGTCCAGAGGCTCCCAGGGCGTAAGCATTCAGAACCTGGAAGAAGGCGACCGTGTAGCATCCATCGACGTAATCCCGAAGGATGACGAAGAATAAGGAAACCGCGGAATAGCAAGAATTTCCGTGTAAATAAAAAGGCATTAATCCATAAAATCTGTGGATTAATGCCTTTTTTGCCATATAAATGAGGAAAACAGCTAAAAAATATAAAAATTTTTTATGCAGAATGCCCGGGAGGCGGTCGGGAAAACGGAGATCGAGTATGCTTGAGTATGCATCGGTATGCTACGGTATGTCAGAGTATGCTTAGGTAAAGACTAAAATGAATTTTTCTGTATTTGAATGAAAACAGGCAAAATATTATAAATCTATCGAAAAAGTGCTCATAAATATAACTTTTATGCATTTGTACACCGTTTTATGCACTTGAAATTCTTTGTTCTTTCTAGTACTATGGATTGCGGCCGATGAGGCCAGGAGACAAATTTTCAGGGCATGGACCGGTAATGCCCCGTATAAAGCCATTATATATGTATATAGCATCTCCTGACTTCAGTTAACAATTTAATCTTAACGACGTTGAGCTGTTCCAGATTCCAGAGAAGAACTGGATATATATCCTGGTTTGGGTCTGAATCCCCATATGATTCCTGGGAGTATACAATGAGCACAACTAAAAAAATGAGCGTTACGCAGTTAATTATCATTACTGCGGTAAATATGATGGGATCCGGCATTGTCATGCTGCCGGCAAAACTGGCGCAGGTGGGTGGATTATCCATAATTTCCTGGCTGGTTACCGCGGTCGGTTCCATGCTGCTTGCCTATGCATTTGCAAAATGCGGAATGTATTCACAGAAGAGTGGCGGCATGAATGGGTATGCGGAATATACCTTTGGAAAGGCAGGGAATTTCCTTTGCGGTTATTCCTATGGCATTTCCATCATTATCGCCAATGTGGCAATTGCTACTTCAGCAGTAGGCTATGGCGCAACTTTCCTGGGCGCAGAGCTTACACCGACTATGACCTGCATGGCTACCATCGCGGTCCTCTGGGTCGCTACACTTCCCAATTTCGGAGGCCCTGGCGTAACTGGCAAACTGAGCTCCATTACTGTATGGGGTGTTATCATTCCTATTCTGGCTATGTCTACTGTCGGATGGTTCTATTTCTCCGGTGATATGTATGCAGCCAACTGGAATGTTCATAATCTGCCGTTTGGAGAGGCGGCAACCAATGCGATTACCATGACTCTCTGGTCTTTCCTGGGGCTGGAATCGGCCTGCGCGAATGCCGATGCAGTAGATAACCCGGAAAAATCAGTACCCACTGCGGTGCTGTGTGCAACAGCCCTCTGCGTTGTTATCTATATTGCATCTACCAATGTACTGTTTGGCATGCTTCCGGCAGCAGAAATTGAACAGAGCTCTGCACCGTTTGGACTGGCCTTTGCCCATATGTTTGGTCCACTGGCAGGCCGGATAGTTATGGGAATGATGACTATTGCCTGCATGGGATGTCTGATGGGCTGGCAGTTTACCCTTCCGAATATTTTCAGGTCCATGGCCCGTGAAGGCTTTATGCCATCTGCCTTTGCCTTCACTAATCGCTTTGGCGCACCGGCAAAAGGCATGTTCATCTTCACCGTGATTCAGACGGCTATGGCGTTTATGGCTATCAGTCCGAACCTGAATCAGCAGTTTGAAATCCTTGTAAATCTGGCAACTATTGCCAATCTGATTTCTTATATTCTCTGCATGTCTGCAGTAAAGAATATTCTGATTACAGCCAACAAGCAGAAGGAGATGGCATTCTCACTCTTTGCTGCGGCAGTTGGCGGCGTATACAGCCTGTATGCGGCGTATGCATCTGGTTTTGAGGCCATGACCTATGGTTCCCTGGTTGTATTTGCAGGAATGCTCTTCTATGGGTACATTTCCTCCCGATATGATCTGGTAACCAGCAAGGCCTGACATAGCTGGATAGTCTTCCGGCATTCCCCCAAAAATAAAATGGAGTATGGTAAAAATACCGTACTCCATTTTATTTTGTCATAAAGTAGTAAACGAAAAGCAGGGATGAGAAAATTATCCCTGCTTTTTTCTGCTAAGCTTCTTCCCAGTCAAACCAGGTCAGTGCCTTTTCCAAATCAAAGAACGACTTCCCGTCCCACAGTATATCTTCTGTAAGGTGGTTAAGACAGTCTTCCGGATCATCCGATTCATAGCTGTAACCCATACCGAGAAAATCAGCAAAAGGCTCTTTCGTATAATGATACTTCTCAACACTCACCGTATACGTGCCCCGCATAGGATTATGGCGAAGTCTGGAAAAACGATACACGTACCCTTTGTACCGTACACAGGCGCTGTCATCATACAGAGAATAAATGAAATCATCCACATTACCATTTTTCATAATCATATCATTTATTTCTCATTATAAGGAGGATAGGAGGAAGAGTCAAAAATATGGAAAAGTAATAACTTTATAACGAAAAGATAAAATTTAGGGAATATTTATTTAATTTATAACTAAGAAATTAATATAAACACAAAGTAAAGAATAAAGCAAGAAAGTATTTGATTATTAATACAGAATAAGAACAAAACACAATGATGGAAAGATATTTATGTGAATTACATTATAGCTTATAAGTGGGGAAATATGGAATTTTGATATAGGGAAAACCTGATTTTCCAAGTAATATAGGGATTCAGTTAAATATAGAAAAATACAACACGATAGATGACAATCAAAGTATCAAGTTAACAATAAAAATATAAATAAAATCATGTTAGTAAGAAAGAATACGACATAAGAATGAAATTCTATAATCAAATCTGCAGGAAAATAAACAAATGCCAAATATACTAAAAAACAGCATAATATCTGAATATTATTAAAGATGCCGTTATTTGTAAATATGAATTTTTCAGGATAAACTACAGGTGTCATGTGGGATGGCATGCAAGTCTAAATGCAGAAATCAACTGGAAAATGATGTTTGAAAAAAGCCATTTTACTTACTCATATAATCATTCTGGTTGACGATCTAATAACTTAAAAGTTAAACGTACAATTAGTTTGAAGACTGTGAAAGACTTGCAAAGCCCTATTCATAATCAGCATGATTCAATTTTTTAGTTTTTTGCAGAGAAGGAGTAAACAAAATGCAAAAGGTAAAAAAGATGGGGGTCTGGGAACTGACCCTTCTGGTACTCGTTAACATGATGGGTTCCGGTATTATTCTTCTGCCGACGAAGCTTGCTTCTGTTGGTACAATTTCGATTCTCAGCTGGTTTATTACCGGTGGTGCAGTAGCATGTCTCGCATATGCGTTTGCAAAGTGCGGTATGTTCAGCCGTCGTGGTGGTGGTATGGGGGGCTACGCCGAATACTCTTTCGGTAAGGCTGGTAACTTCATGACCAACTATACCTATTCAATTACTGCTTTACTTGCCGATGTAGCTATTGCATTGACAGCTGTTGCTTATGCATTACAGGTTCTTGGTATTGAATCCAATGCGACAACCATTTGTATTGGTACACTGATTGCCATCTGGGCAGCTACCGCATTGAGTGTTGGTGGTCCAAAGTCTGTTGGTAGAATTACGTCTTTCACAGTTCTTGGTGTAATTGTTCCAGTATTGGGAATTTGTATTATAGGCTGGTTCTGGTTCAGCCCATCTCTGTGGGTTAATGAATGGAATCCACAGCACATGCCATTCTTCAAGGCTGTAAGCTCTTCTATTGCATTGACACTGTGGTCCTTCGCTGGATTTGAATCTGCGGTATCTAACTCTGATGCGGTTGAAAATCCAGAAAAGAATGTTCCAATTGCTGTATTGGCAGCTACTCTTGGTGCGGCAGCTGTTTACATCGTTTCTACTAACGTTATTCAGGGTATTGTTCCTGGTGCGGAACTTGTTAATTCCAATGCTCCGTTCGGTGTAGCATTTGCGCATATGTTTAGCCCAGCAGTAGGTCAGGTAATTAATGCATTCTTCGTACTGAGCTGCTTTGGTTCTCTTATGGCATGTCAGTTCACCGCAGTACAGTGCCTTAAGTCTGGCGCAGATGCTGGTTATTTCCCGGCTATTTTTGCAAAGGAAACCAAGCGTGGTCTTCCACTGATGGACATGATTATTGTTGCAATTCTTCAGTCTATCTTTGTAATTATGAGTGCAAGTCCGGAATTCTTCTCTCAGTTTGAAGCGGCAGTTGATTTGTCTGTAATGACTAACCTGATTCCATTTATCTTCTCCATGGGCTCTATTCTTGTAATTCAGAAAGCTGCTACTGGTAAGACGGATTGGGCAACCAACTTCTGTGCAGTAATTGGTTTGATTTACAGCTTCTATGCGCTGTACGCATGCGGCACAGATGCCCTTGTTTGGGGTTCTCTGGTTACATTCCTTGGTATTGCTCTGTATGGCTTTGTATCTCCGAAGTACGACCTTCCTGCAGCTATTGCATTTAATAAGAAGGTCGATGCTGAAAAGGCTGCAAAGGCAGCACAGAATCAGTAATTTGGTGCTTTAGGTAATCCCTGGCTAAATTTTAAGCCGGATATAATATTTAGTTTCCAATATTTTTAGGAGGAATTTATCAATGAATTTCTTTAAAGTAGGTTATAGTCCGTTAGCAGAACCGTATTTTAACACCATCGGTGTTCGTCAGAAAGTTTGTCTGGATAATGCTGATCTTACTAACATTGGTACCGCAATAATCACTGACCAGGAATTGGAATATGTTGATAAAGTCTACAACACAGGCTTTGAAACTCCTATTTTCCTCGTTAATACTAAACATGAAGAACTTCCGGAAGAAGTTCTTGGTAAGATAAACCATGTTATCGATGGAGATCCGAGCGAAATCTCTAAGGGACTTTATGACCGCGGCATTGAAGAAGCGGTAGTTGCTTTTGATGATAAAGTAACACCACCTTTCCTCAAGGCTATGATTAAGCATGTAGAAAATGGTACATTTGAATACTCCTGCCCAGGCCATCATGGTGGTAACTTCTTCAGAAGAACCCCAACTGGCGCTAAGTTTGTAGACTTCATGGGTGAAAATGTATTCCGCGGTGACCTTGGACATGGCGCAGCTCTGGATATGGGCGATCTTCTTCTGCACAATGGCGTAGCTGATGACGCAGAAGTTCTTGCCGCTAAAGTATACAATGCAGATAGAACATTCTTCGTACTGAATGGTACTTCCTGCTCTAACCACATTGTCTGCAGCGCATTGCTTACACCAGGTGATATCGTACTGTACGATCGCAACAACCATAAGTCCATTGACCATGGCGCATGCATTCTAGCAGGGGCTACACCTGTATTCCTGGAAACTGTCCGCAACTCTGCTGGCTTAATCGGTGGTGTTCCGGCTAAGTGCATCAATGAAGAATACATCCGCAAGCTGGTAGCTGAAAAGGATCCTGTTAAGGCTAAGGCTAAGAGACCAATTCGTCTGGCTGTATTTGAAATGAGTACTTATGATGGTACTATCTATAATGCACGTCAGGTTCTGGATAAGATTGGTCATCTCTGCGACTATGTACTGTTTGACTGCGCATGGACTGGTTATGAACAGTTCATTGATATTATGAAGGATTCCAGCCCATTGCTGATGAACCTCGGACCGGAAGATCCAGGCATCATCGTAACTCAGTCCGTTCATAAGCAGGGCGCAGGCTGGTCCTCTTCTTCTTGGATTCATAAGAAGGATAGCCATATCAAGGGACAGAAGCGTTATTGCAATGATACCGTATTCAACAATGCATATCTGCTTCACTACAACACTTCCCCGTTTATGCCGATGTGGGCAAGCATTGAAGTCAATGCAAGAATGCATGAAGGTAAGCAGGGTAAGCTGATGTGGAAGAAGGCTCTGTGCGATATCATTGAAGCACGCAAGACTATCTTTAAGAGATGCCACTATCTGAAGCCATTTGTTCCACCGGTAGTACATGGCAAGCCATGGTGGGATGCAGATACTGAAACTATTGCAACCGATTTGGCTTACTGGAAGTTCGATCCGGAAGAAAACTGGCATGGTTATAAGGGTTATGACAAGGATCAGTATGTAGTTGACCCAATGAAGCTGCAGCTGATTACACCAGGTATCAACGTAGAAGATGACTCCTTCGAAGACTTTGGTATCAATGCTACGATCCTCTTCGCATTCCTGCGTGAAAACAACATTACTCCAGAAAAGACTTCTCTGTACAGCCTGCTGTTCCTGATTACCCCGGCAGAAACCAAGGTTAAGCTGGACAATCTTATTGCACAGCTGGTTCGCTTTGAAAGACTGGTTGATGAAGACGCTCCACTGTACGAAGTACTTCCAACCACTTACAAGCAGTACTTTGCTCAGTATCGTGACTACACCATTAGACAGCTGTGCCAGGAAATGCATGATTTCTACAAGAGCAATAATGTTAAGGAACTGCAGAAGCAGCTGTTTATGAAGGATTATCTCCCTGAACAGGGCATCAGTGCTCAGCAGGCACATAATGCACTCGTTCGCAACGATGGTGAACTGGTTCCGCTGTCTCAGATTGAAGGCCGTATTGCTTTGGATGATGCACTTCCATATCCGCCAGGAGTTGTTTGTGTAATGTCCGGTGAACGTTGGTCCAAGACTGCAACCAAGTATTTCCAGACTCTGGTAGATGGGATTAATGCACTTCCAGGATTTGCTCCAGAAATTCAGGGCGTAGTTATGGGAACCGACAAGGATGGCAAGGCTATGGCTTCCGGTTACGTGCTGAAGAAGGAACTTGAAGATGAATATAAGGCCGAATATGTAACTGAACGAGTTAATGACTGATTATCATTAGATTGTATAAGTTCCTATTTAGATATTCGTAATCATAAGGTAGAAAGCTTTTGAAAACGGAATATAGTATATGATTAGAAATGGAGTGAAGAACGCATGACACGGTCTTCACTCCATTTTTATTATTTTTTTAGTTATTTCATGAAGGGGTGATGGTTATAAGATGGATAACCATAAAAATAAGATGACTTTATTACAGCTTACTGTTCTGACGGCTGTAAGCATGATGGGCTCTGGTATTATTATGCTCCCCGCCAAGTTGGGGCAGCTGGGAAGTATATCCATATTATCCTGGCTGGTAACTGCTGTGGGGGCGATGTGTCTTGCTTATGCATTTGGGCAATGTGGTATGTATAGTCAGAAAAAAGGGGGAATGGGGGGATACGCTGAATATGTATTTGGTAAAAGTGGTAATTTTATAGCTAACTTTACGTATGGTATTTCGGTGGTAATTGCTGATGCAGCTATGGCATTGGCGGCTGCTGGATACGGTGCCTCACTTCTGGGAATAAATTTAACGCCCTGGGAAATGGCAATGGGAACAATCCTAATCTTATGGATTACAACGATTCTTAATTTCAGGGGTCCTGCGGGAACAGGACGTATTTCTAGTATAACCATCTGGGGGGTTATATTACCTTGCTTGTTCCTGTCTACTGCCGGGTGGATCTGGTTTTCTCCAGCCTTATATATGGCAAACTGGAATGTGCATAATCTTTCTCTGTACGAAGCTGTTTCGCAGGCTATTACGATGACATTATGGGCTTTTCTTGGGTTGGAAACTGCTTGCGCGAATTCGGATGCGGTAGAAAATCCGAATAAAACTGTGCCGAAAGCTATATTGGGTGGGGTACTTCTGGCTGCAGCATGCTATATAGTGACTACTAATGTGATGTTTGGTATTGTACCGGCTCAGGAACTGGCCAATAGTGAAGCCCCCTTTGGATATGTTTACTCCGTGCTGCTTGGTGGAACAGCAGGAAAAGTTGTTGTAGCCATGGTTCTGATAAATGATTTTGGATCCCTTATTGGATGGCAGTTTACCGTAGGAAATGTATTTAAAGCGGCAGCGGATGCTAAAGAGTTTCCACGTATCTTTGGGTGGGTTAATTCATATTCAGCACCTGTTGCAGGGATGATTATTATTACCTTGGTTCAGTCTATATTGGCTCTTATGACGGTAAGTCCCTCTTTGATTAAGCAGTATGAAATACTGGTAGATTTGGCTGTAGTCACTAATGTGATACCTTATATCCTGTCTATGTCCGCATTGGATGTACTAATGAAACGAGAAGCGGGGAATTCCTGGCGTTATTCACGGGGATTATCAGTTGTGGCAATGATTGGTGCCATATATAGTATTTATGCCTGTTACGCGGCTGGGGAACAAGCGATGACAGGGGGAGCAATTGTTATTTTTGCTGGTTGGGTAATATACGGAAGAATTCAAAATCAGCAATATACATTACTCAAATAAAACTAAAATACAGGGACATTTCGTTAGAAAGTCCCTGTATTTTAGTTTTCTAATCATTCTGGTTTTTATAAATAATGCCATGAAGCTTATTGAAACGCTTGATTGCGAGCTTGTATCCACCGGTGCCATATTGATAGGCTCTCTTGATTCGGGAAATTGTGCCGGCACTTACGCCCGTTGATTCGCGGATGGAATCGTAATTTTCACCACGGTCTAACAGGCGGGCGACTTCAAATCTTTGCCCCATTTCATGTAACTCATCTATGGTGCATAAATCCTGGAAAAAATTATAGAATTCATCTTTTTCATCTAAGGTTTTAATTGCATCAAACAGATAATCAAGTTCGGTACATTTCATATTCATTTTGATATCCCCCTCTTTGTTATAAAATGTTTATTATAGTTATCAGCCTATCAAATTATATAACAAATCGAATAAATATAAAATATACTTGCTTTGAAGTGGTATATGCTTAACGGGATGGTGAATTAAACTGTTAATGATATATTCATAAAGAAAGTAATATTAATAAAAACTGATAATTGGAGATTTTCAGGTGTTAATTAAAATATTTTAATATGGATTCCGGAGAAATCTAAATACTACTTAGTAATTTAAAGTGTTAACTTGACTACTAATTAGAGAATGAGAGATAATGTATACAATTCAAATGAAGATAGATTTTAAGGCATTTGGATTGATTTTAATCAAGGATTATAGAAAGGGAGGATCATTATGCAGGCATTAAGAGGTACCCAGGATATTCTGCCTAAGGATATCTGGAAATGGAATTATGTGGAAAATAGAATTAGAGAATGGTGCAGATTATATCGTTTTGGGGAAATTCGTACACCTATGTTTGAGGCTACAGAATTGTTTCTTCGTGGAATTGGTGACACCACTGACGTTGTGACAAAAGAAATGTATACATTTAACGATCGTGGTGGCAGATCAATTACTCTTCGTCCGGAAAATACAGCGGCTGTCGTAAGATCCTTCCTTGAACATAAAGCGTATGCCGATGATAATGTACATAAAGTGTTTTATATTGGGTCCATGTTCAGATATGATCGTCCTCAGGCAGGACGGTTCAGAGAATTTCACCAGTTTGGTGTAGAAACACTGGGATCCTATTCTCCGGCTGCAGATGCGGAATGTATTGCATTGGCAGTAGATTTTTTCCACTCACTTGGACTGAAAGATTTGAAGCTGCTGATAAATTCCATTGGACATGTTGAATGTCGAAAGGCATATCGTGAACGTCTGATTAAGTTTCTGGAGCCAAAGAAAGATCAGCTGTGTGATGATTGCAAGGAACGTTTGTATAAGAACCCATTGAGAGTACTTGATTGCAAGGAGGCTGGATGTAAAGAGGCATCTCAAGGCGCACCACAGATTACGGATTATCTCTGTGATGATTGTCACGCTAAGTTTGAAGCGGTAAAGAAATATCTGACCGCACTGGGAATTCCATACCAGATTGATTCTCGCCTGGTTCGTGGGCTGGATTATTATACTAATACAGCGTTTGAAATTCAGTATGCGCCATTGGGAGCCCAGAGTACTATTTGCGGTGGTGGTCGTTATGATGGCCTGGTTGAAGAAATTGGTGGTCCGGCAACACCGGGGATTGGGTTTGCTATTGGGTTGGAACGTCTGATACTCGCACTGGAGAAACAGAATCTGCTGCCTGAGAAGCCTGTAGATGAAAATGTATTTATTGCAGTTATGGGCGAAGATGCCATGGCGGAAGGTCTTCGGATCGAGGACGAACTGCGAAGAAATGGAGTTCCGGCAGAAATTGATTTGCAGAGCCGAAGCCTGAAAGGACAGTTGAAGCAGGCCAACAAGCAGGGCGCTTCCTATACTGTGATTATAGGCGAACAGGAATTAGAAGAGAAGATGGCTGTTGTCCGTGATATGAACAATAATTCACAGGAAAATGTAGCCTTTAATGAAGTAGCCGGTTATTTGAAGAAACTGATGAAAAAGTAAAAAGTAAGGAATCCTGCAATCTGACAGGAAAGAATACCTTCTGACTGAAAATGGTAAGAGTCAGAAGGTGTTCTTTTTTTGTCTATACTTTAATATGATAATGATACAAATAAACAAATAGGTAATGAGGCAGAAAAATTTATGAATGACAAGTGATTAATACTTTGTTATGATTTGTGCGATAAATAATTGAGGTTAGAGGTACGGAGTGGTAGCGCTCCTCTCTGGATAAATGAAAGATGAGGGAATTTTTTATGCCAGAGAATAACAAAGTAGGCCTTATTCAGTTTACTATTTTAACTACGGTAAGTATGACCGACGGGATTATTATGCTACCCACCATGGTAGCTACTGTGGGAGCGATTTCCGTATATGCTTGGATTGAAACGATTATCTGTGTAATGATCCTTGCGTATGCATTTGCCAAGTGTGGAGCATACAGTACAAGAAGCGGTGGTCTAGGTGGCTATGCGGAATATGCTTTCGGAAAATCAGGCAATTTTATAGCAAATTTTACATATGCCATCGCGCTGATGATTGCTAACGTGGGGATTGCTATTTCTGTAGTTGCTTACTCCAGTGCCTTTTTTTATGCAAATTTGAGTCCTGCGGATGCTGCCTTTTTGGCTGGACTGGTTATGATTATGACTACGGCCGCAAATTTCTGGGGGACAGGAATGACGGTTAAGCTTGGATTTACAGCAATGATGTGCAAACTGATTCCGGCCGCAATTATGAGTATCTGCGGATTGTATTTCTTTGACCCTCAGATTTTTAATGCTGCATGGAATCCACATCACTACACGGTGACAGGGGCGATTGGGGCGGCTAATTCCTTTACGCTTTGGGCATTTTTGGGGCTTGAGTCAGCCTGTTCCAATATGGATCGTGTGGTAAATCCCAGGAGAAACGTTCCTATCGCAGTAATTTCTGCTACAGCCATTATTGGTTTATTTTCCATTATTTATACTACGGTCATTCAGGGAATAGTTCCTAATTCAGTACTTTCGGTGTCTAATGCACCATTTGGAGATGCTTTTGCCTATATGTATGGATCACTGGCGGGGCGGATTGTTACGGCATTTATGATTTTTGGCTGTGCAGGTGCGTTAATTGCATGGCAGTTTACTCTTGGTGAATTACTTCGAGAAAGTGCAGATGAAGGATATTTTCCGGAGATTTTTGGGAAGGTTACAAAAGATGGTGTCCCTGTAAAGGGGATGATCGTTATGGTTATTATCCAGTTGGTTATGATTTTCTGCACGATAAGTCCTACCATGGTTAAACAATTTGATGTGCTTATTCAGCTGGCTACCGTGGATAATCTTGTTCCGTATGTGCTGGCTATGGCAGCATTGGATATTATGCAGAAACAGGCGGGACACAATGATCGGATGACAAGGATGGCAGCGGTAATCGGCGGTGCATATAGTCTGTATGCTACGTATCAGTGCGGGATGGATGCGGTTACAGCGGGGATGATGACGGTGCTTCTTGGATATATGATTTATGGAGTGTATGCAGGACAGAAACCTTATACCGGTTGTCTGTAAATGGGGGGGGATGTGACTTCTTAAAAGATAGTAGCGTGAAGACAATGCGTTGATGTGTTATTAAGATGTAACTTTGGGAAGACCATATAAAATAATTTGATAAATTATGAAGGTGTAATCAAATGGCATTTTCTGCTACTATGGAAAAATAGTTGACTGCATCATAATCAACAATAATAGGTTAAGAGGAGACAGTTTATTTTGTCTCCTTTTTTTGTATACAAAGGTGAGATTTCATGGGACACAGTAAGAATAAAGTTGGAGTCATTCAGTTTACCATCCTTACAATTGTGAGTATGACGGATGGAATTATTATGATTCCGACCCTTGCGGCAGGAGTAGGGGCTATTTCGTTATATGCATGGATTACCACGACACTGGGGGCGGTGATTCTGGCGTATGCGTTTGCCAAATGCGGACGATTCAATAAAAGATCAGGTGGTCTTGGCGGATATGCAGAATATGGATTTGGCAAGGCAGGGAATTTCCTGGCTAATTATACGTATGCCATTTCTCTGATGATAGCCAATGTGGGAATTGCTATTTCTGTAGTTTCTTATGCCAGTTCATTTTTTTATGCGCAGCTGTCCACACTGCAGGTCATTCTGTATTCTGCGTTGATTCTTATACTTACTGCTGCGGCGGTAGTGGGAGGAACCTCTTTTTCGGTGAAGATGAGTTCTCTGTCTATGATGCTTCAGATGGTACCGGTGCTGATAATCAGTGTTGTGGGACTTTTCTTTTTTAACCCGGATATTTTTTCAGCAGCCTGGAATCCGCATCATTATACGTTGGTACAAACGATTGGTTTATCCAATTCCTTTACTTTGTGGGCTTTTCTTGGACTGGAATCCGCCTGCTCCAATATGGAACGTGTAAAAAATCCGGAGCGCAATGTGCCGATTGCCGTTATTGCTGCTACGGTAGCCATTGGTGCATTTTCCATTCTGTATACTACGGTGATACAGGGAATAGTCCCCAATTCCGTACTGGCACAGTCTACTGCGCCTTTTGGCGATGCATGTGCGTATATGTTTGGACCTGCGGCAGGACATGCAGTAACCGCATTGATGATTTTCGGGTGTGGCGGGGCTCTGATCGCTTGGCAGTTTACGTTGGTGGAACTTCTTCGATCTGGCTCTATGGAAGGGTATTTCCCAAAAGTATTTGGCCTGGTAAATTCCTATGAAATTCCTGTTCGTGGGATTATAGTCATGCTGCTTATTCAGATGGTGTTGTTATCCATGACCGGAAGTCCATCCCTGGTCAAGCAGTTTGATGCGCTGATGAAATTATCCACGGTGGCCAATCTGGTTCCTTATGTGCTGGCTATGGCTTCGCTGGATATTATGCAGCGCCAGGCGGGAGAGAATTCTGATTTAACCCGTATGGCTGCCGTAGCCGGGGGAGCCTACAGTATTTACGCCTGCATTCAATGCGGGATGGATTCTGTCACTTACGGCATGGTGGCAGTGCTGGTAGGACTCATGATTTATGGATTGTATGCCATTCGTCTGCAGAAGCCGTATCGTCCTCGCCGGATGCGTTGAAGGACTGGCGAAGGACGGCTGGTTTTGCATGTAAAGGAAAAGGACGCTGCCTGTTGAGGTAACGTCCTTTTTGTTATGCAATATCAGATTACAGATTTGTCATTTATCTCCGCTGGGTAAATGATATGGTGCTATGAGTCAGCCAGTGATTGCCAGTGTTCTGAGAACCTGACAAAGGAGGCTGGTTTCTTCTCTGGTGGTAGCCCAGCTGGTAGCAAGGCGGATGACGGTGTGGGCTTCGTCGTATTTTTCCCAGAAGCTGTAAAATACTTCTTTGGCCAGAGGATTCAGCAGCTGGTTGGGAAGGATGACAAAAATCTGGTTCGTGGGGGTGTCGAAGAATAACCGGTATCCGCTTTCTCTGAGGACATGGCGGATGGTATTGGCTGCTTCGATGGCAGGCTGTCCAACCTCTTCATAGAGATGCTGGGTAAACAGGGGATCAAACTGCAAGCCGATGAGCCATCCTTTGGCCAGCAGGGCGCCATGCTGTTTTATGATGGTGAAAAAATGGGGAATGGTGTTTTTGCGCGGAAGGACGACAGCTTCGCCAAAGAGGGTTCCGCATTTGGTACCACCGATATAGAACGCATCGCAGCATTCCGCAATCAGGGGCAGGGTCAGTTCATTTTCCGGAGCAGCGAGGGCGTAGGCCAGGCGGGCGCCGTCCAGATACAGCGGGATGTGATGCGCTGCACAGACTCTGTGCAGCGCTCTGAGTTCGTCTGCTGTATACAGAGTGCCGTATTCTGTAGGATGGGAAATGTATACCATGCCGGGCATAACCATATGATCCCGGTTGCCATCCTGTGCCCAGTTGCTGAGGTAAGTTTCCACATCTTCGGCGCGCAGCTTGCCGAGGGTATGCGGCAGAGGCAGCACCTTGTGTCCGCCCCATTCAATGGCGCCGGCTTCATGAACACTGATATGACCGGTAGTGGCAGCGATTACGCCCTGGTAGGAAGCCAGCATGGCGTCAATGACGGTAGCGTTGGTCTGCGTGCCGCCTATGAGGAAAAATACATCCGCGTCCGGGGTATGACACGCGTTTCTAATCCTGTTCCGGGCACTTTCGCAGATATCATCTGAACCGTAACCAGGCATAGGAATCCGGTTTATTTCAGAAAGACGTTTAATGATTTCCGGATGCGCGCCTTCCATATAATCGGAAGCGAAAGGAAGAAGAGTGGACATGGTCATAACGGAGGCCTCTTGATATTGATGACTGCTGAACAGTCAGTTAATAGATGGTTCCTTATGACTAAGGTGAAAAATCTGTCAATATCTGAATTATAGAAGGTACTCAATTGTTGCACAAGTGGGGAACCTTGTGCAGGATAGAGAAATATCCGGTGGGAGAGGGGCAGGAGCCGTAGTCGCCAATTCATATGAATTTCATTTTCAAATGTGTTAAAATAGCTCATAAAAAGAAAGATATCTATGTATTGAGGACTGAATAATGAATAACCGAATGAAATGTTTTCTTATTGTGTTTCTGGGCATGCTGGCGGCTATGGCACCGCTTTCCACCGATATGTATTTACCGGCACTTCCTGAGTTTTCTGAAGATTTCCATATATCCACATCGCTCGCGCAGCTGACTCTTACCATGACGCTGATTGGGATGGCTGTGGGGCAGATACTGGGGGGTCCGGTGAGCGACTACCTGGGGAGAAGAAAACCGCTTCTGCTTGGGATGGTTGTTTTTACAGCGGCATCTGTATTGTGTTTTATCACCTCATCGATTCATATGTTCCTTGGTCTTCGCCTTATACAGGGAATTGCCGGAGCGTTTGGTATTGTAATCAGCCGGGCGATTGCCAGGGATGTAGCCCGTGGGCCGGAACTTCTTCAGTTTTATTCTATTCTGATGATGGTCAATGGGTTGGCGCCTATTGCGGCACCAGTCATTGGCGGGCAGATACTCCGCTTTACATCATGGCATGGTATCTTTGCCGCTATGGCCGTAGTAGGCGGTCTGATGTTCCTGTTAACCATAGTGTATCAGGAAACGCTTTCACCACAGAACCGTATATCTGATATAAAAAGCAGTTTTAAAGCGTTTCCGGTGCTCTTGAAAAACAGGTATTTCTGCGGACAGTGCCTGATTCAGTGCTTTGTGTTTGGCGGGTTCTTTACTTATATTGGTGGTTCTTCTTTCCTGTTTCAGAACATTTATCACGTATCGGCGCAGGTTTACAGTTATATTTTTGGTTTTATCGGACTGGGACTGCTCTTTATGGGAGCCCTGCCGGCCAGACTGTCTGGTACGGTAAGCGGCGCGTCCATGCTGCGGGCTGCCCTGTGGGGGCATCTGACAGGCGCAGTTCTATTTCTGGCAGGAGTATTACTTTCCGCTCCGCTCTGGTATAGCATAGTTTCCCTGTTTATAGCCATTGTGCCGTTGTCTGTGCTGGGCGCTTCTTCTACCTCTATGGCCCTGGAAAGCTGTGGTAAAAACGCGGGCAGCGCTTCAGCCATACTGGGATTTTCTTCCATGGTATTGGGCGGCGTACTTATGCCGGTAGCCGGAGCGATGGGAGAAAACTCTGCTCTGCCTATGGCTCTCATTATGGTTTGCTGTTTTGCCCTCGGGCTCGGCGCGTTTTATCATTATGTGGCACCGGCGCACAGAGGAAAATACGGAGGGCTGACAACTAAGCGTGAAGAGGAACAGCCAGCCGCTGCGGAGAATTAGAACTGATGATGAATGAAAAAGGGATTCCGGTGGATATATCCGGCACCTGTCCTTAGCGGCTATGCTCTGGGATATCTGTTAATACGGACATAAAAAATGGAGTGGTCATGCCATATGGCATAATCACTCCATTTTGATTATCGTTTATCTGATTACAAATACCGGACATTCTGCATTGTGAACGATTTCAGTACTTACGCTGCCCATGAAGAAGCGGCGTACGCTGCCAAGTCCACGGCTTCCGAGAATGATGCAATCGGCTTTGCCGGTTTCCTGTTCTTCAATAATGGCCTTTGCCGGCTCACCATAAAGAACCACTTTGGTGAGCTTTACGTTTTCCGGAACATCTTTGACTACAGAGTCAATAATGGCCATACCCTGTTCCTGCAGGCCTTCTTCAGTGAATTTTTCCAGATTGCCCAGGGACAGAATCGGCTGTTCGTTATTGAAATTAATAACGGTAACAACTTCCAGTTCAGCACCATATTTCAATGCCAGGTCTGCGCCTGTGTGGAATGCGTCAATAGAAGGATTAGAACCATCAACCGGGACAAGAATTTTTCTGAATTCCATAATAATAACCTGCCTTTCCTGTGCGGAAAACAATACATTGCCTTCTTATATACTGAGTAAAAGCGGGATAGAATATATAAATATCCTGCTATTCATATTTTACTTTATAGTAAGGTGTTTATCAATATAAGATTCGAATTTTCCTGCTTATATTCCAGGTGGGACAGCAAAGCAGGAAAATAGTATACATCCTTGCACATGTGGTATGATGGTAATGCATGTTTTATTTTGTTTTTCAGGAGATTGATGTTGAAAAATATACAGAGTTTATTAATGAATGCTGTTATCGCGGCAGTGTATGCAGTTCTTACTATAGGATTGTCACCTGTCAGTTATGGGCCTATACAGGTCAGATTATCTGAATGCATGGTTCTGCTGGCTTTTTATAACAGAAAATGGATTCCCGGTCTGACCATAGGGTGTCTGCTGGCTAATTTAAACAGCCCGTTTGGAGTGACAGACATAGTTGTGGGAACTACGGCTACATTAGTATCCCTCCTCCTCATGAGGTTTGTCCCGAATGTGTTTACCGCATCCCTGGCGCCGGTACTGATCAATGGGATATTTATCGGGTTGGAACTGGCCTGGCTCTCACAGATTGGAACGGGAGATTCACTGATTGGAGTTATGGCATATATCGGGTTGGGAGAATTTGTCTCCGTCTCGATAATCGGGGTAGTTTTTTTCCATGTACTTCTGAAAAATCCGGTGCTGAAGAAGTACATAATGGATTAATGCCTGGCTAAGCGGTCTGCCAGGAACCGGAGGCGTATCCGGCGGGGAGAGACATTTTCATGGATTGTACAGGATAGCACTTTTTTGTATCCTGCCTGGAAGGAATTATTTTATATATCGAAGATGCAAGCGTAAAATATTTTTCGATAAACAAAAAATTAAAATCATGAAAAAACTTATTTCCCTGTTCAAGATTAAGAATAATATGAAACAGGCGGAACAGGAATAAGGCAGAGCGGGACATATGAAAAGCCGTGGACATCCACGGCTTTTTATTGTATGCAGAAAACCCTGGTTAGACCGGGGGTTCCGTTAAGCTTTAGCGTTGAGTATTTAAGGGTTTAATAAAAAACCTCCCTGGATATTACAATAAAAATGCGGTTAGCCTACCAGCATCTATAATCCAAGGAGGTTTTT
>ENA-UERM01000305-UERM01000305.1-human-gut-metagenome-genome-assembly--contig:-NODE-305-length-42958-cov-6.927171_pt1 | contig 42958 bp, 49 predicted proteins | sample MGYA00242983_ERZ507983 | MGnify/ENA primary metagenome ERZ507983 (study PRJEB26167, sample SAMN06115432) | human gut metagenome | host: Homo sapiens | place: China:Shanxi | collected 2015-04-29...
TTTCTCATTTCTCTTAAGCAGAATTAAAAGGTTGGTGGATAAACTAAAACTAATATTTTTAAACAAAATCCATGGAGGAATATGATTATGGTTGTTTCGATAGTATCGAGTAGGATTATCAATTGTGGTGGAAGCTATATCCTTAATTTCACTTAATATCTTTTTCCTTTGGATGAATTTCTTTTTACCAATAAATTTTCGGGGTAAGTAATTGCTTCTATATAAATACTTATCTGTAGATACTCCATATGATTGTCCAATAGTATATACAAGTATATTTTTGAAATAGTTTTCTATAATAACACTAGATTTAAATATGACGCTTTGAAATTCCTGGTCAAAAGAATGAAACATGAATAAGTATTGAATGTCTACATCATTTTTAAATTTTTCGCCATCCATTAAAATTCTTTTGTAGCCATTAACCAAGTCATAATATGGAACGAATTGTAAAATTTCCTTCACAAATTCGTCATCCTCAATATACAAAGAATGCTTGTTTCTAAGTACGGAGACCAACTCATCAAAGGTCTTAAAAGGCTTATCATAAATTTCCATAAAGAACCTCAAAAAAATAACACCACCGCTAAAATAGCGATGGTGTTATTTAGACCAGGCTCTAAAGTTAAAGAGCTTCGGCCAATTCATCTATTGCCATTTTAGCAATTAACATATGATATGTCAAATAAAGTTAAATGTTATTGAATGTTATTAACTGGCATAATTATCTATGTTTATCCAATCCCAGGAATCGTATAAAATCACGCTGGGATTCTATTTCCATTTCCTTTATCAGCTGGATGAATGGGTGGGTGTCGGTATGGGCTTTTTCGAGGGCGTGGATGTATTCTACCCTTCTGACCGGGGGAATGATTACCGGGAGATAGCCGCGCTGGATTAGCAAGGTATTCATGATGAGGCGGGCTACTCTGCCGTTGCCATCTACGAATGGATGGATGAATACGAATTTCTGATGTGCCAGGGCGGATAAGGTGATTGGATCTATTGCTTGATTGGATTCTATCCACTGGCAGAAGTCTTTCATGGCAGCGGGTATTTCTTCCGGGAGACATACCGGGTAATTGGAGCCAGAAATAAAGACCGGTATCTTGCGATATTGGCCGGCGTTCTTTTCATCAATTTCTTTATAAAAGAGGGAGTGGAGGGTAAGGATATCCTTTTCCGTGAGAATCTGATTATGGAGAAGGGTATACATATAGGAATAGGCTTTGGAATGTCCTATAGCTTCATAGGTATCCCGCAGAGGTTTACCGCCTACCGTCAGCCCATCTTCCAGAAGCACCTTAGTTTCTGATTCCGTCAGTGTATTTCCTTCCAGGGCATTAGAAGACCAGGTGAGGGAAATCCGATAAAACTTTTTAACCTGAGACAGGAGCGGTTCTGTGAAGGGACGTGCCCGGTTAATCAGCTCCTGATTTTTTAATAATTCATTCATAATATTCTCCTGCTTACTCATGTAACCGTTGTAGCTGTACATCGATAACTGCATCTACCGTAGCCTTCCCGACGTCATCCAGGCGCCGGTATTTATTTACCAAATTTTGTTCATCTAGCGAATAAGATATTGATTTTGAATTTGTAGAACTATTAAAGTCAGGGAATAATTCCCCTGGATCAATTTGCAAAGCTTGTGAAATCTTAAATAAATTAATCTGCTTAGCCATGATTTTTCCAGATAAATATCTAGAAATAGTAGATTTACTTATTCCTGTTAAATGGGATAAATCAGCCGCAGTCATTTCACGGTCATCCAGTAACTTCTGCAATTTTTGTGGGAAAGTTATCATATGTATCACCTCAAATCTATAACTTTAGTATATATAAAAATTTGCACATTTGCAATTAAAAAGCAAGAATGAACCAATCAAAGTTGCAATTGTGCAATTGGAGTTGTATAATTAAGAAAAATTGCAAACGTGCAACTTACGGAAAGGGGAATTTATGAAATCAATTGAATTCAATTATAGGGTTTTAAGAGGGAAAATCCGAGAAGTGTTTGGAACTGAAAAGAATTTTGCTCATGCGATTGGTATGAACCCATCAACATTAAGTCTAAAGTTATCAAACAAATTGGAGTTTACACAGCAAGATATTATCTCAGCAATTAATGCGTTAAGCGTAGGTAATAATTCCATTGGAATATATTTTTTTACACCTATAGTTGCAATAACGCAACCGTCAGAACACAAAAGCAGGGAGGAATAACAGATGAACGGAATAAAAAAAGAGCTGAATGAATCAGCTCAAACAAGAAAGGAAAATAAAACTATTTTAGCAAGAGAATCAAAGCATGAAAAAAGACCTGGGACAGCAGGCCTAATTCATAAGGAGCGTGAAATATTGTTTAAGGGTTACCGAACAGTTCCACGTTTCCCCGTATATGGATTTACATTGCCATAGTGGCTGTAGTTATTATCGGGGTTACCATCTCGGTCACTCCTATGGTATCCCTGCACATAATTGCCTTTGTGATTGTAATAACCATTTACATATTGGTCAGCATTTGCCGTACCGGCAAATAAAGACATTGCAATAACAGTTAAAGACATAATTAAAAACTTTTTCAAAATAAACACGACCTTTATATAAATAACGCTCCTTAATTCATATCTTACATAAAAGATTAAAGCAAAACAAGGTATGCATAGAAATGGAACGGTTGATAAGGCACTGGTTAATTAGGATTTGAGGAGAAAGAGTGAAATGGAAAAGTTAGAAATTCATGTTGAAGCACAAGTTGAAAGTTACCGCAAATTGTTAGAACTGGTCAAAGTTATCAGAGAAATACAAAAAGAGCACAGATGTAACTGTACTCTTTCTGTAACCATCGGGCATTACGATTTGACGAACTGAAGGAATTCGATAATCTCGCCACGTACATGTAATATGTCATCGCCGACAAATACATAGTATGCATAAGTATTGATTATGAACTTTTCAAAATTTGTTATTTCTTCAGTCTGGCCTGACTGGAAATCAGTGACGATGATTTTCTTCACATTTGGTACATAGCAGGCTTGTTCAATTCCTTTTACCTTAATATAAGCGTTCATAGTATAATTCCTCCTTTCTAAAGGTATTATACAGAATAAACGTTCTATAGTCAAATAAATTACACAATATGCAGGGTACAGATTATGAATGAGATACAAAATCTAGTATGCGTTGTTCAAGAAGCAAGAAAGCGTAAAGGGTGGACGCAGTACAAATTAGCTAAAGAATCAGGAGTATCAAGAGAAATGATTGCCAAGTTTGAATTAGGCAAACACTCACCGACACTTTCCACATTACTGAAGCTATTATCGGCGTTATCCCTTAAGCTCACTATTACACAGAAAGGAGACTAACCATGAAAGCAGAATTCGTATTTCCGGACGATGGCGACAGACTGCTATCTCTGACGGAAGTAGCAGAGAGGCTAAGAACATCGGGTACGTTTATAGGGCGGTTAGTTGATGTCGGACTACTTCCGTGCCTACGATTCAGAAAAAATCGGAGAATACGAAAATTCGCATTGAATGAGTTTTTGAAACGACACGAAGGGGAAGACCTGTACGAAGTGTTGGAAGAAGCAGAAGGAAGGGTAAAAAATCGTGCATAGGAAGAGAAGAAACACACTAAAAATTGGACTGCTCGGCCTGGCACTGACTGCTGTTATTGGCAGCGGTACAGCTAGCCTGATGCAGAGCCACACCGAACCAATGATTGAATACCGTGCTGAAGCACAGGCCGGGGATACGGTATGGAGCATATGCCGCCGAATCGCTACGGATAAGGACAACCTGCCGGAGCTGGTGTGGGAAACCATGGAGGAGAACCACATCACGGATCCAACAGCCTTACGACCAGGGCAGGTTGTCGTGGTGCATGTGAAAGAAATTCACCGGGGAGGTACGAAATGAAGCTAAATAAGGCTAGAAACAAGATAGACCCAGCGTATACAGAAGTGGCCGTGTTCGGACATGAAAAAGGGAAGGAAACATTTGAGATGTCCTGCCGGGGGAAGGGCAGCCGCCATTTCTGGCTCAATGTGGCCGACACGGCCATTACCCGTTGTGCCAGGGTAACGGGAACATCCAGAGAAAAGATTATTGCTGACTTTATAGTCAACAACGTAGCCTTTGGAACTATGACCTATGAGGATGCCTGTCGCATGCTGGAAGCGGTAGCCCAGGCGCTTTCCCAAATGTACATAGCCCAGAAAGAGTGGAACTGATGGGTCACAAATGCCACTTCTGCCGGTGCGAGCTCAGTGATAAGGCACTCATGTGGACCATGGTATATGGACGGCTGGTACCGTGTCACAGGGATTGCAGTAAAGTATGGTTTTTCAATAGTCATGGATATCAGGTGGGTGGATGCTATAGCCTGCCAGACAGATTAAGTGGATATGATAGGGATTACAAAAGGGGGAAGCATGATTAAGATTCGCAATATCAAATTTATGTATTCTGGATGGGATAGACAGGAGGAACCATGGGAAATCCATATATAGTGACTGAAGCTTGCCCGCATTGCGAGACAGAGATTGAAATGAGATGGGATGTCGATACACGTGGATACAAAGCATTTTGCCCAGTATGTGGGAAGCGGCTCATGTTATGCGATGCATGTCTGCATAGCAGACAGGACGGAACATATACAGGGAAGTGTGATTATAGTGCTGAGACAGACAGCTGCTATCGGAATAAAGGGCATGCAAAACAAGTCAATAGTCCCTGTAAAAAGTAAAAAAATTCCCATGGTTATGATTCATGGGAAAAGGCCGAAAAACAAAGGGGCATCCGCCCCTTTTAGCCCTTGATAACTCATTTATTCTTTCAACCGTCAGTGTTACATCCTATTGTTTTTTAGTGGGTTATTCCCAGGTGGTACCTATGGCATATCGAGAAGAAATATTCCAGGCAAAAGGAATCATAGAGAGAAAGAAATACCATACCTACCGACTGGGAGGAAGAAAGGAAAGGCTGCCGAACTTTCAGCCCTCCACAGAAAAGACACAGGAATGGAATATGAAAAGGGCGGAGAAGAAACTCTATCGGATCATATTCTGTAACTTTTCCCGGGATGACCTGTATATCACACTGACATACAAGACGGAACCCACATATGAAGAAGCTAAACGCAACATTTCTAATTTCATGCGCCGTCTCAAGCGGAGATACCGGAAGCTGGGAAAGGAATTGAAGTACATATACACGACGGAATATCGAGGGACGAGAATCCATCATCACCTTCTCATCCCTGCCGGGAATACCCGAGCTGAAATCAATGAGGTATGGGGACTGGGCATCATAAGCCACTATGCCTTCCAGTATTATGACGGGCAGTTCGAAGATGCGAAACGGCTGGCATCCTACTTTATCAAGGAATCGCTGAGAAATGTCCGCGAAGGCAGGCAGAAGCTCAGATGGGTAGGGTCAAAAAATCTTATACAGCCCAAGGTACACTATCGGACCATACAGTCCAGGCACTGGAAGGAAGAACCTAAAGCACCGGCCGGTTACCTACTGGCGGAACTTCTCAATGGATACACCGATGAAGGCTATCGGTTCCAGTTCGTCCGATTCGTACAGGCTGAAAACTTAAGAAATCAGGAACCAGTTTTTTACGGATAGAAGGGAGGTGAACCTATGCATTTCGAAGTAGGGACTATAGGGAAAATAGTATGTTGGGTGGCAGCGTTGGCTTTTCTATGGATTGTAAAAAATGCATGTGATGCATGGTACGAATCAAAAACCTTTGACAAAAATATGGAGATTGCTTCACTGCACCGGAGGCTTAAGGAGCAGGAATCAGAAATAGACCAGTTAAGACTACAGGCAAAAAAACGGTTAGAGGAACTCATCGAAACTAACGAAAGATTTTTAAGCTATGTGGAGGAGAAACAATGGAAGGAGTCCATTTTATCATCCCGGGAAAACCCACAGGGAAGGGAAGGCCGCGATTTTCCAGGCAAGGGCACTGCTGGACCCCGGACAGAACAGTAGCTTATGAGAGGGAAATAAAGCTGGCATACTGGGAGGCCTATGGCAGGCGAAACTTTTCTTCAGATAAGGCATTAGCGGTTGAAATCGTGCTGTACTATGTACGACCTAAAAGCATGACAAAGGCCAAACGGTTACTGGCTCAGCGTGGGATTCTAAGACCCATAGTGAAGCCTGACGTTGACAATGTGGCAAAGGCTATTCTTGACGCACTGAACGGCGTCGCTTTTGCCGATGATCGCCAGATAGTCCAGCTGACATGCGAGAAGTGGTATGACATCACAGAAGAGAATACCGGCTTTGCATCCGTCACCATAAAGGGGTGGAATATGGAGGATGATGCACATGAATGACAACACATGGATGATAGTGAATCTGGTATGGGCGGTCTTTGGGCTGATTGCCATCAGGGAAGGGTTAAAAACCTGTGTCAACAACCTTAAGGGGATACCAGGCATGCTAAGGCTTATCACATATGGAGTAATCATATTGGGAGACTGTATTATCTTTGTATCCCTTATTGTCATAATTTCACTCATCGTACACACAGGGTAAGCCATATGGTAAGTAAGGAGATTATGTATGCCAAAGAAAAAGAAAAATATCACTAAGGAACGTCCATCAGGGCTGTTCCATGAAATGCAGGTACGGATGGATATCATCCAAAAATTTATGAAGTATATTGAATCCCAGTACGTACAGGCCGATGAGAATGGGGAAGCAAACTATCTGATGGGCGCGGCACTGGGCTCCATAGACTTTATAAACCATGCATTGGAAGAGCTGAGAAAGCAGGAGAAACAGAACCATGAGACGATTTGAGAAGTGCACCACAGCAACGGAAACGACAAAGCTCCCCCAGCGGAGCACAGAACAGGCAGCGGGATATGACTTTTACTCCCCGGTGTCAATCACCATCGGACCTAAGCAGTGGGGAATGGTCAGAACTCACATCAAAGCCAAAATGGCAGCGGATGATGTCCTGCTGATTTTCCCCAGATCCAGTATGGGCATCAAAAAACACATGATGCTGTCAAATACGGTGGGTGTGATAGACAGCGATTACTATAACAACCCGGATAACGAAGGAAATATCATCGTAGGGATTTATAACTATGGTGATGTGGAACAGCATATTGCTGTGGGAGAGAAAATTGCCCAGGGCATTTTCTTGAAGTTTGGCATCACGGCAGATGACTTCACCGCTGCCAAAGAGGAAAGACGCGGAGGCATAGGGAGTACAGGAGAATGAAGTACGGGACAATGAACTGTGGGATGAAGTGCGGGATACGGAATGGCGGAAAAGAAATCGTATTAGCAAGTGCTAAAGAACCGCTGGATGAAGGATGGTTTAACTGCCTTTTGTGGGATACAACGCGTCCGGCTGAAGATTTACAGGTTATAGAAAAAGACCTTAGGACACTCAAATATACACAGGAAGCAGATGCAGTCAAAGAAATCAGAGAACAGATAGATGCACTGAAAGAACAGGCACTGGACGAAGCAAGAAAAGTCATTCTAAACGGATGGGATGAATATTTTTGTGGAGTGAATCCACATGGAGGACATGCATGGCAACTGGATTTTTATCAACGCAGCGACTTCAAGTTGAAGGGCGGAGGGAAAGATGATTAATTTCGTATTGGGATTTTTCAGTGGGGCATTTTTAGGGTGTTTGCTCCTTTCCATTTTCGGAGGCAGGAGGAATGTGTAAATTGAATAGTGTACAAGTATTGGGAAACCTTACCAGAGATCCACAGATTCGTGCAACAAAGACAGGACGCGCCGTAGCGTCATTCAGTATTGCGGTTAATCGTTCATATACCACACCACAGGGGGAAAAGAAGGAATTAACCGATTTCATCAATGTGGTGGCATGGGGGACTTTGGCTGAAGCCGTGGGAAATCAGCTGAAGAAGGGGACACGGGTATTTGTGGAAGGCCGTTATTCAACAAGAAGTTATGAAGCACAGGATGGGTCCAGACGGTATATAACCGAAGTGGTAGCTAATATGATTGCTATTCCACTGGGAACCCATGCACAGTCAGGACAAACTGGGATGGCAGCGGACTGGAGCCAGTTTGGAACCGTGGAAGCAGAAGAACCGCCTAAGCCAAAGAAACCGGAGTATGAAATGGGAACCATTCCGTTTTAAGGAGGAAACCACATGGGCAAGCATGGCATGAAACGAAGAGTTTATACCAATGGAGATCCAACGTTTGATACCGTACTGGGGAAATTTCGTAAAGAAGCCAAAGTGGCAGCGGAGCAAAAGAGAAGCATGGCTGCCTTCAGAGTGCTGGCAACCGCCAGAAAGATAATCAGTATAGCCGGATACAAGTTGGTCTCCGGACTGGTTATAGAAGACCGTAAAACCGGAAATCGTTATGGGAGGTACTGATATGCAGGATTTTGAACATTTTGTTATCGAGAGATTTGCAGGCTTAGCTAATAAATTCAGAAAAAAGCATGCCCAGTATAAAGGCCGGGATACTGATGAACTGGCCAATTTCCGTGTAGGGGCACGGTTGAAATATGGGAAATCTGGACTCCCGGAAATGTATGAGATGGCCAAAGACTACTGCCGGAAGCATATCGCCTACATCGAATCACATGGGATAGACGGAAAGACGGCTAATGACAGCTTAGAGGATATCGCCGTCTATGCTGTCATCATGATGTACATGCGGTACCGGTTAACCAAGAGTAAAGAAGCATCGGCTAAAAAGGACTAAAGGGGGCTGTCATGGTAGAGGAGTTTCTGGAAGCCCTGCTACGGCAACGGTCGCTGGTATTGGCGTGTAAGAATAAACTGCATAAGACAAATCAGCAAATCCTTTCCGTAAAGGCGATGATGACAGACCAGGCAACTGGGCATGGACAGTCCGACATATCCGCGTTGCTGATACGGCTCGAAACCGCCAGAGATAACGTGAGGAAAGAACTCAGCCTGCTTCTTACTATGCATCAGCAGGGCGTGAAGATTATCCATCTCCATCCGGATGCCCGGTGCCGGGCAGTCCTGATAGAGAGATACATCAATGGCAGTTCATGGCGCCACGTAGCCGGAACTATGGGATTTAAGTCATCCGAATGGCCACAGCGGGTCAAGAGGGATGCGCTGAACTGGCTGGAAGCGCATACCCCGGAATCATTTATCCCGGAAAAATACAGAAAATTTCGAGAAAGCAGAGAATAAAACATGAGAAGTCATATCAAGTCATGTCGGACATGTGATATACTGTAAAAGGAATAAATCAGAAAATTAACGCAACAGAAGAGCCGTCCAACAGGGCGGCTTTTCTCATGCATAAAATCAACGTAGCAAAATAAACTCAATGGGGCAGGTGGTGAACGTGTAGTGAGCAAACGCGATGACTGTTACCGGGCATATATGTCCGGAATGCCATATAAAGAAATATCAAAGAACTATGACGTGTCTATAAACACATTGAAAAGCTGGCACAGAAGGGACGGATGGAAACGACCTAAAAAGGGTGCATCCCTGTCGCCCCATAAGGGTGCACCCTTTGGGAACCGGAATGCAAAAGGAAACCGTGGAGGGCATGGCCCACCGGAAGGAAGCCATAACGCCCTGAAGCATGGCCTGTTTTCGAAGTACCTTCCAGACGATCTGGCAGAGATATGCGGGGTACTGGATGGGACATCCGCATTGGATATCCTATGGGGAAATATCAAGCTGATGTATGCGCGGATTATCCGGGCGCAGAAGTATATGAACGGAATAGGGATGGATACACGGGGAGAAGAAGAAGCCTCCTTCCTGGAATCCCAGAGCCGGGCTATGACCACATTGAACCGTATGATAACAGACTATGACGAACTGGCTAACCGTTCACATCTCACTACGGCAGAACAGAAGTTACGGATTGAACGGCTGAAGAATGATATCAAGATTAAAGGCGCCGTGATTGAAGTTAAAGGCAACATCCCGCTGGCGGATGTGCTGAAGGAAGCGCGGCAGCGGGTCATTGAAATGGGGGAAGGACATGACAAATCAGGAGAAAATGACACTGATACAGGCACTGGCACAGTACACCCATGATCCACTGGGATTTGTATTGTTTGCCTTCCCCTGGGGAAAAGGGACACTGAGGGATATCCATGGGCCGGAAGACTGGCAGCGGGAAACCCTTATTTCCATAGGAAAAGAACTGCAGGGGCCGTCCGATGTCATACGGGAGGCTACGGCATCAGGGCACGGCTGTGGGAAGAGCGCATTGGTATCCTGGCTGATTCTATGGGCTATGGCGACCCATGAGAATACCCGCGGGATTGTGACAGCCAATACCGAAACCCAGCTGATGACGAAAACATGGCCGGAACTTATGAAATGGTGTCACCTATTTATTGGAAAGGACCTGTTCACGGTCACGGCCACATCCATATTTGCTGCCGATAAATCCATGGAGAAGAACTGGCGTATAGATGCCATCCCCTGGAGTAAGGAGAACCCGGAAGCCTTTGCAGGGCTCCATAATCAGGGAAACAGGATTCTTCTCATATTTGATGAGGCATCAGCCATAGATGACAAAATCTGGGAAGTAGCTGAAGGCGCCATGACCGATAAGAATACGGAAATCATATGGGCGGTATTTGGTAACCCTACCCGTTCCAATGGCCGGTTTTACGCCTGTTTTCATAAGTATCGGGACTACTGGACTAAAAGGAAGGTAGATTCCCGAAGCGTTTCCTTTTCCGATAAGAAAACTATAGCCGGATGGCAGGAAATGTATGGAGACGACAGCGACTTCTTCCGCGTCCGTGTCAAAGGACAGTTCCCATCGGCTTCAGAAAATCAGCTGATTTCTACCGTGCTGGTAGAACAGGCCAGAAAGAGAAAACTAAGACCTGACCAGTATAACTTTGCACCGGTCATCATCGGAGTAGACCCGGCATGGACAGGGGCGGATAAACTGGAAATCTGGATGAGGCAGGGGCTGATGAGTAAAAGACTCTATACGGCGGAAAAGAATAATAATGACATGCTTATCGCCGGAATACTGGCACGTCTGGAGGATCAGCACAAGGCGGATGCGGTAAATATTGATATGGGATGGGGTACCGGCATATACAGCGCCGGGCAGACAATGGGCAGGAACTGGAATCTCATTTCCTTTGCCGGGAAATCCCCGGACATAGCCTGTACCAACATGCGGGCCTATATGTGGAATGAGCTGAGGCGCTGGCTGGAGAAAGGCGGTTCCCTTCCGGATGACCAGACCATACAGGACGACCTGACAGGGCAGGAAGTAAAACCTACCATGGATGGGAAACTGCAGCTTCAGTCTAAAGAGTACATGAAGAAAAAAGGCGTACCATCACCAAATGATGCCGATGCGCTGGCACTGACCTTTGCGGTACCGGTAGCCAGATCGCCTACACGAAGGATGGCTATGGCCAATACAGACTATCGACTTTTTGACTAGTTATGTTTTTATTGTGTGTAAGGAGGAGAAACCATGTGCAGTAAGCATTTGTTAGGAGGTTCGTCTATCAAGGTAAAGACACCGGAAGTCACCCAGGTGGCGCCTACACCACAGATTGTTTCACAGAATGAAGTGACTGACAGCACCGGGGATGAGGAAGCAGCCAGAAGAAAGAAAAGAAAAAGAGGATATGCCTCTACCCTTCTGGCCTCTACGGGGAATGATTCCACCTTAGCAGCAAGCTCTGTATCCGGCAGCGGGGATAATAGAGGTACACTGGGATGAGTACAGGAAACGGAACCATTCTGGCCAGAGCCTCTCCGCCTACGCTGGATAATGCGGATAAACAGATTAAACAGACACCGGATAAACAGGCCGTATTACAGACCGTCAGCGTAATGAAAAATAAGAGGACGACCTATGAGAAGCGTTGGAAGTCCATACGGGATTATCAGCTTCCTTTTCTGGGCGTATTCAGCGATACGGCAGATGAGACCGACAGGGGAAGAAGAAGGGATACGGAGATAGCCAATGGGGTGGCATGGCTGTCCAATCAGGCCTTTGCCGCCGGCGTCATGTCCGGATTAACCCCGCCATCCCGTCAGTGGTTTAAGTTCGGTTTTTCCGATGGCACGGAAGGGGATGTGGAGGCCGAACAGGTACTGGATGAACGGCAGGCTATTCTGGAAGCCTTCCTTCACCGGTCAAACTTTTACAACAGCATACATACGATATACATGGAACTTCCATTCGGTCAGGCACCGTTGGGAGTTTTTTCGTCCCCGCAAACCGGGATACGCTTTCAGCCCTACACCATTGGAACCTACTATCTGGGCGCCAATGGCAGCGGGCAGATAAATACCTTTGCAAGACGTATCCAGATGACGGCGGCTCAGATTGTAGAGCAGTTCGGAACCGATAACCTGCCACAGACCATACGGGATGCACTCCAGAATAAGAGTGCTAAGTTCTCTAAAGAATTTAACATCTGGTGGCTTGTACGACCGAACGATAACCGCATCAGCGGACAGATAGGTAGTAAGAATATGCCATTCCAGTCCCTGTACTGGGTGGAAGGGCAGGAAGAGACGGAGAATGGAGGTTTCCTGCATGTAGGAGGATTCCATGAATTCCCGGTGCTTACCGCCAGATATCAGGTAACGGATATCGATGCCTATGGGAAGGGGCCGGGCTGGTATGCCGAAGGGGATGCCAAAGCCCTGCAGAAGATGAAGAAAGATTTCCTGATAGCCTGTGATATGCTGGTGAAACCACCGATGAAAGGGCCTTCTACCCTGATGAATACAGGGATTAACATGGTTCCCGGCGGAATGACCTATGTGAATGAAACCACAGCATCTAATACGGTGACCCCTCTTTTCCAGATTCAGTCCAACCCCACTTTCCTTGCAGAAGAAATCATCCGGACAGAACAGAATATCAAGCGCATATATAGCGCCGACCTGTTCCTGATGCTTGACCAGGTGGATACTCCACAGATGACGGCAAGGGAAGTGGTCGAAAGACAGCAGGAAAAGCTGCAGCAGTTAGGCCCTGTCGTTGAACGGCTTCAGGATGAATTCCTTTCTCCAATCATCGAGAGAGCCTACAACATACTGGAGCGCATGGGAGCATTCCCGCCTATCTCTGATGACCTGCTCATGCGGATGCAGGATAAGGAAATCAAGATAGAGTACATTTCCCCATTAGCACAGGCTCAGAAGATGTCTGGGCTGGTCAACATCGAGCAGGCATTGTCCTTTGTAGGCCAGATGGTACAGCTCTATCCGGAAGTAAGAAATATGGTAGATCCATTGGGAACCACCAGAAGATACTTTGAACTGCTGGGAGCCCCAGCATCCATGCAGAGACCGGAAGAGGAAGTACAGGCCATCATGAAGCAGGAACAGCAGGCCATGCAGGAACAACAGCAGATGCAGGCACAGCAGCAGATGGCACAGACTGCCGCACCGGCAGCCCAGGCAGCAAAGAATCTGACCGAGGCCGCCAATGATGGCAACCCGGCATTAACACAGCTGTTAGGGATGGGAACACCGGAGGGATGATAGATGAGACCGAATAAATCTATGGCGATAACGGATGCCCATTCCGTGGATGCCAGGTACTTAACCTACAGGGAAAAGGCCATAGCAAGCAAAGATAAGGAAGTTTTCAAACGGATTATGCATAGCGCCGCCGGGCGCTGGTTCGTCATACGCATACTGGAGATGAGCCGATATAAGGCCCAGTCCTTTACCGGGAACTCACAGACCTTTTATAACGAGGGACTGAGAGCCATCGGTATCCAGCTGGACCAGCAGATAATGAACTTACTGGGAATCGACGGATTTACTTTGAAGCAGAAGGCGGAAAGGGAATACATCAAATTCCAGGAAGATATAAAGCGGCGTTTTTATGATGAGGAGGATTAGAGATGGATACAACCAACGCAGTAGCAACAGGCAATGATAACACAAATAGCCAGGTGGCTACAGCAGATACCCGGGAAGACAATATGCCGTCCGGCACTACCGTAACCGGACATACAGAACCCAGCCAGGCAGATGCTGGTAAGGCGGGGAATACATCCAATGATACGCAGACAGGAACACTGGCCGGAGGAAGCAGAAATACACCACAGGAAGGGACACCGGAAGCCTATGACTTCAGTCAGTCCCTCCCCGAAGGGGCTACGTTAGATGAGACCGTATCCAAGGAGTTTGGGGATATTTGCAGGGGTATGAACCTTACCAATGAACAGGCGAACCAGATGGCCCAGTATGGATATCAGTTTGCCAATAAGGTCATGGAACAGAGCGAAGCACAGCGGGCGGAAACAATTAAGTCATGGGGTGAAGATGCACGCCGTCAGCTAGGCAATGCCTTTGACAGCACCATGGCCGAATGCGGGGCAGGGGTACAGTTCATGGAACGGTCTGTCCCCAATATCCGTCAGATTCTGAATGAAACCGGAGCCGGGAACCGTATTGAATTCATCCGCGTATTTTCCGCCTTAGGGCGTGCCATCAGTGAGGACCATGGCACCACAGCCGGCAGCGGTTCCCACGCAAAGAACGATAATCCATACCCTAATACCGATTTTTCAAAGTATAAGAATTAAACCGACATAAACAGGAGGTAACACATGAGCTTTAACAGCGCAGCACTCACATTTAACGACCTGAGAAAACGTCAGGCCCCGGATGGAACCATTGACCATATCATCGAACTGCTGGCCGAATCCAATCCGGTCATTAATGATATTCCGTGGATGCAGGGTAACCTGCCTACAGGTAACCAGACTACACAGAGAACCAGTCTCCCACATGGTCATTTGCGTCAGATTAACCGCGGCGTTCCGGCAGAAAAATCTTCTACAAGACAGGTAACGGATACCTGCTGCCTTTTGGAAGCCCATTCCATGGTGGACGTGGAAATCATGGGGCTTCAGCCAAATCCGGAAGCCTTCCGCCGTTCCGAAGATGATGCCTTCCTTACCGGTATGAGTCAGCAGGTGGCAGGATTTGTATTCTATGGGGATTCCAATACAAACCTGGACGAATTCAACGGGCTGTCCGTACGCTATAACCACTTTGGCGGCAATCGCCATGATGCCTCCTATCAGGTCATCAATGGCGGCGGCACCGGTACAGGCAAGCTGTCTTCCGCATGGCTGACCTGCTGGGGTCCGAATGCCGTACATGGCATCTATCCAAAGTACGGATTTGCCGGCTTCAAAATGGAGGATAAGGGCGAACAGTTAGTCAAGGATTCCGATGGCAATATCTATCAGGCACTGGTTACCATCTTCAAGTGGAAACCAGGTCTTGCGGTAAGGGACCCGGAAATGGTGGCAGCGGTACGAAACATCGACCTGAAGGCCATCAATGCAGGGGCTGCAGCCGATAAGAAGGCACTGGTAGAAAATATGATCCGTGCACAGAACCGCATCCGCAACTTCTCTGGCGTTTCCCCGGTATGGTACGTATCCCCGGAACTCTACACCTTCCTGAATCTCTACTTCAACGATAAGAACAACGTCTACATCACCCGGGCAGAAGCCATGGGACAGATGCCTGAAATCCGTGTCAACGGGGTACTGGTCAAGAGAGAAGATTCCCTGGTAGATACCGAAGATGCTATTGCAGAAGCTAAGTAAAGGAGAACCACATGATTTACGACGCAGAAAACACATTTATGAATCAGCAGGACCTTTCCAAAGGGACTAAAAGTGAAATTATGGAAAACCGTGGAGGTGGCGATGCCTACGTATCCCTCTGGTTTTCCGCCGTAGCCAATAAGGCTCTGGATAGTGATGCGACCGTTACCCTGAAGACCGGGGATAAGGCCGATATGACGGACGGCAAGGCTGTACTTACCCTTACCCTGCCCAAAGGTGGCAAGGCAGCGGCACGCCTCCCGGCCGGAATGAAGTCCTACATGCAGGCTGAAGTAAGCGGAGCAACCACTGGTACCGTAACGGTAGCACTGGTAATGGATGTGGATCTCTGATGGAGGGAATCCACTATGGGAGGGTACCCAGCGGACGACGGCTGGAAGACTTATCTCCCAATGAACTGAGGCTAAGGCTTTATAATGCCGGCGTGGATTATTCTATGTGCCGGACTAAAGATGACCTGATTTGCCTTGTAAGGAAAATAAAAAGGAATCCATAACCGGATTCCCAATATATGAGCATACAGGAAGGGGCGTTCTCCCCTTCCTTCCACTTACGTATATACGCAGGCCGAAGGAAAGGGAGAACCAGAAAGGAGAACCTATGACCAGTACAGATATTTGCAATATGGCATTGTCCATGATTGGACAGGGACGCATTCATGACTTAGAAGAAGAATCCGAACAGGCACGGCAGTGTAAGGTCTACTATGACCACATCCGGAAAACCCTTCTATCCAACTTTACCTGGGGCTTTGCCCACCGGTTTAAAAGGCTGGTGAAGGTGGAAGGCACATTCCCCAAATGGGAGTACGCCTATGCCTATCCGGAAAACTGTCTGGCAGTGCATATGGTGTATGACCAGAGCGAGGACCAGATAAAGGATGAGGTATACACCGAGTACGATACCGCCTCCATAGATGATGGCAGAAAAATCATACTCTGTGATTTTCCCCATGCGGTCTGTGATTATACGGCCAATGTCACCAATGCCGATATGTTTCCCACAGTTTTTGTGACCGCACTGGCGCAGTTTATAGCCGCCAGCCTGGCCATTCCACTTTCCGGGAGTGCCACACTGGCTAACTATTATCAGCAGTCTGGGAATCTGACACTGGAAGAGGCAAAGGTACAGAGCGCACGGCAGCGGCACCATACACCAGGCAGGCCGTGTGCTTATTTTGATGCAAGGTTTTAAGGAGGAAATATGGCCAAAGAGACGTTATATGCGATTCAGCCGTCCTTTGCAACAGGCGAAATATCCCCGGAAGTTTCCTCCCGTGTGGATTTAGAGAAGTACCCCTTTGCCCTGCTTAACGCAGAGAATGCCTATATACGACCGTATGGCGCGGTGTATAAGCGTGGGGGGAGTACGTATATAGGCCGGGCAAAATACGACGGGAAAAGCGTCATCTTAAGAAAATTCAGCGTTAATTCCGGCAGGGAGTTACTGCTGGAAATTGGAGATCATTATATCCGCATATGGGATAATGATTCGATTCTGTTTGATGACATTCATACGCCTTATGGAGAAGAAGACCTGCACAGACTGAGATTCTGTCAGAGCGCCGATGTCATGTACATAGCATCCGGGAAATATCCTCTTTACACCTTATCCCGATATGGGGATGCGGATTTCGGTTTTGACCTATTTTCTTTTACATCGCCGTATTTTGATTCCGCTCTGGGCACTACGGAAATGAACAATGTGTCCGAACGATGGACCACCCCGGGGCATTATACCTATACCCCCAAAGAATCAGGAAACTATATTGTAACGGTTTCCGGAGCCGGAGGTGGCGGCGGTGGTGGCGTCAAATGTGAGTATAAGTACAGAAGTGGTGGAAAGAATCCTACCACCCGAACCGGATACGCCTATGCATCCGGGGGCAACGGCGGACGTGGCGGGTATGTAAGCCGGACCATATACCTGACGGCAGGCACTACCTACACCATAGATGTGGGAGCAGGAGGCGACCGCGGCAATGGGACCACAGGTGTGGCAACGGCATCCGGAGGCGGTGCAGGCAGCTCCAGTCAGGGATTCGGCATCTCTGCCGCCGGCGGTGGAGGCGGAGCCGGTGGCCGTGTAGACAGTAACCATACAGGATATAACGGCGCCGGAGGTAGTTCCTACGGCTCAGGCGGCGGTGGCGGTGCCGGAGGCAGTGGGGATAACTACAATGGCTCATCCAATGGGGCCAGTGGGTATGTCACTTTGCAGACACAAAATCCGCTGGTATTAACCCCATCAGGCACATTTGGCGAAATCACATTGAATGCATCCCGTGAATTTTTCTCCAGTGATTTAGTAGGGGCCTGGCTTAAACTGGAACAATACGTCCCATCGGTTACCGTTTCGCAGAATGGGGGAGGTACATCGGGAGATGTGCTGGTAGGGGATAAATGGAAAATCATTACTCACGGGACATGGACAGGAACCATCACCATTCAGAAGAATGATAATGGCACATGGAAGGATTACAGGACCTATAAATCATCCAATGATTTCAATGCGTCAGAATCAGGAACAGTAGAACAGCTTACCAGAATGCGTCTGGTATCCACAGCAGGGAATGCCGATCTGACGGCACTTCCCTACACCAATGAAGGACTGGTAGAAATCACTGGGGTCAACTCAGGCACACAGGCAACCGGTCATGTCCATAAGAATCTGGCAAATACCAATGCGGTGACCTACTGCATGATTTCCGCATGGTGTGAGCAGTATGGATACCCGAGCACGGTGGCCTTCTTCCAGGACAGACTATGCCTGGGCGGGTCTGTGGCACAGCCTTACAACGTATGGATGAGCCGTACCGGGGATTATCCTAATTTCTCTGTAGAAAAGGCAGCGGGCACCATAACGGATGACAGCGCGGTCTGTGTATCCTTTGTCAACCGCAACCGGCAGACCATACAGCACCTGGTACCGGGTGGCGACTTAATCGTCATGACGACGGGGAACGAATGGACCATCAACGGGGCAGATACCGTAACACCGACCAAATGTTCTCCTAAGGTGCAGACATCCAGAGGCTCCAGTGATGTCACACCATTGGTCATTGGCGGGCGTATCGTCTATGTGCAGAAACGCGGTGAAGTGGTCCGTGATATGGGATACAACTTTGAATCCGATTCCTATGATGGCCTTGACCTTACATTGCTGGCTAAACATCTGACACGGGATAACGAAATTATAGACAGCAGCTATATGCAGGACCCTGACAGCCGACTGTATTTCGTTTGTCAGAATGGCAGTATGGCCTGCCTTGCTTATGTGATTGACCAGAAGGTCTATGCATGGAGCCACCTGGTGACCGATGGGAAATATCTGGCAGTATGCGATATAGAGCAGGCAGATAATGACGTGGTCTATGTGGCGGTAGAAAGGAAAGTCAACGGGAACACAGTAACCCAGATAGAACGGCTGGAAAACATGGAAGAAGAGGAAAGCCCGGAAAACTATATCATGCTGGATGATTCCCGCATGATAACCGGTACATATGATGAAACCGAAAAGGTGACCCGATATGAAGCGGACTGGCTTGCCGGGAAAACTATCACCGTGCTCTGTGATGGACGTGAGTACCGTAACATTTCGACCGATGACCATGGGCGGTTTACCATGGACGGGAAGGAAGGACAGATTTTGGCGGGACTTCCCTATACCATGAAACTGGAAATCCCAAACATTGAAACCAGGGATAACCACGGGACTCTGCAGGGGCGAAAGAAAAAGATGACTACCACGATTTTGCGATTGATTCGTTCGTTAGGCGGGCGGATAGGCGTAGAGGAAAAACATACCGATCCGATAAAATATGCAGAATTATCGGATGTGGAAATACATCTCTATTCCGGGGATAAGGAAGTGACTATGCCGAATCCGGGATTTGAACTGTTCGGGAGGGTATATATCACATCGGATGAGCCTTATCCATTCAATCTGGCCGCCTTAGTGAGAGGATTTGTTCTTTATGGATAAGACATACTATGGAGTAACCATTACCCGGATAAACACCAGCGATTTACGTAAAAGTAAGCATCTGGCCAGACGACTGGCAAGAAATATCAGGGAATGGGACAGGAGGGAATGCGAATATATCGGTTTCCCGGTAGTAGACAGCATTCATGAATCTATCATTACCAGTGCAATAGCCTATAAGGCGGAATATCGGGGAACCCTGCTTTGCCTCTTTGGCGTAGGGCCATATAAGGAACATCAGGGAGTCATATGGGCGCTGGGCAGTACAGAACTCAAAAACCATAAAAGGGCATTAGTTAAGGCAGGAATGGAATTTATCCGTTCTTGCCTTATTTCGTATGAGGCAGTATTAAATTACATTGCTGCCGGGAATAGCGAAGCCTTGCGGTTTATCCGGAGAGCCGGGGCAGAATGCGGAACACATGTCACCATAAATGGGCATGAATTTGTCCGGTTCATTATCAGCAGGAGGTAATATGTGTAGTTTTGCAGCAGGAATGATGGGGCTGACCGCCTTACAGGGAGTACAGCAGTACAGAGCGCAGAAACAGCAGACCCGGGCAGAGGTGGCCATGTATAATGCGCAGGCGGACGCGGCCGAACAGAATGCCAGAATAGAGGCAGCCCGCAGGAGTCAGATTGCGGATCAGTACAGTGATAAGCAAAGACAGCTGGATCAGCGAAAACGTCTGATATTAGGCCAGCACGCCGCAGAGGGCGGGGCATCCGGACTCACCGGAGGTTCTATTACCGATAGCGATGCGGCGGCCATAGACCAGTATAACGACGATACTATGAACCTTCTGGGAAATCAGCGTAACGACACCTGGAGTTCATGGAATCAGGAAGTGAATTACAGGAATTCCGCCAATGCGAACCGGACAGCGGCCTACAATGCAAGGCAGCAGGGGAAACTGGCACTCATGGGGACTCTTCTGGGAACGGCCACCTCTATGGCCGGAGCATGGAACAAGTATAAGGGAGCCAGCAAGGAACCCTCTACACTGGACGGGAATCCTACTGATTTCTACAATACGGACTATGCATCACCATATGACATGGATTATGCAGACCAGAATATCGGAGCATCACGCTTTGATAAGACAACCGGATGGAAAGGGAAGTATACGAATGCTTCCTTTTCTATTCCACGGACTCCAGGCAGTTACAACCTGATTGGCAACGTGGAAGAACGGACAAAGAACATGATGACCTTCAACCCGAAGTATTCACTGTGGAATAAATGGAGGAAGGGGAACAAATGAAACTGTCACAATTTCAGCCGGCCGTATCACCTAACACCATAGAAGGCCGTGTCACTGCCCCGGGAAATGAGGAATCGTATGGAAAGGATGTCCATGGGACAGAAGTAATGAACAATGCCCTGGCACAGGTAAGAGATTTTGCAGATACGCTGTGGGTGAAGAATCAGAATAATCGGGTAATTGACGCTACGAATGACTACCAGCGACGGATTTCCTCTCTGATGAATGATGAAAATGAAGGGCTGTATGTCACCAATCAGGGAGACAATGCAGAAAGAATACAGGACCTGTATACAGAACAGGAACAGAAGATTCGGGCCGATGTGATGAAGCAGTATGGCATTTCCAGTGAATACGCCAATAAGGCCTTTATGAAGGGAATCGAACCTAACGTAACCGCACAGCTTAGTAACATTGATAGGTATCAGCGGGTAGAGCTGGATAAGGCGGCCAATACACGCATTGCCAATACCATGGATACCGCCGTGAATGCCATACTGGAAAATCCAGAACATATGGACGAATACTTCAATAACTGGCGTACTAACACCATGGCTTTGAGGGCTGCACGGGGCATGGATGAGGAATCCATGCAGAAGGCATTACACGACGACGCGAATATGCTGGCTAAGCGGGTGCTCAGTACTATGCAGATTACTTCCGACTATCAGCGAGGCAAGGATGTGTGTGCTGAACTAAGGGCCTACGGGGTGGATGAAGATATCATCAAACCGTTTGAAAAGGAATTTACATCGCAGGAAATCATACAGACCACGGGAGAGGATATGGAGTCATGGGTCACAAAAAACGAAGATAAGTTTGACCTTCTAAATGATGACCCCGACAAAATAGCGGACCTCTACGAAAAAGAACATCCCATGACGGTCACAGATCCAAGTAAGGCCAGCATCCATACGATTCGAGAAGCGGTAGCCGGGCAGGAAAGCGCCGGACACTATAATGCGCCCAAGAACAAAGATGGATGCTGGGGCCGTTATCAAATTAAAGACAGCACATGGGCTATCTATGCCCCCAAGGCCGGAGTGGCACTCAATGACCATTCGCCAGCGGCACAGGATAAGGTAGCCGAATACATGATGAACGAATACCTGCAGAAGGGCGGTATTGATTACTTAATCATTGCATGGTATGGCGGGGAACAGAACGCTATCAAATGGATGAATGACCCAGACAAAACGCATTCTTCTGCCTACTGGACACGAAAGCAGAGAGGAAAAGACGGACGTCTGTATCCATCATTCCAAGAATATATCACCTCTGTGAAAGCAAAAATCACAGGGGGGAACCTATCACCGGAAGAGCAGAAGGCACAGCAGGCGCAGGTGAGAGCGCAGGAAATAGCGAAAATTAAAGAACTGCAGGTCAAGACCAAAAAGGCAGCAGCCACAGAGTTTGACACCATTCAGCAGAATGTAGAGGAAAAGCTGGCAAATGGATCCATGAATCCGCAGGAAGCTTATCGGTATGCAACTGGGCTGATAAACAATGGGAGTAAGTATGTCAAAGAACTGTCGGAAGCAAAAAATTTTCTGATAGGACTACAGAGCAAGGCCACATCATTTGGCAACCAGCAGAAACAACTGGACAATCTGAACAGGGGCCTCACTAAAGAAGGATACATGGGGAAAGACCAGTTCCAGCTTCTGGAAGCAAAGGTGTTTAATGGCGAACCAGATGGCATTTACAGTGCCAGTGACATACAAAGCGCAGTTAACCATTGTGCCCAGGCGGGCATGCCCTTATCCGGAGATCAGATAAAAAAGCTTCAAAAGGATTGGGCAGACGGGATCAATGGGACCGGTATGTACACCTATAAGATAGATAAAAAATTTGTAGCCAATGCACTAGGAATCAAACCCAGCAAGGTGGATGATGTAACCTACCGCCTGGCTCGTCAGGCAGTAGCTGATGAAGCGGCAAAAGAGAATAAGGGAGCGCTGACACCAGCTAAAATGCGGATGGCCATTTATCACAATGTGGGACCACAGATAACAGGAAGCTATCAGCAGTATGATGGAATTTTCGGGAGCAGAATCAACGGAACAACGGTCAATATATCCCTTAATGCCGCGGATATGGCAAGTTTAGGAATCTCTGGAGCCTCCAAAGCTCCTGACGGCAACTGGTATCTGAAGATGAAGGATGGACGAACTGTATATGCCACCCTGGCAAAGCTTAAAGCAGCACAGGATGGACGAGAGGTAATTTAAAGGAGGCAACATGCCAATTGATGGAGATAAACTGATTAAAGAGCTTAAAGAAGTAGGCCAATATGGGACCACATTAGAAGTTAAGCGGATTCCATATAGTACCTCTCCCGAGTGGAAAGAAAAGGAACAGCAGGCCCAGAAGCAGACGCAGCGTGCTCAGGGAATCTCTGTATTATCCGGATTGGGTAAATCCATTTCACAGGCTGCACTGAGTAATCCTGTTTTTCAGAAGCTGGGATTCTTTGGAGATGTGTACCAGAACACCGTAGGCCCGAATGCGCCTTCTACCAGTAAGATGGCAGAGGCTTTACAGCTGGCAACGATGACAGGATTAACCGCACAGCGTATTATAGAAAATCCGGAAATGTATCAGGACGCCCAGGCGGAATACGGGAGGGCAGTACGTAGTGCCTATCTGGGAGGCAATGGATTCAGCTCAGAATATATTCAGCAGCATTATCCGGAGCTTAAGACAGATGATCCGGTAGGAGCCGCGCTGGCTCTCACACACTATAAGGATGTACTGAACACCCGGGCTATTGTGAATTGGGCTACGCATCCAATACAATCCGCCATAGAAACCGGAAAATACATAAAAAACTCATGGCATAACGGTGAAGTCAATGAAGAAATGTCAGATGTTATGTTCAAAGCTGCACAGGGAGAAATCAGCGATGCGGAAGCACAGCGGCAGCTGACTGAACTGAACAAAACTAAAATTGATACCGGAGGTTCTTCCTCTATAGTAGGCGGCACAGTAGAACAAGTATCTAATATGCTTAATTCCATGGGGCGCGCTGCCAGAACAGATATAGCTCCTCTGGCTCCAGTGCTTCACGATTTGACCGTATTGGCACCGGCAGCGGTTGCCAGTTTAGGGTATATGGGTACAGCCGCCTTAGCAGGCGCCGGAGTAACAGGAGCGGTAGCCGGCGCACCGGCCGCCATAGCTACGGCCGCAGCCGCCGGGCTGACTCTGGAATCCAGTCTTATATATGACTCTACTTATCGTCAGCAGCTGGGGCAGAACTACTGGAGTAAGATTAATGCAAGGGGAGCCGATGGAAGTCCGCTCTATACCCATGACACGGCGGTCAGTGAGGCGAAAAGGGAAGCCCATCTTCAGGCCGCCATTGAAACCGCATTCACATTTACCGCATTTAAACCTTTGGCGAAAATGTTTGGTAAGGAAGCGGCACTGAAAATTATTGAGAAAAGTGTGGCCAGAAAGACTATGGTAGAAGCTGGGAAAAAGGCGTTTATGAAGGAAGCGGTAAAGGAATCGGCCAAAGTCATCACCTACGGGGCAGCGGAACAGGTGGCACAGGAAGGCCTGGAAGATTTAGTGACCAGTGCTGATGAAACCATCACCGGAAGAAATCCGCATACCTTCAAGGACGCCATGCGCAGTGCAGCCAGTGCCATGATAGATGCCGTACCGGCAGCCATCGGGATGATGGGCGTATCCGGCGTTATCGGCGGGGTAGGTACATATCATGGACTGACACACCATCAGGAATTTATCCAGGCTAAAATGGCGAAGTATGGTAAGGAAAGTGCCCTGCAGGAAGTAGAACGAGAATCCGAAGCGAACATGGTAGACCACCTGCTGGAAGCGCGGGATAAATCCAAACTGAATAAGGAAGCACCGACACAGTTTGCCCAGGTGGTAGGAAACCAGATGAAGGCGCAGGATATGGGGACACTCTATGTGGATGCAGCTACCGCGGTGGAAACCCCGGAAGGCCGTAAAGCATTGGGAGAACTGGAGAAATCCGGACTGGTAACTGCTGAGCAGGTACAGCAGGCCGTGGAAAAGGAAACCCCGCTTGCCGTTGACAGCGGGATGTATATGCAGACCGTACAGCAGGAAACAGCAGATACCCTTAAGGAATATTCCACCTTTGATAAGGCCGGTATGACCATGCACGCCATCAAGGAAGAGCGGACACGCCTCTCCTCCATGGCAAAGGAACTCTCCAAGACCAAAGACGAACGGGAAAAGGATGCGGTACAGTCCATCATGGATACCTATTTCCCAAATGAAACGGACAACACTAAAAAGGAAGTACTGCAGGAACTGTTTGCCGGTGGGGTAGACCGCCTGGGAGACAATGCACAGGAAATGCTGTCCAATGCCAGAACCACATGGGGCGATATTACCGGATATGAACAGTATGCCGATTATGATCCAAAAAATCCCCCGGAAGGTACATCTGATACGGCAGAATGGTATAACGAAGCAAAGCAGGCATATGGTCACAATCCCAATAAACGGGAGCTTTATGATGTAGCCCATAAGGAATACGTAAAGGAATCGCAGGATAAATCCAGAGCCAGGCTGGAAGAAGAAAAACAGCAGATAGAAAAGGCTATGGATGATGCATCTCAGAATGGGGATACGAGCACCTATAATACGCTTCAGGAACAGATGGAAACAGTGAACCAGAAGCTGTCAGAAGTGGATACGAATCTTCATGCTGTAGATACCGCAAAAAAGAGAGTAGAAGCCCTGGAAGACATAAAAAATACCCTGAACAAAGCAGGGCTTAAAGAAGACATTATGGCGAAAGTGCTTTTAAGTAAAGATTCCTATGAGAAGGCCTATAAACCGACCGTGGAAGCACTCATGCAGAGCAATGGTAACGTACAGGAAGCAGCCAGAGATTCCGCACTGATCTATGCAAGAATGATAGATAGTCTGGCCAGAAATTATAAACTCCCGATAGAAAACATTGTGTCGACTATTCAGGTAACAAATGAAGGGCCGGAACACAGAACAGAACTTCATAGTCCGGTAAATCCAGATGTAAAAGCGGATACGCTGGTAACGGTTGTGGATTTGACTGATCAGTTGCCTAAAGGACCACTTAGCAGACAGGAATTGACCCAAAAGGTTAAGGAACTTTTTGCCAATCAACCAAAGATGGAAACGGCAGATGGGAAAGCAACAATTAGTTCCCCTGGTAATACTAGGAAGATGAGACATTTCATCAATTCCAGCCTATATAAAGTTTTACACTTTCGACGAAATAAGGAGTGGGAGTCAAGACATCAAGCAAGTGTGTTAAATATTGATAAATTAATCAGAAATTCTGTTTTGATTGAAAGTGAACCAAATCGAAAAGGGGATAAGAAGAAGGATGTAGCAAAATATCATCATTTCTATATACCAATTAAGGTGGGAGATAAACTATATACAGCGCGTATTGTCGGGGAAGAGATGAAGGGGTCAACAAGCATAAATCCTATTGACGTGAAACTATATGACGTGATTATAGCAAAAAAAGGTACATTCTCTAAAGCCACACAAGGCGACCTACAAATAGAGAATGTACCTTTTAGAATTACAATAGCAGAAATGCTTAAGAATGTCAAGGACTCTAATGGCCAGCCATATGTAAATCAAGATGGGACGTTAGCTATACGTAAAGACAATGATTTTTACCAGAAAGAAGAATATACAGGAAAGAAGGATTTAATAGCCTACCACAACATTAACCAGGAAAATCTCGATAAGGCTATTCAACTGGGAGGTCTGGCGGTACCTTCTATTGCGGTAACTAAAAAGGAAACAGACTTTAGTAACTTTGGGGATATTACTCTGCTTATGCCACAGGATGTGGTGAATCCGAAGGAAACGCCGGTATACACCCGGGATGCATGGACCGGGGTATTCCCAGGCATGGTCAGAGCTCCAAAGAAAAAGAAGCTCACGGATTTCATTACCCATACGATTATGCCGATTCAGAAGGAAATCCCACCAACGGTTCTGGATTTTGGCGATATGTATACGCGCTCCCGGATTGAAACGGCGTCTGCCGCTGAAGGGGAAAAGCGCGTAGAAAGCTTCCTGCAGTCCGATGGAGCTAAGTATCTGTACCTTAAATCTCTGGGGAAAGAGCCAAAGATTAAGACAAAGACCGCCGGATTTGACAAACATAGCCCGTTTACCATCTACCCACGTATCAGGAAGGCTTTTGATACCCTGAGCAAGAAGTATCCGCTGGAAGAAATGGAAGCCCCATCAGCAAAAGGAAGCGCATGGGAACGGGATTATAATCACCTGAAAGATATCATGCTTCAGGAAATGACTACGCCAAAGGATGCTAATGAACCAAAATTCAGAGCCCGGTTGCGTGAACACAGAAAGGCAGACATAGAAAGCGGAAAGCAGTTCAGAAGATTAGTCGATGAATATGCATATAGCCAACGGAATATCATAGACGATGAAACATTCCAGAAGCAGCTGGAGAGAAGAACAGAAACAAAGGCCGGGAAAGAAGGCTTCCATAAATGGCAGAATGCCTTCCGAAAGGAAATGTTGGATGCGCCAGTCATCGAATCCACCGGTAAGGAAGTCACACTGGATAACATCGTAGAAGCCATGCTGGGAAATCTGAAGAATGCACAGAAGAGCTGGGCAGGATATGGGACCGGGAACGTCATTGCCGCATCTGGAAGGGAAATCACCTCCATGGAGGATATGCATAACACGGCCGATGAAAAGATAGATCCCGCATCCAGTATTGAAGATGATACCGACACCTCTGCACAGTATCAGCAGACGAAGAAGAATATCTCTGATTTTATAGAGGATATGGCAAACCACCACTATAAATGGGAAAACACCTTTGAGGGGTATTCCGATGCGTCCCAGGTATTAATGGGTATGTTTGAAGGGAAACCATTCAGTACCCTTTGCAGGGAACACGACTTTAAGAACATTGCCGGAATGAAGAAACGGGCTGATTCCATCGTAAAGGAAATACAGGCGCTGCCTGTCAAATACTTTGAGGCTAAGCCACAAAGAGCGGTTCATTTCAATGAAGTGGCCGGAGCCATTGTACCGAATGGCACCCCTAAAGCTACCATTGATTACCTTAAAGGACAGGGAGTAACCGTCCGCAGATACAACCCGGCCAATGAAGGGGAACGACATGCGAAGACAGAAAAACTGGCTAAGCAGCTGAACCTGTACTTCCAGAAGGGAGGACAGTACAAGGGTGGTTATTCCCCCGAATCCAATGCCATTCATCTTTTTGCCGCCGCGGACCAGTCTACCATGGTACATGAGGCAGCCCATTTCTATCTGACTACCCTGCTGAATCTGGAACAGGCCGGTGTCAGAAACAAACAACTGATATCCGACTTAAAGACCATCAGAGACTGGGCGGGATATTCCTATGAAAAGATGGCTGAATATAAAGGCACCACACTGGAAAAGGAATTCCGGCAGATGGAGCAGGATGTCATCGATGGGAAAGATGGGGCAGAAGAACGGTTCCTGCAGGAACGTTTTGCCAGAGGGTTCGAACGCTATCTGCAGGAAGGAAAGGCTCCCACCAAAGAATTACGCGGGGTATTCCGGCGCTTTAAGAAGACGCTCATGGATATCTACCGGAGCATAAAGATTGTGAATGGCCGGAAAGCCTTCTTCAATAATCTGGAACCTGTTAAGATTTCCCCGGAAATGAAACATATCTTTGATGCCATGCTGGCTACAGAAGATGAAATCAATGCCTGGTCTGCCGAACAGAAGGTCATGGAAATGGATAAGGTGGGACTGGATTTCACCAAAACAGAAAAAGAAAACTATGACAACTGGAAATCCAGTCTCAAGGACACCATCCATGAAAAGACCATGCGGAAATTCATGGATGAATACCGGGAACTGACCTTAAAGGGAATAGACGAAATCACACGTCAGAAAAAGGAACAGGTCATGAAGGACCTGATAAAAAGACAGAAGATCTACCAGGTGGAAGCCATGCTGGAAGGCGACGTATTCCCTACAGAGAAAGAGAAGATGGACTACCTGAAAGAACAGGGCTTCCCCGATAGAAAAACCTATGAAGAGGCATTGAAACAGGCCGGCGGCTCACTGGAGAAACGGGCACAGGCGGCCGCGGAAAGAGAAAAAGAAAAGCAGGCTAAGAGCCTGCTCTCTAAAGAGACTATCCGGCAGGAAGCAAACCGTATGCTGAACTCTCCGGAAGGGGCACAGCGCCTGGCGAAGATGGAAGCCCAGGCTATGCGAAGAAAGGTAAACGCCTATATCCGGCAGGCGTCCATGGCACTGCTGCATCTGGAACAGGGTAAAAAGGATGCACATCTGGATGAAGATATCAAACGCCGTCTGGGCGTAGAAGGGGTAGACAGTGAAAACAACCTGTCCCTGAAAGACAAACTGGCAGAAACCGTAGAAAATCTGAAGATAGCCAGGCAGCAGCTGGACAGGCCTATGAATGAAGTACGGTATGAAGCGGAATCCCTGCTGGCCGGACAGAGTGTGGAGAAATCCACCAACTGGAAATGGTGGCAGAACAAACAAAGAAAGGCTGCCTCCATGGCCTCCAATGCGGCACGAAAAGGGAACTGGCACAGTGCATCCTACTGGATGATGAAAAAGAATGTCTATGCTATGGCTGCCAGAATTGCCCAGCGGAATGAGGATGAGGTAAGGACGGCCATAGCCGGAAAGCCAGGAACCTTCAGCCTTTCCTACGAACGACAGGGAAATGATATACACCAGGGGGAACGGTATGGCGTCAAAGGGATACTTAACCGTATCAGCCGTAGGGATAAGCCGGTACGGATGTCCAGTAATTCCCGGTATTTCATTCAGCACCTTGCCTACCAGATGGGGCTGTCCAGAACGGACGGCATCCCACCAGTAGATAAGAATGGATTTGAAACGGAATTCTCCTGGAACAAACTGGCACGGGAACTCAATCCTACGGCAGCGATGGCTGCCGATGCGGCAGGAAATGAATTTACCGTAAGTGATGCAGAAATAGATTCCCGCCTGAGAGAACTGTTTTCTGCTGACAGACCATCTGATTATCGCAAGATGAACCTGAGTGCCTTTAAAGGGGCGGTAGAAGCCATCGAAGTCATCTATAAACTGGGACGCCGTGAATATGAAGGAAACTCTTTCCACACCATAGATGGTAAGGACGTTTCCTTCCATAAGGCATCAGAAGCCATTACGCAGGAAATAGCGAAGAAGTTTGGTATAGAGACCGATGCCTTTAATGAGAAACTCAGAGCCAGTGTCAAGGATGAATTGAAGACGGCATTGACTAAGATAACCAATGCCCATACCCTGCCGGAGGTACTGATACAGAGACTGGGCAAATCAGCAGAACAGTATCTGTACCGCCCGATTGATAAGGCCGCCAATGTGGAAAAGACCATGCAGATGGATGCCTTTAAGAAATTCAAGGAGATATTCAATATCTATTCACGGAAGGAATGGCAGGCCATCCGGGCAGATAAGACGATAAAGTTCGGCCGCGATGAATACGGAAACGACCGTTATATCACTAAGGAAACCCTGCTTTCCGTGGCTCTCAATATGGGTACAGCTTCCAACAGGGAACGTGTACTGGAAACCTACGGCATGGATACTGGTCCGGTACTTCAGGTACTGGATAAGGAACTGTCAGCAAAGGATATCCGCTTTATCCAGGCCGTCTGGGACCATATCAACAGTTACTGGGCAGACCTTAATGCCATGAATAACCGTCTGTATGGCCGCGGGATTGGCAAGGTGGAAGGAATAAAATTTCACCTGAAGAACGGGGAACTGGATGGCAAATACTATCCAATACGGTATGACTCAGAAACATCAGTCCGTACAGGAGATATTACCATCAACGAACAGGCCCTTCAGCGTATGAGCGGGGCTGGTACATTCTCCATTGGTATGGGAAGCACCAAATCCCGTATGCTCACATCAGGCGGGCAGAACCTGATAACCGACCTGACGGTCTATCCAAAACACGTATCTGAAGTGATTCACGCCATCGCCATGAGAGAAGCCTCTGTGGATGTCTACAAACTGATTTCAGACCCGGATATAAAGTCCGCCGTAGTCAACGGACTGGGAATCGATACCTACCGGGTATTGCGGGACTGGGCGCAGGATAACTGGAAGACACCGATAGAACGGTCCGGGCCTTTGTCAAAACTGATTGATGCCCTGCAGAGCGGTAACAGCTATGCCACCATGGCGTTCAGAAACTCCACCGCCCTGCTCAATATCCTGCCGAATCTGGGCGTATTCTACCGCTCTATGATCAGACTTTCCGGAGATAAGATGATGGAAGGGGCATTTAGGGCACGCCGGGCGCTGGCCAGCCTCTACCTTACCGGAAACTATGCTAAACAGAAGGAATTCATCATGGAAAAATCAGCATTCTTGCGGGATAGACAGAGTACACTGGATGCCGATTTGGAACGTGGCTTCAGCCTTCCAGGAGAAAAAGGCTGCGGGAAACTGAAGTCCCTTATCTATGACGGAGAGTTCGGGAAGAATGCCATAGATAAATATGCCTTCTGGTTTATAGAAAAGACTGACCTGCTATTCAGCCAGCCAATGTGGCTGGAAACCTATAAGGCCACCCGTGACAGCTATATCGGGTCTAATCTGACGGCCGAACAGATAGATGCAGAAGCCGTGGCAAAGGCTGACCAGATGGTAAGACAATACTATGGCAGCGGGGAAATCAAAGACAGGTCACCGGTTATGAAGAATAAGGTCATCCGCATGTTTACCCCATTCTATACCTATTCGGCTACGATGCTTAACCGATTCATTGAATCCGGGTATCTGGCAGTAGACAGCCATAACTATAAACCATTGGTATTAGATACCTTATGTCTGGGTTTGCTGGTAGGTTCCATGGACGGCTTAACCCGGTATGCGATGAACAGAGCCATCGGCAAGGATGACAGTTTATGGGAAGAAATTGTAAATTCCATACTTACCGGAAACTTTGTACAGGGGATTGTCATCGTACGGGATATGGTTTCCGGGTTAGTCGGATTGGCACTGGGGAAATATTCTGATACATCCAGTGAGGTAGCCGGATTCAGGGCACAGGAAAATCTGTGTAATGCTATCCGGTTTATGGCCAGTCCAAAGAAGAACTGGATAGATGTAGGCCAGGCACTGACCACCGCATCCAATCGTGTCTCACACACACCCGATACTCTGACCGATGCTCTATGGGCAACCCTGAGAATGGCGACAGGCGACACCGATGCCACACTCAGCGAATATCTGGCCAGCATGGCACTTGACCGGAAACTGAAACGGTCTAAGGAACAGTTAAAGAAGGAGGCAGCAGAACGCAGAGCCGAAAAGGAAGAACAGGATGTAGAAGAACCGGAACAGGAGGAATCAGATGATTAATAACGAAACATATATGGCTGTGTATAAAGGAGATGGGACTTCCACCTCCTTCCCTATTACCTTTGCCTATGCAGGGGCAGATACGGTAACCGGAGTGATTGAAGATACCAATGGGAATCTGAAAACCATTACATCGGATTTTTACGTAGACAACACCAATAAAACCTTTAATTATCCTGGCTATCCGCCGGGACAGGAAACGGCGGGAATCACACCTGCCGTTTTAGCTTCCGGAGAAAAACTGTATATCATACGAAATACGGCCCTGACACAGGATATATCCCTGCTCAATAAGACCCCATTCAGCAGCATCGAACGGGGACTGGATAAGATTGTACTGATGGTACAGGACGTCAACCTGAAACACGATAAGACCTTGCGCCTGCCCATTAATGCACCAGCGGAGATAGATATGACCTTGCCGGTCCCTGAAGCTCATACCACCTGGGAATGGGACGATACGGGAACCAAACTGGTGAAGGCTTCCAGTCCAGCGGAAGCTACTAGGCGGGCAGAATCAGCAGCAGTCAGCGCCGAAGCGGATAAAAATCAGGCCGTGGCATCCGCTTCAGCCGCCGCGCAATCTGCCAAAGAAGCCAAGGCCGTGGCAGCGGATATGGATGCCCATATCAGTGGGTACAAAACAGAGGTAGAAACTGTATCTAATCAGCTGAAGTCGGAATATGCCAATTATTCCACTACACTGAAAAACCAGTCTGATAAAGCAGAAAAAAGCCTTTCTGATTTGCAGACCACCGCGGAAACCAGCATAAACACACTGCAGGAAACCGCGGTTTCAAAAGTATCTTCCACACAGCGTGATGTGTTGAACAAGATTGAGGCGGCCCATACATCAGCCATCAGTGACATTGGCACAGCGAAAGCCGATGGGCTGACAGCGGTCAGCACGGCACAGAAAAAGGCTACCGATACGATATCGGCAGCCCAGGATACAGCGACAACGGCCATCATTACAGAAAAGACGAATGCAGTAAACACTATCACGCCACTGGTGACAGAAACGCAAACCAATGCCAGTGCAGCTGAAAAAAGCGCACAGGCAGCAGCCATCAGCGCCACAGAGGCAGCACAGCACCAGATACAGGCAGACTATGCCGAGACAGACACGAATGCCAAAAGCTACATCAAGAATAAACCCGATGTGTTTTTAAAGACAGGCGGAAAAATCACAGGGAATACGGAAATCGAGGTACCGACAGTGGGGACCTTGAATATCCCCCTTAAAGTACAGGTTCCAAATCTTAATAATGGCGAAGGGGTATATCTGAATTTGGGCAAGGAAGGATCTACATATAATAGATTCAGTTTTGGTTTTGAATATACAAGCAGTGGAGCAAAAACCAATGCATTTTCGATAAGTTCATTTAACGGAGCGCATTACACATTTGACGCGGTAGGAAACGCCTGTTTCCCCGGCGGCTTGTCCACTACTGACCTCAGTGCTAGAAAGCTCAACATAGGCAGCGATGGCATTACCACTACCACACTGACAGCGACCGGAGAGACCAGTGTTCCGACGGCCAATGATGGCAATAAAAGTAACACAATAGCCAGTACGGAATTTGTACAGAATACCGTGGCAGGTATTGTGGATTCAGCTCCAGATGCCTTAAACACGTTAAAGGAATTGGCAAATGCTCTGGGGAATGACGCTAACTTCTCAACTACGATAACAACTCTGATAGGAGAAAAAGAAAGTAAGACAGATGCCAATGTGGAGTACGAAACTTTGCGACAGTCTATTGCCACAAAACAGGATAAGCTAACGTTTGATGAATCACCAACAGCCGGCAGCACGAATCCCGTAACTTCCAATGGTATAAAGGCAGCTATAGACGCCAAAACTGTATTTAATGCGGATGGGCACCTGGTGTTCCCCGGAGGTGCTGAATTATGGGTGGAATAATGAAGGTGAAGTCTAAGACTGGTGTTGTCTATCCCATACATTTATATGACACAGTGGCAGGAGCAGGGGATGCTGGCAATGGAACTGATGTGCTTAATGTAGGTGGCAAGTATGCAAGAATGACCACCAATCTTTCAGGGGCATGTGGGAAGGACACTCCTCTGAGAGTGAAAAAGGGTGGGAATATCTACCAAGTGGCACAGTATGGTGAGTACAGAGCAAACCCTGTTGCTAATCTTTATGTCCTTGATGAAAATGTCATGAAGTACAATAAGCGTGATAAGGGATGGATTGGTGATGGAGAATCAGCCTATTACGAGATACATTGGAGTGATAGTGGCTCAAACACCAATTTCAACTATGTGGATGTTACCATCCCCAGAAATTGCAGTGTAGTAAGACTGGAAGGATATGCTGGAGAGACAGCCAATAATACCCTTAATGTTAAGGTTACACCGGGGAAGATATACAGGATTGTGTCTTGGCGTGCTGAAAGCATTGTTCAATATACTCAGGACTATCAATATAAATATGGTAGCGGTAAGGACACACGTTATGAATGGAGAAAAAGACAGGCTAATTACATTGAGCATAGATACAGACAGTTGGTATTTACATATCCAGAATTTAAAAATGATGGAAGTGTGAAAACAATTATTGTAACTAATTCTGCTGCAAATGGTGGAGGATATATTACATATGAATACGAACACATTGTCAATGGGAAATATCGTACAACAACATATACAACAGGAGCTAAGGATGCAGCATGGGGGAATGGTGGATATATGAGAGTATGCTTTGGTAAAGGTTACTACAATTATGAAGCAAATACCCCACAGGACACAATGTTGTAAGGGAGGATACGTGTACACAAACTTTGAAATGATGTTCCCACACAATGATAAGTGCTTTAATGGGATGAGGTATGCATATGGAGGGAAAGAATACTTATATCTGAATGATAAATATTTAGAAACAAGCGTAAAGGATAAAAAAGACAAATATGTCGTAGAAAGCGAAATATCTACAGGGCTGACAGGTTATGCAGGGTATATCAACTTTGCACTCAATTACCATAAAATACAGGGCATTTATGGGAGTCAAAAGACACTGCTTTGTCGTAGTGGCATGTTAGCAATGGTATATGTAATAGGGCTTTTAAAGTCCATGGAATATGAAATCTTTTGTGACAGGTTTGTCTATTTTGAAATTTCCAACATATGCAGGGCTGTTTTTGGAGATGACCACATCATTGATATGCATTCAGAAGCCTTCAGAGCAAAACCCCATTCACATACATATATGGCTCAGTGATAGAAGATGGCACAATATATGACAGTGAAGAGATTGCTAAGGCTTTACATAGTGTGGGAAGCATAGCGGTGTGTGACAATACCTTTGCAAGTGTCTTCAATATAAATCCCATAGAGCAGGGTACAGATATTGTTGTAGACAGCATGAGTAAGTATTTTACAGGAGATGCTGGAATACAAAGTGCATTGGCAGTCTTCAATGAGAAAGCAAAGATTTTCATAGATGGATTGATATATCCGCTTGCACAGGCTATGGGTGTTCTTGCAGGCAAAAGGAGTGCAGAGGCATTAAACAATAGCATAGACACAGCCAAGGAACGGTTTATCACCTTGGAAAAGAATGCCAGAGTTGTCAATCGCTTCTTACGGGAACACGCCATTACAACCAAATTCCCTAATATGGGGAGTGCAATATGGATAACAGGCATAGATGTAAACTGCCATAATGCCTTTAAATTCATTCAACCTAATGCAACTTTTGGACTATCACACACAACGTACTCTGTTTATTCATCTGATATAAATGACAGATGTAGGTGGTGGTTAAGATTATCATGTGGGCTAGATCCACCAAAAAATTATATTGACGATCTAAAAATAATAGTCAACAGTAAATGAGGAAACATAATGGATAAGCTATATAAATCTAAAGGTAATTATGCCCACACGTTCACTTTACAAACACTTTAGGCGAAGGGCAGCCACACAACAATATGCCACCATACTTTGCGCTTGCTTTTATCATGAAGATTTAAAATAACAATAGAATGGAGGCCTTATTATTGGACTGGAGTTCAGACAGTATATCAACCGGATATGGAGATTATGAGCGGCTCAGGGATATTGACACCAACCCATGTAATCTGGCGAAACGTACACATGCCAATATAGCTCTTCTGTTTAACTCAGGTATGCAGGCCATCTCCAGTCTCATCAGTTATCTTGAGCATAGGAAACATATACAGACGTTGTATGATGTGCAGGTTTATCCGGAGATTGCAGCACTGATAGGCGGGGATGGGCTAAGTATAGAAAATGCAGAGTTCAAGCCATATGCCTATCTGTTTGACTCTATTACTATGGATGGTAAATGGAGAGACATGGCAGGTATCATAGCACGCATACACGCGGCTGGCGGACTAACCCTTGTAGATAATACCTTTGGAGCGCTGAACTCATCTCCTATCGATTCCGGGGCGGATTTTGTAGTAGAATCCCTGACCAAGTACGTAACCGGGCATCTGGATGGAATGTCAGGATTGCTTGCAGTCCATAATGACAGAATCACCGAAATGGATATGATTGAAATGACAGAGTATTTTCAGCACGGAGGAATGCTGGCAACAAAGGAAACGCGGCAGCAGGTAAAGTACGGGATGGAAACCTTTGATTTGCGCATGGCACGAATAGAACAAAATGCCAGAACAGTGACACGGAAACTGGCAGAAATGGGATTTCATGCGGCTTATCCCAAAATAGGCGGAGTCATCTGGATTCATGGAGTAAACCAAGATATAGTTAATCAATTTAGCTATATTACCGGATCAGATACCTTTGGGCTGAACCATACCACATGGTGCTATCTGGAGCTTCCACACATTCTGAGACTATCTATAGGGATAGAGCCAGTAGAAATAATTCTGAAAGATATAGAGGGAATGCTATGACGCAGACACAGATTTTCATTTGCGGAACGTTACTTACGATTGCAGGCTACGTTTTCAATGTGCTGATAATCAAACCATTACAGCAGAGTATAGATGGATTATCTCTATCCATCAAAACCATGCAAACCCAGCTTAATCACATGACACAGACCATGATTCGGCATGATGAGCAGATAAAGAATGTCAAAGATAAGGTGGAAAAATTTGATGAATAAGGCAGGAAGGGTGATAAAATGGCTGCCGCGATTAATAAGAAAGCATAAAGTTCGTGGCAGCATGGCGTTTGTACTTTTATATGGTGCAGGCATCACGTGCTTATACCTGTTGTTTATTGCTGGTTGGATAATCAATGGAGTCATCCAGGGGAAATTTGATTTACCTGAACTGACTTCATTTTTTAGTGCCTGCACATCGGCTACCGCATTGGCAGCTGTAGGGTTCGTTGTGGTCATGAACGTAGATAAGAACCATGACGGCAGGCCAGATGCGGCAGAACTAAAAGCCAAAACAGGAAAGGAGGAAATGAGTGATTAAAGGAATTGATGTATCACATAACAACGGAAAGGTAGACTGGGCCGCAGTCAAACGTGCCGGCTTTACCTTTGCCATGATAAGAGTGGGATATGGTAAGGGAAATCTAGATAAGCAGTTTTACACCAATGTGAATGGTGCTTTAAGTCACGGGCTGAAAATAGGCATATATCATTATTCCTACGCCCTGAGTAATTCTGATGCAGAAAAAGAGGCAAACTTTGTAATAAGTACTCTCATGGAAGCGGGATTATCCGCTAAAAAAGTCATAGGAATCTACTACGACATGGAAGATGCCGATGGGTATAAGGCAAAGCACGGCATGCCTTCCAGGCAGGCGCTGACAAACTTTTGTTCGATTGCCGTGAATAGATTCTGGAAGCATGGATATGTGGCCGGTGTGTACTGCAATAAGGACTGGTACAAGAACAAATTGCACTTTAACCAATTAGGTGGATGTGCCCTGTGGCTTGCTGAACCGGGCAAAGCTAAACCATCTATCAAGTGCAATATATGGCAGTACACCTTTACCGAAAAGATTGCTGGAAAGATTTTTGATGCAGATATCATGATGTAAAGCAAAAATGCGCCTGTAAACGGCGCATTTTTCAACAAATCCATGAGTAATTTGTCATGAAAATAAATTAAACGCGTTAAAAGGGCATTTTTACGCAAATTCTCAATTACAAAACATCTTTATCAATATAACTATGAAAAAATCAGCAATTTTTCACAGTTAGTAGAGTTAGTGTGCAAAATCAGCACATTTTGCACAGAAAGGAGCTGCCAGTGTGGAAGCGATTAAAAGTTGGATTGATGATCATTTTATGTTTTGTGTATCTGCCATCGCTTTCAGCCTATGCATCATCGGATGGTGGTTGTTCTACACAGACAGCAGGACAGCCAATGACTATCACGATGCAGTTAACTCAGTGGAACACGTTGAAGCAGGAATTAATAGCGCAGGAAAACGACTTGAATCTGCTCAGAATCAAATTGAAGATGCTCAGAGGGAACTCGACAGAGCAGATAAAACAACTGGACGAATTAAGCAGACGGCTGGCACAAACCAAACAATCATTGATGAGTGCACAGGTATCACTGACAAAATGTCAGAGAGATCTAGAAGCATCCAGGCAATCATTAGAAATGCTGAAACAGCAAATCAAGCAGATGAAACACAAACAAACTGTAACCCGTAGACAACGTGACGTTTGGGCTGGACTTTTCGGAACTGCCTTAGTATCACTGCTTATAAAATAAAAAAATCCAGCTTTACAGCTGGTAAAAAATTCCGAAAAAAATTCCGAAAAAGTTATGTTTACATGCCAATCAGAAGCATTCAATAACATTAAGATTTAAATGGAACAAATGTCGAATAATATCAGTATTTATCGGTTGGGGTGGTAGATGGGATTCAAAACCATTAATAGCCATATAAATTACTTCCGATAATTTATAATATAGTGTATCAATAAAAGAAACCGTGTCAGAATGTTATTGTTCTGGCAGCGGTTTCTTCTTATTTATCAATTTACAAATATGAAGCCAAAGTGGCTAAAGAACAGGCCGAAATGGAAAAACAGTATCTGGCTGTATATAAGGGCAATCCGATTCAGACGCAGGCCATTCTTCAGAATTTTGAAGATAAGACGCTCATTGGCGGGCTCCAGGTGGCAGAAGAACTGACACATACCCTGATGGCACAGATTCTGAAGGATACAGAAAGTGCCTATCATTTTGAAGGATTCTGAGAAAAGACAGGGGAGTGACGGGGTTTGAGGGGAAGGCCTGATGGCTTCCGATTATCAAGTGAGGATGAGCTGATGCGCATGGGCTGTAACCTTCAACTCAGGGGTGTGACTTAACGTCCAAAGGCCGGAACAGTGAGAAAGTAAAAACTTTTTCCTGGAATGGATTTTACGAATGGTCACATGGTAAAAAAGCAGAAAGAATCTGACTGATTTCCAGATTCTTTCTGCTTTTTATAATTCTGTAAAAGGATTATCCTGTTTTACCCTGCAAAGCAGGATGTCTTATACCGTCCTGAGAATTCTGCAGGACTCTTGCGACCGCGCCACCTCGGGCATATGAGCTCTGCTCATTTTTGTTCGCTTTCCTGAATGAATTCCACGGTGCCGAGATAGTTGCCGTTTTCATCCCGCATGGCAGCGTAGGTGACGGTAACCATTTTTCCGTTTTTAGGGAATGTGCGGACCTGCTTATCGCTGGTGCCTTCCCTGAACTGGCGGATCATGCGTTCCACCATGGGTTTGATATATGGTGGATGGCAGTCATAGGTGGGACGGTTCAGTGTGGACAGAGGGCGGGAGAATACCCGGTCCGTATTCTTGTAGAATCGGTTGATTTCCTGTTCGTCAATGACCGTAACATCCAGGGGAAGCAGGGAGAGGATGGATTTCACCTGAGCCATAGTCAGGGTGCCTGCCGGGCTGTTTACCCCATCGCCGGAGAATGACAGGGTCCCGTCCTGAACAGCTTCCGTTTCGTTCTGGGAAGCCTTTCGGCGGGAAAGTACTTCGTCACCGTGCTGCCAGTTGGGGATTTCCTGAATAAAGGCAGGCCCCATTTCGTGGAGATCCCGATACACATCTACCCATTCTTCATCGGTAAAGTGAGACAGGCAGAGTGGGAGAAGGATGTTTTCTTCCTTATAAATCATTTCTTTCATACGGGTAAGTACTGTCTGTATGGAGCCTTTTACTGCGCTCACTTCTTCTTTGGACAGGCGATTCAGGAGGCGGGATAAATCCATGCGTATTCCATCATCTACACCCCACATGACTTCCGATGGTCCGTTTACACCATAGCGGACCAGCACAGTCATGAGAAGTTCTTCCTTTTTGCTGTAGAGCACGCGCACTTTTTTTAGTGTTTTCAGCGATTCGATAATGCGGACTTTATCGCCTTTGAAAAGGAGGACGGAAAGGAGGTTGAGTTCTTTGGTCAGCCCGGTGTTTTCCTGGAAGAAGTAATCTACCGGGTGCCCGGATGGAATCTGGGAAAGGCCGGCAGCCTGTTTTCTCTTTTCTTCGCCCAGAATTTCCATCTCTGTGCGTCCGTGGAATAGGGTGGAATGAAGGTCGCAGAGTTTACGGATCCGGGCAGGATTTTCTCCTTCTGCAATCAGGAGTTGTTCTGCCTTCATGATGTCGTGGGCGGAGACCTGACCAAAATCAGCAACAAAATCCTTTCGCACAGATTCGAAATCTTCACCGCTGCCGAGCCGTTTCAGCAGCTGCTTGATTTTTTCCGCATGGTCCTGCATGGCGGTTTCTTTTTCGCCGGGCTTCGGAGAGGCTGCGCCTTTTACGGTTATACCGTGGGCTGCAAAGGCGCGGACGATAGTTTCCATGGGGATGCCCATCATGGCAGCACCCTTGGGAATGGTCATGACGCGGCCCATAACTTTGAGTGCCATAGGGCTGGTAATCTTTGAAAATCCCAGAGAAACCAGTACATCTTTTACTTCCGGAGTTTCCTGCACGAGATCGTACACGGTTTTATTTAAATCAATAATTTTGTTCATTGATAATCCTCATTTCTGCATACATTAAGATATATTCTCAGTATAAAGGAATTGAGAAAACTACACAATACTCATCCAGTTTGCTTTGCCCAAAATTATTGAAGAACCATTTTGTTCGATAAGGGCTTTTCTTGACGCTCAATTTTACAGGGGAATATAATAAAGAAAATACATGTATAACCGGAAGAATAAACAGTGCGCTTCCGGTTATTTTGCAATCAGCACAGACTTGCCGCTAATAGTTGGCAACTGAATCCGTAAAGGAGATACGGGCATGGGGACAGGTATTGATGAGGAAGCATTAAATAAAATCCCTATGGGGATACTGGTTCTGGATGGGCGTAATCTGGATCATATTGTGTTTGCAAGCCATATGGCGGCACATATCTGGGCATGTGAAGATGAAGAAGAACTTATGGCATTTTGTGAGGGACATTTACAGAATGCCATATATCTGCCGGATATGTGGCGGGTAAGCAGGGAAATGAAACAGGCGATGAAACAGGAACGGAATGATTTTCAAAGTACGTTCCGCATTTGCACCCGTACAGGCATCCTGCGGTTTGTACATCTTTCCGGGCGTCGGGAGGAACGGGAGGGAAGCAGCCTCTTTTATACCTGCGTAACTGAACATAATGAAGATGAATCAGACGTAGATACACTGACCGGACTATTTGGACCGATGCAATTTGCCAGCCGTATGAACGTGCTTTGCAGGCAGGATGCCACATCGGAAGAAGAAAAGTATGCGGTTCTTGCCTTTAACATCGAAAAATTCCGCCTGATTAATGAACGTTTTGGCATGCAGGAAGGAGATCTCTGTCTCAAAATTCTGGCAGATATTCTGTCGCAGGCTTTTATCGAAGGCATAGTCTGTCGTACCCCGGTGGACAGTTTTTACGTGCTTATCCGTATTGATCAGATGGATCATGCCCTGAATGTGTTCCGTAATCTGCTTGCTGAACAGATGAGGAAAGAGTGGAATTGCGTGGTAAATATCGGGGGCTGTCTCGTTCCTTCAGAAGGCTGGAAACCCAGCGTATGTATGGACCATGCCATGCAGGCATGCCGCAGCCTGTCCCGATTTAATGGAAAACGCTTTGCCTGGTATGATAAGGAACTGGCGGGTGAACTGACCTTTGCACGGTATATTGAGGGACATCTGGACGAAGCCATTCAAAAAGGCTGGATTAAGGCCTATTATCAGCCGGTTGTCCGCCCGGTGAATATGGCTCTCTGCAGTATGGGGGCCCTGGTACGCTGGGATGACCCGAACTATGGATTCCTTACGCCGGGACGGTTTATCCGGATACTGGAAGAGAAGAAACAGATTGATAAACTGGACAAGGCCATGGTATCTCTGGTATGCCGGGAGTATGAAGAACGAGTACATCAGGGAAAACCGGTGGTTCCGGTCTCTTTCAATCTTTAGTACCATAAAAGTGTAGTTGTTGGAGAATAAGCTGCTCCATCAGCTGCACTTATTTATTTATAATCAGGGGAGTAATTGGTCTGACGAGAAGACTTTGGATTTCGCATCCGTACGAGAAACTGTCAGCCTGCCCCTTGTTATAAATATTCGATTAAGCAGGTTGGGATTCGCTCCCGTGTAACGAACTAAACTGAATGATAATAAGTGTGGCTGG
>ENA-UERM01000338-UERM01000338.1-human-gut-metagenome-genome-assembly--contig:-NODE-338-length-40644-cov-10.208864_pt1 | contig 40644 bp, 42 predicted proteins | sample MGYA00242983_ERZ507983 | MGnify/ENA primary metagenome ERZ507983 (study PRJEB26167, sample SAMN06115432) | human gut metagenome | host: Homo sapiens | place: China:Shanxi | collected 2015-04-29...
TTCCGCCGGGCGATACCACATAACAGTTTGTTATACGTATATCGTTCACTTCTTCTACTTGGGGTTCTAACGCTATCATGTGTCTTTAAACGTTGACTTGCTGTTGACAGTGAGTTTAGTATCGGCTTCTTCTTTGCCAAGCGTCGTATCACCATCGACCGTCACATTGCCGCGGACACCGAGGTCCTTCATGATATCGGCATAATTCATCGTAGCCTGACCCGTTGTGAGGGTGTTGCCGGCAATGGTTGTCTTCGTGATGGTCTCATCTTTAATGGCCGTGTTGTGGTCCGTGTTTTCAAAGGTTGTTCCACTGTCCGTCGTCGTTACCGTCGTTTTACCTACGGTATTGGTAATGGATTCGCTGGCCGTGTTGGTAATGTTCTGAGCAGCATTGGCAATGGTTCCGCCAGCAGCACTCAGGCTGATGTCTTTGGCACTCTGACTGATACCGGTACTGATGTTGCCATCCGTTACGGCACTGCTGACCATGCCTGTTGTCGAATCTTTTATGATGTCGATGAGGGTGGAACCGTTGGCCAGGGCGGCGTCCAGTTTGGTCACGTTGTCGCCAATGGTGTTGGCGGCTTTTACAACAGCCCCATCCTGTACGGCCGCATCGGCCTTGCTCACATAGTTATCAGATGTCTGTTTTTCCAGATATTCCTTCACATTGGTAATCCGGGTATCCAGAGCCGTATCGGCAGCTTACCGGGCAGCAGCTTCAGCGGCATCTGCCTTTTCCGGATTCGTCATAGAGTATTTCCGTTTCAGTGCTTCTTCCTTAATGGCAGCATCACTGGCCTGAAGGCTAGCTTGAACTTGCTGATTAGATTTTTCAATATCTTCCTGCAGGCTTGTTATCCCGTTATCTATCCCATCTTTGGTATAAACTTCTACTGCCGTAGTAGAACCAGTGCCAGCTGGTTCCAACATTATGGTGGCATCCGATGCATAGCTAAACCCTCCGACCGGGAGGAGCATGAGGGCCGTGATGGCGGCCAGGGCCAGGCGTCTGGTCTTATCGCCTGTGCTGGAGGCCTTGGTATGGCCTTTGGCTAATTCCGATGCTACGACGTAGCAATTTCTTGATTTACTCCAGATGACTTTAAATATCTTATTCATATTTTCGCACCCTTTCTGTATAAAGATTTGACAGGGACCTTAATTTTGCGTACAAAAATAAAAGGTACCGGAAATGCTGAAATTTTTGGGATTTTTATGCGTCTTTTTGGAAAATGAATTTGAAATAATCTTCCTGGAACCGACGATAATTTCGTTTGGCCAGGGGGATTTTGTGGCCCTTCACTTCGATGTACTCACTCTTTATGATGTGAATTGCAGACTGGTTGACGATATAACCTTTTCCGGGAGAGACGAACTGGCCGGGGACGATGGATTCAAAGGTCTGCAGTAGGGCTGACAGGGATTGGCGTGTTTCCAGCATGGAGCCGTCATAGGTGTGGACTTGCTGGACATGGCCGTTGCTTTCGACGAAGATCAGGTTGTTGACTTCTTCGACCTGGATGCCGCCGCCGACGAGGCGAAAGATGATCTTTTTGCTGTGCCGCTGGCGTATCGTGTCCATGACCCGGTCCATGGCCTGGTCGAATTGTTTTTGTGTAAACGGCTTGGTCAGGTAATGGGCGGCCCGGACGTCGAAGGCTTCGACGGCGAATTCGTCACTTGTCGACAGGAAGATGATTTCGGCTTGACTTTTCTGTTTTCTCATTTCACGGGCGATATCGGTTCCCAGCAGGCCGGGCATGCAGATATCCAACAAGATGATGTCGAAATCTTTCCTTTCTTCCACGGCGTCTACAAAGTTCATGGCGTTGTTATAGGCGTATATCTCGATATTCGAGGCTTTGTTCTGGTAATAAGTCTGTACGGCTGTTTTCATGATTTCCAACTGGTCTTGTAAATCATCGCAGAGGGCAATTCTCAACATAGGTACCTCCTTTCTGTTCATGGTAAGGGAACAATCATCCTTTTGCACGTGTATTATAACTCGTGTTGGTGTTTAAAAATTCCTCCATGACATGAAATGCACTTTTTTTGGCATAAACGAAATGGGCCCTGATTTTTTTATACAACGTCGAATACATTGCTATTATTCTGTAATCATCCTGCAAAATTTAAGATTTGACTTAAAACATCGCTTTATTTTTCTGAATTCAGTATCACTGGAAACGTATTTATTGCCTATTATACTTCCGTATACAATTTACTGACATATTAATGTGACGGAGAAACGCCATTGCATCGCGTTCCTAAATATGGTATGATACGGCCGAGGCAAAAGATAACATCACGTATCGTGAGTTATACTTTTTTCGGATATTTTTCAAGATGGTTTTTTCATCTGCTTGGATCTGCTTTGGACCGAGACAGAAAGGATGGCTCATCATTTGTTGGTAGTGCTGAAATACGTGGGATTTTTCACAATTTCGCCTGCCAGTATGGACGTTTGTCGCTTAGACACCTTTCGGTCTGTGCCGGAAGGTGTTTTTTTTGTTTCTTTTGCCCCAGATTCTCATAGGGAGGTTTTTTTATTGAAAAAGTGTTGTGATTTTCTGGTAAACAACATGGCCATTTTCGTCGTCCTCATCGGTATTGTCGGCGCCGTATGGCCCCAGACCTTGCAATGGGTTGGCCCGTACGTTGGCTGGCTGCTGGGGATAGTCATGTTCGGCATGGGCATGACCCTGACTGTACAAGATTTCAAGACCGTCTTCAAGCGGCCGTGGGAAGTCCTCATCGGCGTCGTCGCCCAGTTCCTCATCATGCCCTTCGTGGCCTGGGCCCTGGTACGCCTCTTTGCCCTGCCGCCAGAACTGGCCATTGGCGTCATCCTCGTCGGGACCTGCCTGGGCGGGACGGCATCGAATGTCATCTCTTATCTGGCCAAAGGCGACGTCGCCCTGTCTGTCTCGATGACCATGTCGACGACGCTCCTGGCGCCTATCGTGACGCCGGCCCTGACCTGGTTCCTGGCAGGCGCCTGGATTCATGTTTCCTTCGTATCCATGATGATTTCCATTGCGGAAATGGTCCTGGTACCGGTCCTGCTCGGTTTGGCGGCTCATCATTTCTTCGCCCGCGGCGTCGAAAAAGTCCTGCCGGCCATGCCCGTCGTATCGGTAGCGACTATCGTCATCCTCGTCGGCTGCGTTGTATCCCTCAGTGCATCGCGTCTCTTTGACGTCGGCCTGCTCATGGCGGCTATCGTCATCTTGCACAATGTTTTTGGCCTGGCCCTGGGCTATGGCATGGCCAAATTGTTCCGCCTCGATTCGCGTAAATCCCGGACCGTAGCTATCGAAGTGGGCATGCAGAATTCCGGCATGGCTGCGTCTTTGGCCGTCTTATATTTCAATCCGGCAGCGGCTATCCCCGGCGCTATTTTCAGCGTATGGCACAACATTTCCGGGTCCATTGTGGCTAACTTCTTCTCGCGCCGCGATGAAAAAGCCGAAGAAAAGGCTCGTGCCCTGTCTGTCGATAAATCGAGTGTTCCTACTCATTAATTCATATTTCAAAGGAGTCTTACAATCATGAAAATTTTCCGTACTGTCAAAGAAATGCAGGCATTTGCTACTGAACAGAAAAAAGCTGGCAAGGTCATCGGCCTGGTCCCGACCATGGGGGCTCTCCATGAAGGTCATCTGACCTTGATGCGGGCTGCCAAAGCTAAATGTGACGTCGTCATCGCTTCGGTCTTCGTCAATCCGACCCAGTTCGGTCCGAACGAAGACTATGATGCTTATCCTCGCCGCTTCGATGAAGACTGCCAGAAATTGGAAAGCGTCGGCGTCGATGCCGTCTTCCATCCGGAACCGTCGGAAATGTATCCTGAAGGCTACTGCACCTATGTCAACGTCGAAGGCGATATTACCCATAAACTCTGCGGGGCTCAGCGCCCGATTCACTTCCGCGGCGTCGCTACGGTCGTCACGAAATTGATGAACATTACCCGAGCCGATGAAGCTTTCTTCGGTCAGAAAGACGCCCAGCAGGTCGTCGTCGTCCGCCGTTTCGTCAGCGACCTCAATATCCCGGTCCACATCAATATGGTCCCCATCGTCCGCGAAGAAAGCGGTCTGGCCCGGAGCTCGCGCAATGCTTACCTTTCGCCGGAAGAAAAACAGGCGGCCCTGGTTCTGTCCCGCAGCCTGCGCAAAGCCAAAGCCGCTTATGAAGGCGGCGAAAAGGATGTAGAAACGCTGAAATCCATCGTGACCCAGGAAATCCAGTCGGAACCGATGGCTTCTATCGACTACGTCGATCTCTTCTCCTTCCCGGCCTTGAAACCGATTCAGACCGTCGACCAGGAAAGCCTCTTGGCCATTGCCGTCCGCATCGGCAAGACCCGTCTTATCGACAACGTCATCTTGGGCTAAGGAAATCTTCACATTATCTTCACATTTCCTCCACATCTTTTTCGCACCCCTCTGGTATAGTAGAAGCATAAACAGAGGGGTACTACAAAGGAGGTTTTCGTGATGAAGAAAAAAATCTTAGCCGGATTGGCTGCACTCGTAGTGATTGCTGGTTTTTCCGCCTTTGCAGCGACACCAGCTGCTTCAGATGGTTCATCGTCAGGGACTTACGGCCCGGGCTATACGTGTTATGACAACAGTAACGGGTATTGCCGGGGACCGCGTGCCTGCTATGATGACCAGGATAACTGCTATACTGGAAATGGCTATTGCCAGGGACCGCGCCGCGGCTGCCGGGCTGATGGCCAGCGCGGTTGTCAGGGCCGTCAGGATTGCCCTGCCTATAGCGCTCAACAGTAAGCCGTTCTAATCAAAGGGGGAAAACAATATGGTAATGACTCACTACATGGAACTCTTATCGCTCCATGAACCTTGGTTTTTGATTCTCTTCATGCTCGTACCGATGGTACTGGCCGAAACGATTTTGGCTGCCGGTGCTTTTTCCTTGCTCTACAAGGACAGCCGCAGTGAAAAATGGGACAGCCTGAGCCACGTCTGCGGCCTCATCCTGGGTGTCTTCTTCATCGTAGCTACAGTATACATCGTCACATCCTACGTACCGACTATCCAGTGGCGCGGCCCGATTGATTACATTTCCATCTGGGCCTATGTCTTGGGCGTCATCCCGGCCGTCCTCATCCTCTTGCAGGAATTGGGCATCATCTTTAAGGGCCTCGATACAACGGCAAAAATCAAGAAACACATTGTCCTCATGATTCTCTTCGTCTTGTTCACCCATTTAGCCATGGTCTTCGGCATGGCCGACCCGCAGCTCGCAGGCTACGTCCCGCCGAAACAGAACAACATGCAGATGCAGATGAACGGCAATATGCCTATGGACCACAGCCAGATGAATCATGACCAGATGAACGGTCAAATGAATGGCCAGATGAATAACAATAACGGCCAGATGGACCACAGCAAGATGTAAGATTCGTGGCTCGTGGCTTCGTAAGGGCCGTCCCAGAGGGCGGCCCGCATAAGCTGTTCCCATCTGTAGGGGCTTGCACGTGGCAAGCCCGCCGCAGGTTATGTTAGAATTTCCTAATTAGCTTTTTGGGGGAGAATCGTACATATCCTGGAGCGGGCGCCCCACGTGGCGCCCCTACAGAAAAAGGCGCTGTCTTCATACGACAGCGCCTTTTTTCATGCTATAATTAATGCAAAAAGGGGTGAACACGATGGACTTAGCGCAGCCGATTTTAGAGGGCATCATCGCTCTGGCTAAACAATACGATATTCAAAAAGTCATTCTTTTTGGCTCCCGTGCCCGTGGCGATAATTGGGAACGCAGTGATATTGACCTGGCTGTCTGTGGTGGAAATGTCACGCGGTTTTCTCTCGATGTCGACGAGGTCATACCGACACTGCTCATATTTGATATCGTCGATTTAGATGAACCGGTCCAGCCCGAACTACGAGCCGCTATCCAACGGGAAGGAGTTGTTATATATGAAAAAGTATGAGAATTTCTGCAAAGCCTTGAATAACCTCAAAGAAATACAAAAAGAAATACCGCCTTATTCGACGGTCGTCCAAACGGGAATGGTTTCCCTTTATGAAATCTGCTTTGAACAGGCTGGGAAAGCCATGAAAGAAGTATTGGAAAACAATGGCTATAGCCAGCATAAGATAGGGTCACCGCGGGCGATTATCAAAATGGCTTATCAGGCCAATCTGATTGACGATGAGGATTGCTGGCTGGAGGCGTTGCGGGACCGGAACAATGTAGCTCATTCTTATAATGAAGAAATTGCCAATAATATCATCAAGGACAGCAAGGAAAAGTACATCGTCATGTTTGAAGAGTTGCAGCGGGAAATAGAAAAAAATTGGTTGTGAAAATGATAGGGAGGTGGAATTTTTGCGAACGAATTCGATTTTGATCGTCGATGATGATGAAAAACTCTGTGCCCTGCTGCGGTCCTATTTCGAGCAGGAGCGGTTCATGGTCTATGTCGCCCATGATGGCATGACGGCGTTACATACACTGCGCACCCAGAAGCCGCAGATCATGCTCCTCGATTTGATGATGCCCGGCATGGATGGCTTCGAAGTCTGCCGACGCATCCGCCAGTTCAGCGATATACCCATCATTTTCCTGTCGGCCAAGGACGATGAAACGGACCGCCTGGTCGGCCTCAACATGGGCGGCGACGATTATGTGACCAAACCTTTCCACGTCAAGGAAGTCATTGCCCGCGTCTACAGCCTGCTGCGGCGGACCCGCGGCGAAGTGCTGCAGCAGACGACGTCGTATACCATACGGGACCTGACTATCGACAAGGAAAAATTTACCGTCTTGCGGGGACAGCAGCCCATTGCCCTGACGCCGACGGAATTCAATCTCCTGCTGGTCCTGGCCTCGGCACCGGATCGGGTATTCAGCCGCATGCAGCTCGTGGATAAAGTACAGGGCGGCTATGGCTTTGAAGGCTATGAACGGACTATCGACACGCATATACGCAATCTGCGCAAGAAACTGGAGCCCGACCCGGCCCATCCGACGTATATCCTGACCGTATACGGTATCGGTTATAAATTCGACGGAGGGAATCATGAAGAAAGCTGACAGCATCGTCATCCGCCTGACCGGGATGGTCTTTATCCTGATTTTCCTGACCATCGCCATCCTGCTCATTCTGGTCAATAATCAGATGGACAACCATTTTTCCCAGTATTTGAATAACATGTCGCAAATGATGGGAAACGGCCATCAGGGCATGGGGATGATGCACGGCATGATGCATGGGCCGGCGGAAATTACGTATATATCGGCTGTCCACCGGTCGCTGCTGTGGGTCGGCCTGGTCATGCTGGCCGTCAGCGTCACCATCAGCTACTTCATTGTCCGGGAAATCATGCGGCCTTTGTCGGCCCTGACTGACGCGGTCCAGAAGGTCAAGTCCGGCACGTATGGCCAGACCGTACCCGTCGAGCGTCATGACGAAGTCGGGACCCTGACGGAGACTTTCAACGATATGTCCCAGGAACTGGCGAAAAACGATAAGATGCGGCGCCGCCTGTTTGCCAACATCGCCCATGAACTGCGGACGCCCCTGGCCATCTTGCAGGGCAATCTGGAAGGCATGATCGACGATGTCATCCCGACGGATAAGAAGGTCCTCCTGTCCATGGAAGATGAGACGTTGCGCATGGGCCGGCTCATCCAGGACCTGCGCGATTTATCACTGGCTGAAATCAACGAGCTCACCCTCCATAAAGAACATTATGATATCAACGTCCTCCTGGAACGGGCCGTGAGCATGCTCCAGCCTTTATGCGACGAAAAATCCCTGACCGTCCATTTGGACTTGGCCAGGGATTTACCGAAAGTATCCATCGATATAGACCGTATCAATCAGGTCATTTATAATCTGCTGAACAACGCCATCCGCTATGTCGAAGCGGGATGTATGATTACCGTTTCGACGCAGGTCGTCACCGTACAGGGCCAGCCCTATGTGCAGGTCCAGATCGCCGATACGGGCAGCGGCATTGCCCCAGAGGATTTACAGCATATCTTCCAGTATTTCTACCGCAGCGAAAAATCGCGGAGCCGCAAGAGCGGCGGCAGTGGTATCGGCCTGGCTCTGGCCCGGCAGTTCGTCCGCAGTCATGGCGGCAGGATATGGGCGGACAGCGAAGTCGGCAGGGGGACGACGTTTACTTTTATTTTACCAATTCATAGCCAGCATCGGCAATGACTTTGGCAAAGGCTTCCGTCGGGATGTCTTTGCTGGTCGTGACGTCGGCTTTTTTACCTTCCAAGTCGACAGTGACAGCCGTGACGCCGTCCATGGCAGCCAATGCATCGTGTACGTGTTTCTGGCAGTGCTGGCACATCATGCCTTTGATTTTCAATGTTTTTTCCATCGTTTCATCCTCTTCTTTCTTTGGTGTACTGAGATTTTGTAATGTATATCCAGCAGTAGTGATGACTTTTTTGAAGTCTTCTGCGGAGATAGCTTTGTCAGCCGAGACATCGGCTTTTTGACCATCGAGGTCGACGACGGCATCGGTGACGCCGTCTATGGCTTTCAGGACTTTCGTGACCGTAGCCACGCAGTGCTGGCACATCATGCCTTCGATGGACAGGGTATAGTGATACGGAGCCGGAGCGGCTGCCACTTCGGGAACCGGCGTTTGCGGCGCTGCCTGTGCAGCTTTCGGGCTACTGGTTTCCGGCGCCGATGTTTCACGTGAAACATCGGTACTGTGCGTCGTCTTGAAGAAGCGCAGGCGCAGGGCGTTCATGCAGACCGTGAAGCTCGACAGACTCATGGCAGCGGCGCCGATCATGGGATTGAGGCGGATGCCAAAGGCCGGATAGAGGACGCCTGCAGCCAGGGGGATGCAGATGACGTTGTAGAAGAAGGCCCAGAACAGGTTTTCTTTGATATTCTTGATGACAGCCTTGCTCAGGCGGATGGCGCTGACGGCGTCGAGGAGGTCGCTGCGCATGAGGACGGCATCGGCGCTTTCGATGGCGACGTCGGTCCCGGCACCGATGGCCATGCCCAGATCGGCTTTGGCCAGGGCCGGCGCATCATTGATGCCGTCACCAATCATGGCGACTTTATGGCCTTCGGCCTGGAGGGCGGCGATGTGTTTTTCTTTATCCTGCGGCAGGACGCCGGCAATGACCTGGGGAATATGCAGACGCTGGCGGATGGCTTCGGCTGTGCGCTGGTTGTCGCCTGTGAGCATGACGACGTTGATGCCTATTTTGGCAAAGTCGGCAATGGCTTCGGCGCTGGTCGCTTTTTCGACGTCGGCTACGGCGATGATACCGATGATTTCTTTGGCATCGGCAAAGAGGAGCGGCGTCTTGCCGTCGTCAGCCAGGGCATTGAGGCTGGCCGTGATGGCTTTGGTGTCGATATGGGCTTCGTCCATGAGGCGCGTGTTGCCGGCATAATAGGTCTTGCCGTCGATGACGGCCTGGACGCCGCGGCCGAAGAGGGCCTTGAAATCGCTGGCTGTCCTGCCGGTCAGCTGATGGTCGCCGGCATAGGTCGTAATAGCTTCGGCCAGGGGATGTTCGCTGCCTTTTTCCAGGGCTGCAGCGATGGCGACGAGGTCTTCTTTCGTGCCTTTCAGGGGAAGGATATCCGTGACTTTCGGACGGCCTTCGGTAATGGTACCGGTCTTGTCCATGACGACCGTGTCGATGGCATGGGCCGTTTCCAGGGCTTCGCCGGATTTGATGAGGATACCGTTTTCAGCCCCTTTGCCAGTGCCGACCATGATGGCGACTGGCGTAGCCAGGCCCAGGGCGCACGGGCAGGAGATGACCAGGACGGAGATGGCCGTCGAGAAGGCGAATTCGGCGTCGACGCCCATGACGAAGTACCAGATGAGGCCTGTAATGATGGCGATGGTGATGACGGCCGGGACGAAGTAACCCGAAATGGTATCGGCCATCTTGGCGATAGGTGCCTTGCTGGCACTGGCTTCATCGACGAGCTTGATGATCTGGCTGATCGTCGTGTCGTCGCCGACGCGGCGGGCTGTGATGTGGATGAAACCCGTCTTGTTTATCGTAGCCGACGTGACTTTATCGCCGACTTGTTTTTCTACAGGGATGCTTTCGCCAGTAATGGCGGCTTCATCGACGCTGGTCGTCCCTTCAGAAATGATACCGTCTGCCGGGATGCTTTCACCCGGACGGATGACGATTTCATCGCCGACGACGAGGTCTTCGACGGGAATGACCGTTTCGACGCCGTTGCGCAGGACCGTGGCCTGTTTCGGCGCCAGGTCCATCAATTTTTCGATGGCCGTGCTGGTCTTGCCTTTGGCGCGGGCTTCGAGATATTTACCGATGTCGATGAGGGTGACGATCATACCGGCTGATTCAAAGTACAGATTGGTGCTGTACTGGGCGACGAGGGCCCAGTCGCCATGACCCATACCCCAGCTCATGCGGAAAATGGCGAAGACGCCGTACAGGGCAGCTGCCATGGAACCCATGCCGACCAGGCTGTCCATGTTCGGGGCGCCCTGGAAGAGGTTGCGGAAGCCGTTGACATAATACTTGCGGTTCAAGTACATGATCGGCAGGATCAGTAAGAACTGAGTAAAGGCGAAGGTAATGGCATTTTCATCGCCGTGGAAGACGTACTGGAAACCTTCCGGTACGGGGATGTCGAACCATTCGTAGAACATGTGGTGCATGGCGATGTACATGACCGGGATGAGGAAGACGATGGACCAGATGAGGCGGTGCTTCATGGATTTCATTTCTTCCTTGGCTATGTCAGAGGCACTCTTTTGCGGAGCGCCGGCCTGTTTCTGACTGCCGCCTTCGGCCGGGCTGGCTCCGTAGCCGGCGTCGACGACGGCCTGGATGATGTCTTGCTCGCTGACGACATTTTCATCGTACGAGGCCTGCATACTGTTGGTCAGCAGGTTGACGCTGGCCTTGTCGATGCCGTCCAGCTTGTTGACGGCTTTTTCCACGCGGGACGAGCAGGCGGAACAGCTCATGCCCGTGATGTTGAATTTTTCGTGCTTCAACGAACTCACTCCTTTATTTCATGAGTTTCTGAAGGGCGCAGACGAGTTCATCGACGACTTCGTCTTTGCCTTCACGGATGTCGTGGACGACGCAGGACTTGATATGCTGGCCCAGGAGTTCCTTATTGAAAGAATTCAATGCCGACTGGATGGCACTGACCTGAGTCAGGATATCAATGCAGTAGCGGTCGTCTTCGACCATCTTCCGCACACCCCGTACCTGGCCCTCGATGCGGTTCAGGCGGGAAATGAGCGATTTATACTCTTTGCCCTCTTTATTGCGATACTTATGTTTCTCCGTATCGCAGCAGGGACAGACTTTCTTTTCGTCCATAATTGAGTTCTCCTTTCATTTAAATACCCCTGTGGGGTACATTGATATAATATACCGACATGGGGTATATGTCAAGGGTGTTTTAGCGGTTAGCAGTTAGGGGTTAGGGGCTAGCGGATGGTTTTTAATTTGTAGGGGCGACCGCGTGGGGCGCCCGCTCCGGAATATGCATGATTTCCTAATCAGTTTGCCAGGAGAATCATCCCAATTCCTAACGGGTCGCCCACGGACCCTTACGAACGCTAACCGCGGATTGTTAAAAAAGGACTACGTATGATGATATAAGCCCTCATACGATAGTCCTTTTTCTGTAGGGGCGTCCGCCCCGGGATTATGCGATTTCACTGTAGGGGCGCCCGCTCCGGAATATGTCTGATATCCCAATCAGTTTGCCAGGAGAAGCATCCAAGCGGGCCGCCTTAACAGGACGGCCCCTACGATGCGGCCATGAGGCCGCCACGAGCCACTAACCACGAGCCACTAACCACGAGCCACTAACCACTAAAAAAAGCTGCCGCAAAGCGGCAGCTTTTTTACTCCTATTTCAACAATGCTTTTACAGCTTCTGTTTCATCCGTAGCGTTTTCAGTACCGGAGATGATGGCACCCTGGACTACGATGCAGTCGAGGCCTTTGTCCTTGCGGACCTGTTCGACTTTGGAAACGACGTCTTTTTCAATGGGGACGATCAGTTTGTTTTCCAATTTGCTCAAGTTCTGAGCCAGTTCACGGCCGAGGTTCTGACGTTCCTGGTCGGTCTTCATTTTCGGAGCTTTTTTAGCGAACTGTTCGTTAGCGTCTTTAACGGCAGCCTGCATCTGGGCGCTGACTTTCGGGAAGTCCTTATGGGACTGTACCAATGTATCGAAGTTGACGACACCGACGCCGGAAGCAAAGGCCGACGAAGCAGCGACGAGGCTCATCATTCCCATAACGGCAAGGGATGCTAATTGTTTTTTCAGTTTCATAATGTATTCCTCCTGTGCCGCAGAGCGGCTGAATTACTCTTTCTTACTATGGTTCTATTCGTATATTATAACAAACTTACCGATAAAGTACAACCTGCACAGAATCAGGCTTTTTCGTCGTCGCCTTCTGTCTTGTCTTCTTCATCGTCGTGAATATAAATGTATTTGTCTTTTTTCATCTTGTCGATGATTTCCGGCGCCATGGCGATGAGTTTTTCAAAGGCCGAAGCCTGGTAGCCGTCTTTCTTGATGGAGAACATTTCTACCCGGTCCCCTTTGATGACCAGGATGGCTGCCGGTTCCATCTTGGCACCGCCGCCGCTGCCGGCACTGCTGCGCCCGTTTTCGGTCTTGCCGTTGACGCCGCCGGACCCGAAGCCAAAGGTGACGTCGACGAACGGTACCAGGATGGCGTCACCGATGTGGACGGCCTGGCCGACGACGGTTTCGACTTTGATCATTTCTTTGAAACTTTCAAAAATTTGTTCCAAGTTGTTCTTGATGTACGAGTTATCCATGTTGTTCCTCCTTGTTCACAGCGTGCCACTCAGCCCATAAACGGCGTACAGGCCGGGAGGCGGCAAAGGCGGCTGTAAACAGAAGCAGCACTGCCGGATATAGACGGCCCGAAGCACGGACGGTACAGTCATACTGTTCCTCTACGAAATTGAATTGTAAGTCTGTGACGCTCCCCAGACAGATGGCATAGAGGGCACCGGCCAGCATCCCCGTTTCATGCGGTTCAGGGAGGCCGACGATGCCGGTCAGGGTGAAGCGGCGGATTTGGCCATGATTGAGCAGGCGCGACAGCCAGGTGAAGAAAGCCGCTAAAAAGTCGGCATTGAAGAAGCTGGCTAAGAACCGGCGTATGGGCGGTTTCTTTTTTTTCGCTTCTTTCGCGTCACTCTGTGCTGGGGCATCCGGCCCTTCCTGGCGGAGCAGGTCTTCATACGTGAGGCGCTGACTTTCTTTTTCCAGTTCGTCCCAGGCCTTTTCTTCCTCTTCCGCTGTAGGGAGCGGCGGTTCGACAGACTCTTTCACGGCAGGGCTGCGCTTCCAGCACATATGCAGTTCATGATGCGGCTCCTCGCCCAGCGTATAGGACCAGGATGCATCGGCCAATTTCCGGCCCCATCGGCCCTGGCCTTCGATGTGGAAAGGCGTCCCCATATGGATGGTAAGGGCGTAGGAGACGGGCAGGCAGAGGATGAGCAGTATGCAGCTGAATAAGATGGCAAGGATGACGATGATTGCCATAGGGCAGCCCCCTTTTGTGAAAATAATCCGTTACTTTTATTTATTCGATGAACTCGGGGCGATTTCCTCTTTTTTAGGCGTCTTGTTTCGCTTTTTCTTGTTTATTGAAAATGCAGTCAACATCTTCGGCACCGAAGCAGCGGGAACAGGAAATGCACAGGGCCGGTTCGGTATCGCCCGATTTCCAGCGGTTCGGCAGGTCCGGCTGGCGCAGGTAGGGACGGCTCATGGACACGAAAGCCAGGTCTGTCGATTCCAGCGTGTCTTCGATATCTTCGACCTTGCGGAAACCGCCGACGACGCCGACATCGATTTTGTCTTTCAGCATGGCTGCGGCTTCAGAGGCATAGGCTTTGAAATACATCGGTTCCTTTGTGCGGCGGATAGCCCGGATCGGGCCCTTGCGCGGCAGGGACGATGTGTTGCCGCCGCTGACTTCGATGGCGTTTACACCCATGTCGGCCAGCCAGGTCATGACCTGCTTGCTTTCTTCAAAGGTCATGCTGCCGTCTTTCATGAAATCGGCACAGTTCAATTTGACCCAGACCGGATAATCGGCGCCGACGGCCTGGCGCATGGCGGCGACACATTCCAGGAGGAAGCGGGCCCGGTTTTCCAGGCTGCCGCCGTAGGCATCGGTGCGGGTGTTGAAATGGGGCGACAAGAACTTGCTGGCCAGGTAGCCGTGGGCGCCGTGGAACTGGACGCCGTCGAAACCGGCAGCCTTGGCTCTGGCAGCGGCTTTGGCGACGGCTTCCGTCAGTTCGTGGATCTGGTCGACTGTCAGGGCCTGCGATTCCTGGCTCCACTTGCCGACCTTTTCCGTAACGCCGCTGGGGCTGAAAATGAAGCGCCTTTCACCTTCCGGAGTTTCCGGCAGGAGGATGGCCGACCCCATGACGACGAGCTGGGCGATGATTTTTCCGCCGTGCTGGTGGACGCGGCTTACGAAATTGGCAAGCGGTTCGATACAGCCGTCATCGTCGATGCGAATCTGACGATGCTGGCGCGGTTCCATCTTGTTGGTAGCCATCATCCCCGTGATGATGATGCCGGCACCGCCGTCGGCCAGATTTTCATACATTTCGGCCAGCTTTTCTGTCGGAAGGCCGTAGTTCCCCATTCCTTCAAAGGTAGCAGAACGGACAAGGCGGCACTTCGCTTCAATACCGCCGATGTGACATGTATCAAATAACATGGTAGAAATCTCTCCTTGGTAATAAAAAATGAATTTCAGTTTATCCCGAATATTATACAATATTTGAGGAAATAAGCCAATGCATTGTTTTTTGAACATTTGGGATTCATTGATAGTACCTATTTCAATGATATAATAATGGTAGGAAATATAGTATTATGCAAATGCACGAAAGCCCCTGGAACTGCCATTCCAGAGGCTTTCTCTATGTGGCGTCTAGCGGAGACGCACCGGGGCTAGTTGCTCATAAGGGAAATAATGGTGTCTAACCACTTGCAAAGGTAATAAGATACTACACTTGCCATGACAGCCATTAAGAAGTTAGTGAATTTTTGCATTGAAACACCCCCTTACCAGCTCAGTATAGGGGCGAGCAACATTCACATTATAGCATAATGGGGAAATGGTACGCTATAATTGACAAAGTGAGTTTAAATGATATAATTTTAGTAGAAGTAGTGAATTTTTGCAATTGAAACACGAAAGCCCCTGGAACTGCCATTCCAGGGGCTTTCTCTATGGTTTAGAACTATCCCTAACCACTAACTGCTAGCCCCTAACCCCTAACCCCTTAAAAAGGATTGTCGTCATGCGACAGCTCCTTTTTGCTCCTTTTGTAAAGAAATATGTTTTTAGTTGGCTTCACTAAGCGACTATGATATAATATAAGTGTTTGTTAATTTTACAATTCACGAAGGGATGTTGAATACATGGCTACAGCAATGGTAATCGGAACCCAATGGGGCGACGAAGGTAAAGGTAAGATTGTAGATTATTTGGCCCAGAAGGCCGATGTCGTCATCCGCTCCCAGGGTGGGAATAACGCCGGCCATACGGTCGTCGTCGACGATAAGTCCTTTGCACTGCGTCTCTTGCCGTCGGGGATCCTCTTTTCCGACAAAACTTGCATCATCGGCAGCGGCGTCGTTGTCAATCCGAAAGTCCTCCTTGAAGAAATCGAAGGCATGACCTCCAAAGGTGTGCAGATCAGCAAATTGGAAATTTCCACGCGTGCGCATGTCATCATGCCGTATCATATCCGCATTGATGAAGAAGATGAAAAACTCAAGGGTGACGCTAAAATCGGCACGACGAAAAACGGTATCGGACCGTGCTATGCCGACAAAGTCAACCGCGTAGGCATCCGCATCGGCGACCTCATGGACCGCGATGTATTTGCCAAGAAACTGCGCATCAATATTGACCTTAAAAACCGTCTCTTTGAAAAATATTATGGCTGCGAAGGCTTCGATTACGATGAAGTCCTCAAAGAATACCTCGGCTATGCCGATCAGATCCGCCAGTACGTCAAGGATACGAACTACTCGGCGAACCTCTATGTCAGTGAAGGCAAGAAAGTCCTCTTTGAAGGGGCACAGGCTGCTATGCTCGACCTCGACCATGGTACATATCCCTTCGTTACCAGCTCCAATCCGACGGCTGGCGGTGCCTGCACTGGTTCCGGCGTCGGTCCTCGCCGCATGGAAAATATCGTCGGCGTCGTCAAAGCCTATACGACCCGCGTCGGCGCTGGCCCGTTCCCGGCAGAACAGCTCAACGAAGTCGGCGAATATCTGCGCAACACAGGCCATGAATTCGGTACGGTCACCGGTCGTCCCCGCCGCTGCGGCTGGCTCGACACGGCTGTCGTCAAATATGCAGCCATGCTGAACAGCCTCGATTACCTGGCTATTACCCGCCTGGACATCCTCGATGACCTGGATACCATTAAAATCTGCACGGGCTACAAATATAAAGGCCAGCTTTTGAAGGAATATCCGGCCAGCCTCGACGTCCTGGAAAACGTCGAACCGATTTACGAAGAAATGCCGGGCTGGAAAGCAGACATCTCGAAATGCAAATCCTACGATGAACTGCCTGAAGCTGCCCGCCACTATGTCGAACGCATCAGCGAACTCACAGGCGTTCCCCTGGGCATCGTCTCCGTCGGCCCGAACCGCAGCCAGACGATCATCCTCAAAAAGATTTTCTAAAAACAACTGAATTACACCATAATATGTGAAAGGTCCTGCCGCTTATGCGGCAGGACCTTTCAAGTTGTTCGTGGTTGGTTATTAGTGGTTCGTCAAAAACAAACGCCCCAATCGGGGCATCCGTAGGGGCCGTCCTGAAAGGCGGCCCGCCGTGACCAGTCGGTAATACATTATATGGTCCATGTGGCATGATTTTACGACCGGCGTTTTTTTCGGATTCAGATGCGGCGTTCCGCCGCGACAGACTCAAGCTGACAACGACGCTTCGGGAAACCCTCAGCGCGTAGCGGGCCGCCCTTTGGGACGGCCCCTACGAGCTACGAGCCAGCGGTCCGCTGGCTAACGGCTAACCCCTAGTCCCTAGCCCCTAGCCCCTAGCCCCTACTCTCCGCAATGGCCGGCCATGGCGCAGGCGCTGCACGAGCCGGAGCAGCCACCGCCGATGAAGTTCAGGCCGATGACGCCGGTTACGGTTTTGCGTGGCATGAGCATGCCGCTGGGCAGGAGGGAGACGCCGATTTGTTCGGCATGGACGGCCTGGGCGATGTTGGCCATCTGGCCGGACGGCCAGTCGCCAGTGCCGGGATTCATGATCCAGGCGGCTTTATAGCCTTTGTCGGCGCCGGCTTCGTCGAGCATGTCGACGAGCTGTTTCGTATAGCCTGCTGTGGCGACGGCCAGGGCCGAGTCGAGGGCCAGGCCGCGGGTGATGTCTTTATTCATGAACAAGGCATCGACCTCTTTTTCCAGGGCTTCGCCGAGGGTGACGGCATACATCAGGACGATGGCCGAATCTTCGATGCGCTGGTGGACAGTCGGGCTGTTGATGGTGAAGGGGCTGTCGCAAAGGACCATATGGGACGTGCTGTCATAGAAGCACTGCTGGCACGTGGCCTGTGGTTTGGCCAGTTCCATGACGCGCTGGCACGCTTCCTGGACGAAATCATCGGAAAGTTCAGCAGCTCCGCGCTGCAAGGCGTATTCTTTGACGCTGGCAGCGTCGATTTCCCGCAAGGGGTCAGTAAATGTTGGCATTTTTTACATCCTTTCTGAATCTGTACATTTGCTTCTTATTATACCATAGAAATTGTTAGAAAAATCAATGAAATCAGGGCAATAAATATTTGATTAAATGCTGGATAGACGATATACTATAATATAGACTTCAAAAATAATTTTGGAAGAAATGAGGTGGACATGGTGGCAGTCGACGAGTCTCCTGCTGAAAGGGGCGCACCGGCCGAAATCGCCGTAGAATGTATCGTCCCCAATCCCCGGCAGCCGCGTCAGACTTTTGATGAACAAGGGCTGATCGCCTTAGCTGATTCAATCCGTCAGCATGGGCTTGTCCAGCCTGTCGTCGTCCAGAAAGCCGGTCCCGGCCGATATGAACTCATTGCCGGTGAGCGGCGGCTGCGGGCAGCCAAACGCTGCGGCCTGAAGACGGTGCCGGCCATCATCCGCAGCTATACGCCCGATGAAGCGGCCGAAATCGCCCTCATCGAGAACCTGCAGCGCCAGGACCTGGATGCCATTGAAGAAGGCATGGCCTATGAACGGCTGATGAAAGACTTTGGCCTGACCCAGGAACAAGCGGCGCAGAAAGTCGGGAAAAGCCGGTCCCATGTGGCCAACATGGTCCGTCTGCTGCAGCTTCCAGCCGACATCAAGGAATGGATCGCTGCAGGCCGCCTATCCATGGGACAGGCCCGGCCTCTGTTGCAGCTGCCGTCTGCGAAACTGCAGCGGGAAGCGGCTCTGTACATTATGAAGCATGAGCTGTCGGCCCGCAAGGCAGAAGCCCTGGTCCGCCATCTGATGACCCAGGCCAAGCCCCGCCCGGAACCGGACGCCTATGTGGCCTGGCTGCAGGATAAGCTGAAGATGGCCTTGGGGACCGATGTGGCCATCCAGCTGGGGAAGGGCCGGAAAAAGGGGAAAATCGAGATTTCCTTTTCGTCAGAAGCAGAATTTGAACGGCTGCTGTCGATACTGACTGAAGAAAAAGAAGACACGCCGCGGTCACCTCTTTCTTCGTTTCATATATAATATTTTTGCATATTCATGTTCATGGGAGGAAAGAAATGCTGAATGTCGATATGCAGGCTGCCACGATGGCGCTTGCCGGTATTGGCGGGTTGATTTTATTGCTCTTGCTCGTCTATATCGTCATTTTACACAAGAAAATCAGAAAATTAGAAACGAATTACACCTTTTTTATGCAAGACGAAACGGGAGCCAGCGTCGAAGCGAAGCTGCGTGACGATGTCGATAAGCTGCACAACCTGCAGGGGACACTCGACATGATCCACCAGACGCAGAAAGATATCATGGCTGTCCAGAATCACTGTTTCCGTAAAATCGGGTTCGTTAAATATAATGCCTTTGACAATATCGGCAACAATCTGAGTTTTGCCTTTACCGTCCTCGACGGGAAAAATGATGGCTTCTGTCTTTCCAGTGTCTATGGGCGCAATGAATCGCGTATTTTTGCCAAACCGATCGTAGAGGGCAAGTGTCTCTATGGCATGAGTGAAGAAGAAAGGGAAAGCCTGGACAACGCATTGAATTACAGCGGCGACATGCAGGCTGTTCAAAAGGATCTGGAAGGATAACAAAGAGGGGAAAAGCGTGAAGATCCACATCAAGATATATCCATGGATGCGCAACCTGCAATCATGGTGCCAACGCATGAAGGCCTGGGAAACACCGGCATGGTGGCCGTCGTTCCTGAAAACGGACCGGACGGAGCCATTAGTCGTGACACCGGCGCAATATAAGAAACTCGTCCGCGGCTGTGCTGTCGCAGTGGTCGTCATTGTAATCGCTGCAGGCATCGGCATTTACGAGTTCGTTTCGCTTCAGCAGGCCAAGGCCCAGGAAGCACTGCATGAACAGCAGCTGGAATTGATGCGTGAAAAGACGACATCGCTCCAGGAAAAGATGGATAAAATGGATTCCCTGGATCAGGAGCTGCGGCAAATGGTCAAGGGGTCGGGGGCTGGTGACAGCCCAAAAGGTGACGGTGGCGTAGCAGGGGGACAAAAGAAATCTCCGGACCTTTCTCATGCCAGCTACAATGACCTGTTATTGGCCACCTCCCGCTTGGAAACCCGCAGTAACGCCCGCATCATCAGCTTCATCACCTTGAAGACGGTCTTGAGCGATACGGCAGGCGAACAGGTTCGGCAAATGCAGCAGATTACGCATAAATATCAGGGTGGTACCCTGGGCGGCGGAAATAACGGCGATGCCAGCAGCACGTCGACGACGCCTTCCATCTGGCCCGTCAGCGGGACAGTCACGTCTAACTTCGGTTATCGCGGCAATCCTATTGGCGGCGGTTCCGGCTTCCATGAAGGCATCGACATCGGCGTCGACTACGGGACGCCTGTCCGGGCGACGGCAGCCGGTAAAGTCACCATGGCCGGCTGGGTCGACGGCTATGGCAACCTCGTCGAAATCGACCATGGCAATGGCTTCGTTACCCGCTATGGCCATAACTCCATGCTTTTAGTCACAGTAGGACAGGAAGTCCGGGCTGGCTCGATCATCTCCCTGGCCGGCAGTACCGGCCGCAGCACAGGGCCGCACGTCCATTACGAAGTCCGCGTCAATGGATCCCCGACCAACCCGCTGCTGTTCCTGCCGTAAGCAGGTATGAGGTAGGTATCCATTATGGGGTACTCGTTGATACTCTATCGTTTATCGTTCGTAGTTCATCGTTCATCGTGATAGTTGTTATTTTTTACAGCCATTGCGACCTACGATGGACGACCTGCGACGAACTAAAAAGGGACTGTCGCACAAAGGCTTTTTGCCATCATGCGCGGTCCCTTTTGCTTTAAATTTAAAACCATCCGCTAACCCCTAGCCACTAACTACTAACCACTTAAATGGGGCTGGCGCATCTGCGACAGCCCCTTTACTATCCCCCAGGAAGGAGGCGCGTTTATGAAGAGAAACATGCAGATACTCGGCTTTTGTATGCTTTTTGTCATCCTTCTCTTGAGTGGCTGTTCTTTGATGCCAGCCAATACAGGGGTCCTCATCGGGACGAACCTGGCCTTGAGCGGCAAGGGTATGTCCTATTCGACATCGACGGAACGGGGCATCGAACTGGCCAAGGATATGGTCAATGACCGGGGCGGCCTCTTAGGTAAGCCTGTTCAGCTCGTATCGGTCGATAATCATGGCAAACCGGAAGATGCCGTAGCCGCTATCCAGCAGCTCACGGTGCGCCATGTGTCGGCCATCATCGGTCCGGATTTGGCCGATTGTACGCGGGCTGTCATCCCCAACGTGGAAGCCGTGAAGATTCCCCTCATCAGTCCGGCCTGCACACAGCCGGATATCACCGTCGATGCCCAGTCCCACGAGGTGTACCGCTATATTTTCCGCGCCGCTTATATCGATGCTTCCCAGGGGCGGGCCATGGCCGACTATGCGCTGAAACAGCTCCATGTCAAGCGGGCGGCAGTCTTTTATTATCCGGACAAGATGTATGCCCAGGGCCTGGCCGAATATTTCCGCAGTGCCTTTGCTGCCAGCGGCGGTGACGTGCCCGTCTATATTCCCGTAGAAAATGTATTGGACCTGACTAAATACCTGCCCTTGTTGCAGCGGGAACAGGTCGACGTCATCTATCTGCCCGGTTATGATGACTGGACGATACCGGCTATCGAGCTGCTGCGCAGTCACGGCGTTTCCCTGCCCCTCTTAGGGCCGGACGGCTGGAATGGACCCAAGATGGAACGAGATGTCGACAAGGATTATTTAACCCAGGTCTATTATACGGACCATTATGCCGGCCACGACGCGACGGATGCGGCCAAGCGCTTTTCCCAGGCTTATTATGAAAAGTATGGGGAATGGCCGGATAGTTATGCCGCCCTGGGGTACGACGCCTTCATGATGACGGCCGATGCCATTGAACGCTGTCAGTCAGCCGAAGCAGCCGATGTGGCCCGGGAACTAGTGAAGACCATCGATTACGATGGCGCGACGGGGACCATTTCCCTCGATGCTAATCACGATGCCATTAAAGACGTCTTCATCATGACCTTCCAAGATGGCCGGCCGGAACTGGCGGCGACGATTCCTGCCGACCATCAGACACAGTAAGGCAGATACTTCGCCATGGCCTGGCGCCGGGCTTTCCAGTCGGGCATGCGGATGGTCATGGCGTCATAGAAATGGCGGGAATGATTGGGCTGGAGAAAATGGCAGAGCTCATGGAGCATGACGTGGTCGATGATGGCTTCAGGCATGATGGCCAGGTAGGTGTTCATGGTGACGATGCCTTTGAGGGGCATGCAGGATCCCCAGCGCGACCGCATGACCCGCTGTTTCAGGACCGGGTCGGGCAGGGCGAGGCCGGCGAATAAGGGCTGCATACGGGACAAACTGGCAGGAAAGAGTTTCTTCCCCAGGGCTTGCAGCAGCTTATGGTAGAGCTTCTGCCGCATGACCAGCGTGTCATCGACCAGTTCCATGAAGACCGTCTGGCCGCTGCGGCGGATGCTGTTGTGCAGGCCCAGGCGGACGTCGAGCCTGTAGGGCTGGCCTGCCAGATAGAGCGTGTCGCCGTCGCTGAGGGTCAGTATGGGGAATTTCTGTTTCCGTTCTTCCATTTCGCGGATGGCGCGGATGATGAAGTCCGTCTTCTTTTCCAGGAAATCCTCGATATAAGCCCAGGGGACGCGTGCCGGTGCCGACAGGTACAGCGTGCCGTCGCTGCGGACGTGGAGATTGATGTTTTTCACTTTCTTGCGGGCCAGGATGACTGGGAAGGTCCGGCCCTGGGCTGTGAACTGGTGTTGTTCGCTCGTCATGGGAATACCTCGCAGAAATAAGATTTGTAGCTATTGTAAATAGAATTCGTTCGTTTGTCAAAAAGGAAGGTAGATTATGCTCGATTTTACGGCCATCGACTTTGAAACGGCCAATAAATACGCCAACAGTGCCTGCTCCCTGGCTGCGGTCACTATGAATGACGACCGCTGTGTCAAAGAAGGCTATACCCTCATCCGACCGCCTTTCATGGTCTTTGATCCGGGCAATATCCAGATCCATGGTATCACGCCGGACAAGGTCGCCCATAAACCGAAGTTCGATGCCCTGTGGGACCGCATCCGCCCTCATCTGGAAGGACGCATCCTGGTCGCCCACTATGCCGTCTTCGATACGCGGGTCCTGCGCAGCCTGCTGAAGACGTACCACCTGGAAAAGCCCCAGGCGTCCTATGCCTGCACTGTCGAGATTTCCCGCCGCGTCTGGCCGGACCTGCCCAATCATAAACTGGATACCGTCGCCGGTCACCTGGGTTATTCCTTCCATCACCATCAGGCCTTGGACGACGCCCGCGCCTGTGCCTATATCGTCCTCAAAGCCGCAGAAATCGTCGGCGCTTCGTCCATGGAAGAACTCCTCAAGGCGACGCACCTCAAGTTGAAGACGCTGTGATAGAGTTTGTATTATGGACTTTGTAGGGGCCGTCCCAAAGGGCGGCCCGTCTGTCATGGTGGTGTACACGTAATGCATGACGGGTGATGCGTGAAAACATCCTTCATCTGCCCGAATAGCTATGTCTACAATTCACAGCGGGACGCCTAGTCACAGCTGTCCGTTTTGGCAGCCGTCCTGCGCCTCCTGCTGGTCGGCACCTGACGGGCCAAAAAGCTTAGCAGGACGTCCCCTACGATATCGCATACAGGCGATGGAAATGAACTCAAGACAGCTGCCGGAACGGATAACTTTTGAGATAAAAGCGTCCGGCATGATGGCAGAAATCCTCACATAATATTGACTAGTCAATATAACGGCGTTATGATAGATTCCGTCAATGAATTTGACTAGTCAATTATATAAGGAGCGATTGCAGTGATAAAAGAAAGATTATGGACTCGTGATTTCATGGCTCTGGTCCTGGCCAACGGCTTTTTGTTTGCCGGGTTTCATTTCCTCTTGCCGACGATTACCCTCTATGCGGCCAGCTTAGGGGCTACGGGCGGGGAAATCGGCCTCATCGGAGGTATCTTTGGTTATTCGGCCATCTGTATCCGTCTGTTCACTGATACGGGTGTCCACTATTTAGGGAAAAAGAAGTGCCTTTACCTGGGCCTGGCCCTTTCCATTTTGGCTACCGTGTCGTATTATATGTTTGATAGTATCCACGCCATCGTAGCTGCCCGCATCCTCCACGGCTTCGGTTTTGGCCTGAGTACGACCTTTGCGGCAGCTATCGTCGCCGATGTCATCCCGGCCAGCCGCCGCGGCGAAGGGATTGGTTATTTCGGCCTGGGCAGTACGGTCATGATGGCCCTGGCTCCGGCTATTGGTTTATTTTTACTCAATGACATCAGCCCAGCAGCCCTGTTCTTTGCCTCGGCCGCCGTTTCTTTCCTGGCTGTCCTTGCCAGTGTCTTCTGTCATGCCGGCAAGAAAGTCCGCCGCGTAGAAGTGAAGGAAAAGGCGTCCCTGCGCGACCGCATCTGTGAAACCGGCACAGGCCTTCCCGCTATTCTGACGATCTTCTTCGGTGCCGCCTATGGCAGTGTCAATACGTATATCGCCATGATGGCTGCTGAAGCGCATATCGAAAATGCCGGCCTGTTCTTCATCATCGGGACGCTGTTTGTCTTCATTTCCCGTCCTTTTGGCGGCCGTCTCCTCGATGCCAAGGGCGCTTTTGCCGTCGTCATGCCCGGGTCGGTCTTATACTTGATTGGCTTATTGCTCATCATGGCAGCTCATTCGCTCACGGTCTTATTGGCAGCGTCCGTCTTTTATGGCTTAGGTGCAGGCCTGCTGCTTCCGGCCCTGCTGACGTGGATTTTGAATATGGTCCGCCCGGAACGGCGCAGTTCTGCCAGCGCGACCTTCTATAATATGCTCGATATCGGTACCAGCACGGGTATCCTCGTCTTAGGCGTCATCGCCGGCATGGTAGGTTACCGTCACATGTACTGGAGCGTTACAGCTCTCATGATTTGCTTTGCTGTCCTGTTCATGTTCTGCCATTACCGTTATGGCAGCGATGTCATGGCCAGCCAGAAAGCGGGGAAAGGAGCTGTCGCCGATATCCATGAAGATTGAGAGGTATCATGATGGATGTACGAGACCGGCAAGACGATGAACTGGTGCGGCAGTTATTTTGCACGACCCGGATTTTTTCCCGGACTTTAAATGGCTGTGTAGCGCCTTTGGGACTTCACAGCTCGGAATGGATGGTCCTGAACTTCATCCATTTGAACGACGGCATTGCCCAGGCTGAGCTGATCCGCTATTTCAAGGTGGAAGCGGCTGCGATTACGCGCACTTTGAGCCGGCTGGAAAAGAAAGGCCTCATTAGCCGCCATCCTATGGAAAAGGGGCGGGGAAAGTATATCGAATTGACAGCATCCGGCCAGGACTTGTTCGCCCAGGCAGAACCCTTTGTGACGGCTCATCGGCGACGGGCTCTGCAAGGCCTGTCGCCAGAGGAACGAAAACTATTATTGAGCCTATGTGCTAAAGTACAAGCGGCCTTAGACGAAAAATAGTATATGTTTTTATCATATAGAGGGTATACCTATACTGATTTCCCATAGATAGCTTACAAATTGCCAATATATGCGTATAATTAAATCAAAATATTACCTATGCTGAAAGGAGATTTTACAAATGAAAATTGTCTTGTTGGAATCGTTAGGTATCAGCCAGGAATTACTTGATTCGTATGTGAAACCCTTGAAAGAAAAAGGCTATGAATTCGCTGCGTATGAACGCAATGATGACCCGGCCGTCCAGATTGAAGAAGCTAAGGACGCCGATATCCTCATCATTGCCAATATGCCCCTCAAAGCCGAAGTCATCAATGCCTGCCCGAACTTGAAGTACATCGACGTCGCCTTTACCGGTGTCGACCACGTCGCTCTCGATGCGGCCAAAGCCAAAGGCATCAAAGTCAGCAATGCGTCCGGCTATTCGACAGTTGCCGTAGCTGAATTGACCATCGCCATGATGCTCGATTTGCTCCGCCGCGTACCTCAGGTCGATGCAGCCTGCCGTGCTGGCGGTACGAAAGCCGGCCTCGTTGGCAACGAACTGGAAGGCAAGACCGTCGCCCTCGTGGGTACCGGTCATATCGGCCATCGCGTCGCCGAACTGGTCCATGCCTTTGGCGCCAAGGTCATCGCCTATAACGGCTTCTCCCATAAAGCCGATACGGAACTGATTAAATACCTGCCCATGAAAGAAATGATGGAACAGGCCGATATCGTCAGCCTCCATTGCCCGGTTACGGACAAATCGAAGGGCTTGATCAATAAAGAAACCTTGTCGTACATGAAACCGACGGCCTTCCTCATCAACGAAGCCCGCGGTCCTGTCGTCGTATCCCAGGATTTGGCTGATGCATTGAACAGCGGTAAAATCGCCGGTGCCGGCATCGACGTCTTTGAAAACGAACCGCCTCTCGACACCAATCACCCGCTGCTCCATTCCAAGAACACTATCGTCACGCCGCACGTCGCTTTCGCTACGGCAGAATCCATGGCGAAACGCGCCGTCATCGTCTTTGACAACATCGACGCTTATTTAGCTGGTAACCAGAAGAATATTATTTTATAATGATATAGGTCTTGCTTGGTAGCAAGCCCGCAGAACGCAGTTCATGAGGGACCACGCATGAAGGTTTCGGCCATCATGCGCGATCCCTTTTTGCTAACCATCTGCTAACCCCTAGCCACTAGCTGCTAAGCACTTAAACGGACTTGTCATCGTGCGACAAGCCCGTTTTTTATATGTAAAAGTCGTGCCAAGCCGTCTTTTTTGTTTGATTTCCAACGGAAATAATGAGGAAGTTCGTGTATACTGAACTAGTAAAGATAACGATAATCAATTATTATTTCCGATGGGAGTGATAGGTAATGACTGATACACAGGCTTTCAAGGTGGATTTGCAGAAATGTGAAGAACTGGTCCGGATTAAACGAGCGTATGTAAACGGTGATTTGTCTTTTGATGAAGCCCGCCAGAAGATTGTCGATAAGTACGATGTTGTAACACCCCAGGAATTTGCTTATGGTGAGCAAAAACTAAAAGACGAAGGTGTTACGGATTCTGAGATGAAAGATCGTATGAATGAGCTGTATCGGCTCTTTGAAGGCGTGCTTCAAGTGCCGACCATAGATAATCTCCCCGCAGGTCATCCTGTACAGACCTATATAGCCGAAAATGCCGTCATAGAATCGGAATTAATCCGTATGGAAGAATTATTGCAGCAAAAAAAATTCATCAAAAACCTTTGGTTGGAAGTATACGAAAAACTGTTGGCTTATTTAAAGCATATTTCCCGTAAACACAATCAACTCTTTCCCTTCCTGGAACGAAAGGGATTTGACCGGCCGACAGCTGTCATGTGGAGTTTTGATGATAATGTCAAAAAAGATATCTTTCAGGGGCAGCGGTATTTGGAAGCAGACGATATAGAAAAATTTTTGGCTTACCAGGCGCAAGTCATCGATGATTTACGCGATATTATCCTTAAAGAAAAAACGATCTTATACCCAACGGCGCTGCAAATACTCAGCGAAAATGATTTTCGCCAGATGCGTCTGGGCGAAGATGAAATTGGCTATGCCAACATCGAAGGGCCGAAAGGCTTTTTACCTGAAGGGACGATTGAGTCAGTTGTGGATATGCCTTGTGAAGATGCCTCTTTTATGAATGAATTCAATCAACTCCTGCAAAAATATAAGATAGGCCGTACAGCAGAAGACATCCTGGATGTAGCTAATGGAAAATTGACACTCGAACAAATCAACCTCATTTATCGTCATCTGCCGATTGAATTAACATATACTGATGAAAATAATATTGTAAAATTTTATACAGACGCTAAAGAACGTATCTTTGACCGAAGTGCCGGTGTTATTGGCCGTGATTTACAGAATTGCCATCCCAGAGAAGTCTGGCCTGTCGTCAGCCGGGTAGTCCAGGCTTTGCGCAATGGGGAGAAAGATGTAATACAGTTCTCTACGACTAAAAAAGGGAAACTTATTCACATTGCCTATAGAGCCGTTCGGGATAAACAGGGAAATTTCCGTGGCATTTTAGAAACGATTCAGGATATTACGCCTTTCAAAAAGGATTTTAAAGGGATCCTGCAAGAAGAAAAAGTTAGTGAGGCTGATGTATCCGATTTACAGCCTTTTGCCAGTGACATTACTTCCAAGATTACCATGGCAGGCTTATTTGACAAATATCCTTATTTGAAACCCTTCATGGGTACCTTGAATCCGATGTATAAGAAACTCCAGAATCCAGTTACATTTGCAGCCGTAGGCCGCTTCGTCACGTTGGAAATGGTGGCAAATCGAGGCGGATTCAAACCGGAAGAATTATTGGAAAAAATCAAAGAAGAGATTGAAAAACATAAATCATAAGAACCTGGAAACAGCCTTATTTCTTCATAAAGATCAAATAAGGCTGTTTTTACTAATGTTTTAATTGATTTACAAGTTCACATAATAGGTTTAAATAGTGCGATATTATAAATGGGAAACACAGTAATTACGCAATCTGTGACTATGTAAATCTAAATAAATTAGTTTACTAAAAGCGAAATCAGTGCTTTTTCCCCTTCTAAGAATATATCATTTTGCCCGATTTATGATAACAGAAAAATAAGAAAAGTAGGCATTGATTTTCAAAATGATGTAGTTGTTATGGAAAATTTGGAATTATTTGAAAAAGCGCCGAATGAAACTGTGCGGGAAGCCTTCATCCGCCTGTCGCAAAAGGGGCTGCTCGAAATTTTACCGCAGTGCGGGACCTTCGTATCTAAGATTCATACGGAACAGCTGGCAGAGTTCCACTTTTTAAATTTGTCTATATAATCAAATTTTGTATAATTTTGCGAACAATAATAATATTGATTTTTATGTTACAATAAATAATAGTATATAATTCATAGATTCTTATTATAATAAATGAGAGAAAGGTGATTATTTTGGGAGCAATACTCTTGTGTGCGCCGTTTGAAGAGATGGCACAAAAAGCAATAAAGATTATTCGTGCGAGAGGATTGAAAATTGATGTACAAGTAGCATCAAATGAAAGGGCTGTTTCTATTGCTAGAGAAAATCCTAATAAGACTATTTTGATTAGTCGTGGTGGGACTGCTAATGATTTGAAAGCGCTTCCAGAAAGGACTGTGGTAGAGATCACCACTACATTTAGCGAAATTTTGGGAGAGTTAGAAAATGTTGTTTTTGCAGGATATACAAATATAGGTATTGTGACTAATGATAATATTATTGATAATGTGGTGAGGGATTTTACTTTTAAAGATATGCATATTCGTATTCGTCCTTGTTCTACTCACACAGAAATTCGTAATATGGTAAAAAAATTGTGTAATGAAGGGGTGGAATTTATTATTGGGTGCCATCAGGCTGTTTTAGAAGCAGAGTCTTTAAATGTTGCTCATGAGTATATTCATTCAGGGAAAATTGCAATAGAGAGAGCCATTGATGAAGCATTGCGCATTGAAAAAATTAGAAACTTAACACAATTTCAAATGGAACGTTTGCAAGCTGTTATTGATAATACACGGGAAGGAATAATTATTTTTGAAAAAAGGCATCCCGTATTTTTTAATACTATTGCGCGTGACATTCTTTATAAAGAGAGAAAATTGGATTGGTATTCAGCATTGTCTGAACAGGTTAAAAATGATAACAAAGATAAAATTATAACCTTCGGTAACACGCGTATACTTTTAAAACGCATTTTACTTAAAACCAGTAACAATATCAATGAAGTTTTTGTTTTTCAAAAAGCAATCGATATTGAAAATCAAGAACGAAAAATAAGACTTTCATCTCGCCAGAAAGGCCTTTATGCAAAAACACATTTTTGTGATATTTTCACACATTCTCCTAAAATGAAAGAAATATTGAAAAAAGCAGAGAAGTTTGCAAAAACTGATTCTAATATTTTAATTTATGGTGCTACTGGCTCTGGGAAAGAAGGATTAGCCCAGAGTATTCATAATGCTAGTGATAGAGCCAATTATCCATTTGTTTCCGTGAATTGCGCTTCTTTACCCGCCGATTTAATTGAAAGTGAATTATTTGGTTATGTTGACGGTGCGTTTACGGGTGCACGCAAATCGGGGAAACCGGGATTGTTCGAAATGGCGCATAAGGGGACTATATTTTTAGATGAAATTGGGGACTTACCATTGGATATGCAAGGAAGGTTGTTACGAGTCCTCCAAGAAAAAGAAGTTATGAGAATCGGCGATGATAGGATTATTCCTCTAGATATCAGGGTTATTTGCGCGACGAATCGTAATCTAAGAGAACTTGTAAAAGAAGAAAAATTTCGACAGGATTTATATTATCGTATTAATGTATTACGTGTTACCTTGCCACCGCTTCGAGAACGAAAAGAAGATATTTGGCCATTATTACAAATGTATTTTTCGTATTTTAAGAAGACTGCCAGCGGACTAAAAGCAAGTGAAAAAGCGAAAAAAAGATTGCTTCAATATTCTTGGCCAGGAAATATCAGAGAGCTAAAAAATGTAGCAGAAGTATTGGCTTTTGAAGATGGCGTGATTACAGAGGATTTGATTAATGATCTTCTAGAAGAAGATTTTAGCGATAGCAAAAGCGGAGATTTTATTGATGATAAAATTATACTTACGACGAATTTGAGCTTTAAAGAGTATGAAAAATGCATACTACAGGCCTTATTGAAACATAAATCACAAAATGAAGTTTGTAGCCAACTTGGAATTAGTCGAGTTACTTTATGGAGAAAACTCAATGATATTTCTGAAAAGAAATAAAAGAAATAAAATTTGAAATAATATAGCTATATAAAAAGTATTCAATATAGATAGCTCAAGATAAATTGTAAAATTTACTGAGCTATCTTTTTCTGTAAAAATGGTGTAATTTTCGGGGGTAAAAAAGGTAAAAAGTAAAATTCGGCCTTATTATAGGGATGCCACCTTATTTTTGGCATAAATATTTCATATAAATAGATAGAAGGCATTATTGCAATGTCGTAAAAATATTTGTAAAAGTATTTATTTAAAGGAGTGTTGAAATATGAAGACTATTATTGTGACTAAGCCCAAGGAAGTTAAAGTAATTAATACGGAAAAACCGGTTCGTAAGCCAGGAGAAGCGTTATTAAAAATTTTATATGGTGGGATTTGTGGAAGTGATTTGGGGACATATCGTGGTACATTTGCCTATTCTGACTATCCACGTATTCCGGGGCACGAATTTTCAGCAGAAATTATTGAAATTGATAAAAATGATTTAGGCTTAAAGCCCGGGATGGTAGTCACAGCTAACCCATATATCAATTGTAAACAATGTTATTCATGCCAAAGAGGATTGGTTAATTGCTGTGAGCATAATGAAACTTTAGGTTGTCAGAGGGATGGAGCTTTTTCTGAATATTTCACATTACCAATTGAACGGTTATATGATGGTAAAGGGCTACCGGCAAAAGTACTTGCTGTAATTGAACCGTTCTGCATTAGTTATCATGGTGTTAGCCGGGCCAATATTCAGCCGGGAGATAAGGTATTGGTTATTGGTGCTGGAACAATTGGTACATTAGCATCTGTAGCTGCTAAAGCAAAAGGAGCAGAAGTATATATTGCTGATATTGCTGAAAAGAAAGTTAATTATGCGGTTAATACCTTCAATTTGGCAGGAGGTTTAGTGAATGACGGCGATAATGAAGCTTTTATTGAAAAATGTATGGAAACAACCAATCATAATGGTTTTGATGTAACAATTGAAGCAGTAGGTAGCCCTAGTACTTTCCAAAATTGTATCGATGCAGTTGCTTTTGGTGGTAAGGTAGTTTTAATTGGTGTTGGTAAGAAAAATCTTGATTTTAATTTTACTTTAATTCAGAAAAAAGAATTAAATATCTTTGGTTCACGTAATGCGCTCAAAAAAGATTTCTTAGAATTAATCGACCTGGTAAAGAGTGGAGCAGTAGATTTAGAAAAAATTATTACGAATACCTATGATTTAGATGATGCACCAAAAGCTTTTGCTGACTTTGATCGAAATGCGGAAAATATGTTAAAAGTCGTTATTAAGTTTTAAAAAGAGGTGATTTTTCATGCTTGTCAAGTTCAGCAAAATGCGTTGGCTCATCATTGGCATGTGCTTCCTTGCAAATGCCATTAATTATATAGATAGAGCGAATCTTGCAATTGCTGCCCCTCATATTAGGATGGAATTAGGTATGGACGCAGCCACTATGGGCGTAGTTTTAAGTGCTTTTTTTTGGACATATGCTTTATGCCAAATGCCTGCTGGTTGGTTTATTGATAAAGTAGGTGTTCGTGTTAGTTTAACCTTTGCTGTTGCTTGGTGGTCAATTTTTACCGCCTTTACAGGTATAGTTCATAGCATAGGCGCTATGATTGGTGCGCGTACATTACTAGGATTTGGTGAATCAGCTGCGGTTCCATCTTTTTCTAAGACTGCTTATAATTGGTTTCCTCATAAAGAACGTGGTATAGCTTGTGCTATTTTTGATAGCGGAAATCGTGTGGGCTCTGCTCTGTCTATGCCTATTATTGCAGCAATTATTGCTGTAATTGGCTGGCGTGGTTCTTTCGTTATAACAGGTGCTATCGGTATTTTTTGGGCTATTTGCTGGTGGTTTATTTATCGGGATCCGGAAAAATTTCATGATATTGCGCCTAAAGAAGTAGACGCTTTACTGGCAGATCGAAATGGGGGTATTGCAAATAATATTAATGAATCAAAAATAAAAGTTTCTTGGGCGTCTCTTTTCCGTTATCGTACGGTTTGGGGACTTATGATTGGACTTTTTTGCTTAAACTTTGCTATTTATTTCTTTATTACTTGGTTTCCCAGTTACTTAACGGAAACCAGAGGCTTTTCTCTCAAAGCACTAGGTACTTTGGGGATGTTACCTCCACTTTGTGGCATACTTGGAAGTTGGTTAGGTGGATTTACTTCAGATAGTCTCTTAAGACATGGACATTCAGTAACATTCTCTCGTAAGTTTTGTTTAGTTCTTGGTATGTTAGTTTCTTCTTGTATTGCTTTATGTGCTGCTGTAGAAAATGTATGGGTATGTCTAGCTCTCTTTTCCTTATCTTATGCTAGTCTATCTTTTGCTGGTGCAAATACATATGCTATTGTAGGTGAAATTGCACCGACTTCTAAACACGTGGCTTCCATTACTGGGATTATGAATTTTGCGGGAAATTTAGCGGGGATTTTTATTACAACATTTACAGGCATTATGTTGTCTATTACGCAGGGGAGTTTCTTAATTCCTTTGGCGGTAGCAGGATGTCTTTGTGTTGTAGGTGCCTTATCCTATTTAGGTTTAGTTGGGAAGGTAGAACCGTTACCTATTAAGTAAACAGTAAATGTATATCTAATAGAGAAAATGGAGAAGATTTTTATGGAAAATATTAGCAAATTATATAAAGCAGCCAAACATCCCGTCCGTATCTTACAGTTCGGAGAAGGCAATTTCTTGCGGGCCTTCGTCGATTACGCCGTCGATGTAGCTAATGAAGAAAATGGTTTTGATGGCAGCGTCGCTGTCATCATGCCCCGGTCGGGCAAGACGGACCGCTTTGCTAAACAGGATGATGTTTACACGGTCTGCCTGCGCGGCCAGCAGGATGGCAAAGTCTATAAAGAAAACCGGGTCATTACTTCCGTCCAGACCGTGATCAGCGCCCGCGATGAATATGATGCGTTCATGGCCCTAGCTCACGAAGATTCACTGGAATTCGTCGTATCGAATACGACGGAAGCCGGCATTACCTTTGATGAAAAGGATGCTTTTACAGATTGCCCGCCGTCGACTTTCCCGGCAAAATTGACCAAGTTCCTCTATGAACGCTATACCTTTTATAAAGGCGCTGCCGATAAAGGCCTGACCATGCTGCCGACGGAATTGAATGACAACAACGGTAAACTCCTTCGGGACTGCGTAAACCAATATGTATCCCTGTGGAAACTGGAAGCGTCTTTCCATTCCTGGCTCGACCAACACTGCCAGTTCACGGATACCTTGGTCGACCGCATCGTCGTCGGCTATCCGGCTGATTCCATCGCGGCTCTGCAGGACGAACTGGGCTATGAAGACAGCCTGCTCGACCAGGCCGAACCTTTCTCCTTATGGGTTATCGGCGACCCGGCGCTGGCTTCGCGGCTGCCGTTAAACTCAAGTAAATTCCATGTTGAATTCACGGACCATATCCAGGCCTTTAAAGAACAAAAAGTGCGCATCCTCAACGGGGCTCATACGTCTATGGTCCTCGGTGCTTATCTGGCCGGTCTCGATTATGTCGGCCAGTGCATGGAAGACCCAGTCATCCGCAAGTCCCTGGACCAGACCGTCTTCGATGAAATCGTTCCGACCGTCCATTTGCCGGAAGAAAAGGCCGTTGCCTTTGCCAAGGCCGTTTATGAACGCTTTGAAAATCCTTTTGTCAAACACGCATTGCTCTCGATTTCCCTGAATTCCATTTCCAAGTGGAAAGCCCGCATCCTGCCGACCTTTAAAGACAGTCTGGCAGCGACGGGGAAACTTCCGAAATGGCTGACCTATTCCTTTGCCGCTTTCCTGGCTTTCTATCGGACGACCCAGGCTGGTGAACATTGTCTTATCGGTTCACGGACGGGCAATACTTATGAAATCCACGATGATGAAGATAAACTGGCCTTTGTCAAAGAACAGGCCGGCAAAACGACGGCTGATTACGTCAAGGCCATCATGGCACGCAGCGATTGGTGGGGCGAAGACCTGTCGGCTATCGAAGGCTTTGCCGATGCCGTTACGGCTCATCTGGACCGCATGGCTGAAATCGGTGTCAAAGCTCACATTGCCGAATTGACGAAGGAGTAAACGATGAACGTATTCCAAATCCACCCTCATGATAATGTCGCCGTAGCTGTCGATGCCGTTGCCAAAGGCAGCGTCGTCACAGCTGGCGGCAAGACTTTTACGGTCTGCCAGGACATCCCGGCAGGGCATAAAGTGGCCCTGCAGCCGATTGCCAAAGGCGAAGACGTCATCAAATACGGCTTTCCCATCGGGACGGCTAAAGCTGATATCCCCGTCGGTGCCTGGGTCCACACGCAGAACGTCCAAAGTAAACTCGGTGATTTACTTCACTATACCTATGAACCGGAAAAAGCTGATCGTTCTCCCTGGAAAAGTGAAAAAAAATACGAATTCCAGGGCTATAAATGGAGCGATGGCAGTGCCGGCATCCGCAATGAAGTCTGGATCATCCCGACCGTCGGCTGTGTCAACAATATTGCCAGAGCCATTGAAGCGGCGTCCCAGGCTTATAAAACGGAAAACATCGACGGTATCTATGCCTATAGCCATCCCCACGGCTGCTCGCAGTTAGGCGATGACCAGGTCCATACACAAAAGATACTAAGTGGGCTGATTCACAATCCCAACGCCGGTGCCGTCCTGGTCCTGAGCCTGGGCTGTGAAAACAATCAGGTCAGCCTGATGAAAGAAGTCATCGGCGACTATGATCCGGACCGCGTCAAATTCCTGGTCTGCCAGGACGTGGAAGATGAAATTGAAGCCGGCACGGCTATCGTCAAAGATCTCTGCCATTACGCGGCTCAGTTCCATCGCCAGCCCTGCGATGCATCGCTGCTGACTATCGGTTTGAAATGCGGCGGCTCCGATGGTTTTTCGGGCATTACAGCCAATCCCCTGGTCGGGGAGATTTCCAACCGCCTCATCGCAGCCGGCGGTACGTCGATTCTGACGGAAGTGCCGGAAATGTTCGGCGCCGAAACGCTGCTCATGAACCGGGCTCGCAACCGGGAAGTCTTCGACAAGACCGTCGACCTCATCAACCATTTCAAAGAGTATTTTATGAGTTATGGCGAAAAAATCAATGAAAATCCATCGCCAGGCAACAAGGCCGGCGGCATCACGACGCTGGAAGATAAGTCCCTGGGCTGTGTCCAGAAGGGCGGCCGGGCTCTCGTCGAAGATGTCCTTGCTTACGGGGACAGGGCGACGAAAAAAGGCCTAAACTTGTTGCAGGCTCCAGGCAATGATTTAGTGGCCTCCAATGCGCTGGCCGCTGCCGGAGCCCATATGGTACTGTTTACAACGGGCCGGGGGACGCCTTTTGCCTGCCCCGTACCGACGATTAAGATTTCCAGCAATAGTCACCTGGCCGGTTTCAAACGGAACTGGATCGATTTCAATGCCGGGACCATTGCCGAAGGGGAATCGCGGGAAGCCGCAGCAGACCGCCTTTTCCAGTATATTCTTGACGTAGCGTCAGGTCGTGTCCATGCGAAATCGGAAGCCTTGGACAAGCACGAACTGGCTATATTCAAAAACGGAGTTACTTTATAGTAAATATGGATAAACCGTTACATTCAGATGTGACGGTTTATCCATATCTTGTGGAGGAAAAACATGAGTAAAGTGCTTACTATCGGTGAAGCCATGGGCTTGCTGATTGCTGAAGAAATAGGGCCGCTGGAAGAAGTGGAACATTTTTCCCGCCATGTCTGCGGGGCGGAACTGAATTACGCCGTCGGCATGGCCCGGCTGGGCAATGACGTGTCGTATATTTCCAAGGTCGGCGTCGATCCCTTCGGGAAGTGCATCTGCAACTTCCTCAAGGCCAATGGCATCCACGATGATTATGTCTGGACCGATGATGACCATATGACGGGGTTCCAGATGAAAGAAAAGGTCCTGGAAGGGGACCCGACGGTAGCCAATATCCGCAAACACACGGCCTTTTCCCACTTCCGACCGGCGGACCTCTCCGGAATCGACTGGAACGGCGTCGACCATCTGCACGTCACGGGGATTCCCCTGGCCCTGTCGGAATCGTGCCGGGAAACGATTTATACGCTGATGATGCGGGCCCACGGTAAGGGCGTGCGCATTTCCTTTGACCCCAACCTGCGGCCCATGCTCTGGAAATCCCAGGAAATCATGGCCCGTGTCATCAACGACGCCGCCCAGTATGCCGATATCGTCATGCCTGGCCTCAATGAAGGCCGGATCCTGACGGGAATGGACAATGAAAGAGATATCGCCGGCTACTACTTACAGCGCGGCGTTCAGACCGTCGTCATCAAGATGGGCGGCAGTCATGGGACCCATATCCGCACGGCTGATGACCAGGAATACCGCGTGCCGAGCTATCACGTCGACCACATTGTCGATACTGTCGGCGCCGGTGACGGCTTTGCCGTCGGTTTCACCAGTGCCATCCTCGATGGACTGAGCCTGGAAGATGCTGCCCGCCGGGGTGCTGCCATCGGGGCCATGGCCATCCAGGTCGCCGGTGATAACGAAGGCTTGCCGACGCGGGAACAACTGGCGGTATTCCAACAGAACGCATGATGTTGGTTGTGGGATTCCCACAAGCGGGCCGCCCTTTGGGACGGCCCCTACGTGCGGTCCTATGGGACCGCTGCGGCCTGCGACCTGCGTTAATGACACCTGCATCAATCTGTATGATTGGTGCAAAACACCCCCATTAACCGTGAATAGGACATGGCCGATAAATGTGGAACGGGCGCCCCACGTGGCGCCCCTACGCTGCGGCCTGCGAGTATTTTATGAACCAAAAGGAGATAAAGTAATGGATAAATTAGATGTTGTTAAGAAAATTCAGGAAATCGGCGTCGTCGCTGTCGTTCGAGGCAAGACACCGGAAGAAGCGATGATGATGTCCGAAGCCTGCATCAAAGGTGGCGTCACGGCCATTGAACTGGCTTTTACGACGCCGCGGGCTCATGAAGTCATCGAAGCCCTTTCCAAGAAGTATGCCGATAATCCCGACGTCCTCATCGGCGCCGGTACGGTCCTCGATGCCATTACGGCCCGCGTCGCCATCCTCGACGGCGCCCAGTTCATCGTATCGCCGGCCCTGGATGTAGAAACAATCAAACTCTGCAACCGCTATCGCGTGGCCGTCATGCCGGGGACGACGACCCTCAACGGCGTCATTACGGCCCTGGAATACGGCGCTGACGTCGTCAAAATCTTCCCTGGGGAAATCCTGGGCATGAAAGCCATCAAGGCCATCCATGGTCCCCTGCCGCAGGCTCCGCTCATGCCGACCGGCGGTGTCAATGTAGAAAATGCCGGTGACTGGATCAAAGCCGGCTGCGTCGCCGTCGGTGCTGGCGGTGCCCTCACTGGCGGCGGCAAGACGGCCGATGAAATCACGGCTACGGCCAAGAAATTCATCGCCGCCGTCCAGGCTGCTCGAATTTAAAAGTTTATAGTATGAAGTTTGTAGTTTGTAGTTTTTTTTGTTTTTAATTTTTACCCATCCACTACAAACTAAAAACTGCAAACTTAAAACTCAAAAAGAGGCTGTCGCACGTGCGCAGCCTCTTTTTTACAATTGTTTACACATGAAGAAAAACGTTTAAATAGAGAAAACATTCGTTTTAAAAGTACGATAACCAAGCGGATAACAAATGTTTAAACCAAAATAAATTAGTTTAAAATAGTTCAATAAAATATATAATATGTAACCATTGACTTTACAATAAAAATGTCGTATGATAGGGATGTAATCAGGGTAATTCTATCCTGGATGTTTTGATTCGTCATTTATAGGAGGTTTTTTAAAATGGATGCAAAAACAGTAGAATTCGTTACGGCTAAGACACATGATTTGATGGCAGCTCCCAGCTGCAATCCGACGCTGAAAACGGCCGCTCAGACTTGGCTCGATGCTGCCGATAAAGACGCAGCTGCGCCGGCTTATATCGAAGCCTTGAAGCAGGGCGTCTCGACCATCGATGAACTCCTGGACTTTGCAGCTTCGGAACATGCTGTCCAGATCATGGGGGCCGATGCAGCGAAACAACTCTTGGCTCATGCCAAAGATATTCAGGCCAAAGGGGCTAAATTCTGTGACTGCCCGGCTTGTACGGCTGACCTGGCTATCCTTCGTGAATTAAAAGCCATTTAAGGAGTCTTTCATATGCAGATTTCCAGTCGATTTACCATGGCCGTTCATACCCTGCTGTGCATCGATTTCTTCGGCAAAACGGAAAAAGTGACGAGTGACTTCATTGCTGCCAGCGTAGGGACGAATCCCGTCATCATCCGCAAACTGCTCATCCAGCTCAAAGCGGCCGGGTTGATACAGGTCAAGCGCGGGACCGGTGGCACAGCGTTGGAAAAACCGATTGCTGACATTAGTTTATATGACGTTTACCATGCCGTAGACTGCGTCGGCGGCGACTCGCTCTTCCATTTCCATGAACATCCCTGCCCGCAGTGTCCGGTGGGCAAGACGATTCATGCCGGCCTGGACGACAGGCTGCATCAGGTGCAGGACGCCATGGAAGATAAGATGCGCAGCATCTCCTTGGCCGATGTAGCGGGAACGATGCGGGACGTCTTTGCAAAACAGGGCTGAGTCCGGCTGAAAGAGAGGCTATCATGGCAAGGTCTATCTTTTTATTCGCTCAATGGTTCATTGCCCGGCGCAGGACCTGGCTTCGGATCCTTACTTGGATTACCCGGTTTGGCTACTGGCTGTTCATCCTTTATGGCCTTATCGAATGGTTCTGGCCGCGGCCGGTTTCAGAGCAGATTAAACGTCGGAAGACATTAGTTTACTGTCTCTTTTCCGTCATCGTGGGCTCTTCGGTTTCCTGGGTCATCGGTAAAATCTGGCATCGCCCCCGGCCTTTTGCCTGTGGTGACGCGGCGCCGCTGGTAGCGCATAAGGCCAATGCGTCCTTTCCCAGCAATCATTCCATGAACAGTCTGGCCATTTCCCTGATGCTCCTGGCCCGGCACAACCCCTGGGGACTGCCGGCCCTGGCCTGGACAGGCGTCCTGGCATTGTCGCGGATACTCAGCGGTCTCCATTACGTCAGCGACGTCGTCGGCGGCTTCTTCATCGGAGCTGCGGTCAGCCATGTCGTTTACCATAGTAAACGTTGTTCACAACTAGCTGACCACATCCTTTACTATTGGCACGTCGGGGCCACGGTCGTACAGACCTGGTGGCGCAAGTGCTGATGGACAGGTGAGTGTAGTTTTTTTCATCATGCAAGGTTCCTTTCTCTTTATAGTTTGTAGTACAGAGTTTGTAGTTTGCAGACGATGGCTTTAAATTTAAAACCATTCACTACAAACTACAAACTGCAAACTTAATACTCAAAAGGGCTTGTCGCATATGCGACAAGCCCTTTTCTACTCCAAGCTGTCATAGCATCGCCACATTTCTATGGTATACTAAAGCAGAAAGAAATGGTTTTAATTAAAACTATTTTTAAGGAAAGGTGAGTTGTGATATGCGAGGTAGAAATAAGATGTGCGCAGCAGCGCTGTTTTTCATGATGACTGGCGGTGCCAATGCCATGCTTGTCGCCCTCTCCAAAGGCTATGTCGTCGCAGCTCCGGGAGCCCGTGGACGGACAACTCAGGCTGCTGACGGCACGTATACCGGCAAGGCTCCGGCACTTATCGTCGATATGAAGGCCGCTGTCCGTTATTTGCGCCATAATGCAGGGAAACTGCCTGGTGATACGGAAAAAATCATTTCTAATGGCACCAGTGCCGGCGGTGCTTTATCGACGCTCATCGGGGCGACAGGCGACAGTAAGGACTATGAACCGTATTTGAAAGCCCTTGGCGCGGCTGATGAACGGGATGATATTTATGCTTCCAGTGTATACTGCCCGATTACCGACCTGGACCATGCTGACATGGCTTATGAATGGATGTTTAACCTGATTCTGCAAGAAGTCTCCCGCCTCTTTAGGCGGTGAGATGAATTGCAGGTTTTTCTGAGGGCTCGATG
>ENA-UERM01000347-UERM01000347.1-human-gut-metagenome-genome-assembly--contig:-NODE-347-length-39716-cov-31.029012_pt1 | contig 39716 bp, 31 predicted proteins | sample MGYA00242983_ERZ507983 | MGnify/ENA primary metagenome ERZ507983 (study PRJEB26167, sample SAMN06115432) | human gut metagenome | host: Homo sapiens | place: China:Shanxi | collected 2015-04-29...
GGCAAAGGCGGCATCGATATGTTTCTTGCTGTAATAGTTGAACTGGCGGATTCTCACTTTCGGCACTTTATGTTGCCTTGTGTAAGTCCACACCCATTTAGCGTTGACTTTGTATTTTTCTGCAATCTCTTCGGCTGTGCAATACTCAGAGATGTCGAAGTCCTCTTTGGGCACGACACGCTCGTAAGGTTTGGTTTTCATCATCAGTTCAATGTCAGCACGGCGGATGAGTGACTTCTTGCCGCTGATGCGTGAAGCCCGAAGTTTGGATTCCTTTACCAATTTATATATGTACTGTCTGGTTACGCCTATTAACTTTGCTGCTTGGGCAAAAGAGAAGAAATCCTGCCCCTCGGCGGCTTGTCGAGGTTGCAATAATTCTTGCGACCGTTTCAACTGTCGCTTACGTTCCCGGATGCGCTCCTTGTAGCCAAGATTGGAACACTGATGGCTACAATAACAGGTCGTTGTTTTTTGAGCTATGAATGGCTTTCCGCACCATTGACAAATCTTTCTTACTTCCATATTTTCTCGTTTATATTGGCGGTAATTTCGCCTTATTTCTCCCGATTTTTGTCAACACATGTAAACCACTGTCAACACACGTCAACTAATGCGTCACTGTGACATTCGGGTTAACCGTGAATTTCTGTCGTGGTAGAAATATGATAGAAAAATATGGATAAAAACCGTTATCTCCAAATACGGATTGGAAACCGTTAAAATAGAAAAGTCACTGAAATACAGCGACTTTATTCTAAATGGTTATGGTTGCTTATGGCTATTTCCAAGCCATCACTTTCCGATGCAGCATATTTACATCACTGATTATCAGTGACTATTCATTTTAATCGGTACAACCTCTGTTTTTACAAGTACACAGAATGTAGGGACAAATGCAAATCGTTGTATTTCATTGTTTTGCATATACGTGTTGTACCGCCTCCTTTCAGCCCTTTTGTGGAATATCCGCTATCAGATTCAACGTGTTGATTGATAGGGAATTTCCGCATGGATGTTACAGAACGCTTGTTGAATACAAAGGTAGTGCTTTTCTTGGAATTTCTGCGGTTTGCGGTGGATTTTTTGCACTCCAAGTATTGGGAATGTTTGATTCGTTGGAAAAAGTGTAACGAAACTGAATTATTCGCTTGAAAAAGTGTTCGTATGCCATAAATGGTACACTTCTGTTTGCGTGGGACTATTATATCCTATCGTTCTGCCAATATAAATTGCGGGGAATATCATTTTCTTGCGACTCATTGGAGTGAACACGATATTTCCGTTTGTTCCATTCATTTATGCGATAAATACGGTCAATAGAAATGGCTCCACCTACACAAAGGATTGTATGATTGCACGCTTGAAGGATAGTATAATCTGGAACAGCGATGAAGCGTTTGTAATAGAATGTTGCTCCATCGAAATAGGCAGGATTATCATGATTACCACGCACAAACACAATCCAATTGTTGGCTTGGTTCATTCGGCTTGGCATTTCGTCTAACCATTTGCTCATAGTATTCTTTCTTTTCAAAGCCAAAGCCACAATCCCCAGCCACAATTAGCAAAGTGTCCGTAAGCTGATATTGGATACATAGTTTGAATACCAGCTGATTAAAGTCTCCATGAATATCACCGGAAACGATAATTGTCTTGGCTTCGGGAAAAGATAGTGAGAATGTGTTACTAAGGCTCATCTTATGTTCCTGATAAAGTGCTTATATAAAAGAATTAATCCTTATCAAACAGTCCTTTCTCTTTCCATAATTTGATTTCCTTGTCAAAATCAGAAAGATACTCTTTGTCTTGAATCAAGCGGAATTTGTCGTATTCAGCGTATGCTTTTTCTTTCGCTTGTTCTGCGGAAATAGTTCCGGCATTATTCAGGGTGTCATATTTGTATAAAGTCAAGAACTCATCCAATTGCTTTTTCCAGTCTGCCATCGTGGTAATAATCTGCCGTTCTGCACGAAGTTCTGCAAAATCAAGGAATGCAGTTGATAGACGATTTAAAGCAGAGACTTCCTTGTCGGACAAGTAGTTCTTGGCAATTATTGTATCTGACTTTTGAACTCTGCCATTAGGTGCATTCTTCCAAGTAGTAAGCCCCATGTGAGGCATTTCGGCATCTGCTCTTGAATATACAATTTCGGCTGCCGTTTGATGGATAACAGCCCAATGCATCATATTCTGTACCATCTTGAAGAACAGTTGGGTCGTTTCAGATTTTGGATCATAATCGACACTACATTCGGTATATACATCCGTGATTTTCTGATAATATCGGCGTTCCGAAGTTCGTATCTCCCGGATACGCTCCAATAAGTCATCAAAATAGTCTTTGCCAAAATGCTTCCCCTGTTTTAAGCGTTCATCATCTAACACGAATCCTTTGATAATCATTTCTTTCAGAACAGATGTTGCCCAAATTCTGAATTGGGTAGCTTGGTAGCTGTTTACACGATATCCAACAGCTATGATAGCATCCAAATTATAGAACAATGGTGTGCGTTCTACATCTCGTTCCCCTTCTGATTGAACTATCCCAATTTTTCGGATAGTTGCTTCTTTGATAAGCTCGCCCGATTCATAAATCTGCCCAAGATGATAGTTGATAGTGCGTACATCCACCCCAAACAAGTCTGCCATACGTTTCTGAGACATCCAAAAAGTTTCACTGTTGAAAATAACTTCAATTCGTGTCTCTCCTTGCTTCGTTTTATAGAGTAAAATATTGGATAACAAACTGTTGCTGATTAATTCCGGAGTAGGTGTTTCCTGTCTGAAATATTCCCTTGCCATTTGCACTTGTGGTTTCTTACCATCAGCATTTTCCGCAATTATCAGACAAGCCATACGTGATAAATGTATGTTTTCTACTTTCCGAAAAGAGCCAGAGCCTAATTTGACCATATCAACCGTATGGTTAAAATGCTCTGCTGTATTAAGTCCTTTATGATTGGCTATCGCAATGGCTTTGTTTATGTTGCGTGTAAATTTTTGATAGGTACTATAACCTAATGCAACGCACAAATCACGAGAAGCCCAATACTCTGAACCGCTTTCATTTTGCTTTTTTATCTGTTCAAAATCAGAGCGGATAGGGGATATGTTATTTTCTTCCATTACGTTATGGTATTGACATTGTTCAAGCTATTTGTTGTTTTCATTTGATTTCATTTAAGAATTTTTCTCGTTGGCGGCTCCAATTAGCGATATGAAAATTATTTTGTACGGAACAAGTTTGTTTAAGTTCTTCTTGTAATTTATCAAGAGATATAGGGTCTGTTATTTTTTCAGCAAGGTGTGTATTATATAACCATCCAATACTGCTAAACTGAGTATTGGGTAACAGGTATAGCTTGACGTTATTACTATAAGCCCATACTGCTCCCATTTCGTTTAAACAAATTTCACTGGTTTTATAGTTGTCAGATATCATTAAAAAAGAAATATTGGCTTTTCTGATATTCTCTTGAATATGATGTTTTATGCTTTCCCCATTTTTGATGCCCATATCTTCAATAGAAGTGCAAAAAACATCTTTGGCATTTATGCCTATTCCTAAACGTAAAATATTATCAACAAAAGATTGTATGATATTTTTGTCTTTAGAGGAATGGCTAATAAATATATTGTTAGTACTTTCCCTTTTCTCAGAATTGTATTTGGCTTGTATTAAATTAGTGATAGCGATGATGCCTCCAAAATCATAAGGATTTATATGGGAAATGCCTACCAATGCTGGCAAATATGCTTTTAAATAACTACTTTCAATTGGTAATTTAAGTTCGATGATTTCTGATAGTTTTGCAAGAGCATCGTACAACGAGTTTATTTCCTTGCAATGAAAACACGTGTCACATTTTCCTGAATTTATAGAAGTACGAATATGCTCTATAATATTTTTACAATCAGAAATGTTTTGTTCAATTTTTATATTCATTACTACAATGTTTCTATGTGTAAAAAGACTTATATCTGTAAATTGGAAGAGATTATTTGAATAATTTCCTCATCGGTAGTTGTTGATTCTTGTCTGTTTTTTAATGCGATAGATGCTGTATCTACTGCTTCTTTTGATGTTTGTGGAACAAGTCCCGAATAAACGATATTTTCTATATGTTCTAATTCTATTCGTTTTTTAGAAATTTGTTCTTTTGTGTACAGTTCTGCCTTTATATCTGATAAAAATCCTGCATACTTATTGCGTAAATCGTGCATAACAGCAGCAAATCTTTCGTTGTCAGCTGCCTTCTTTTCTAAATTTTCAGCTTTGTATTTGGTGGTGAAATATGTTAATGCCAACGCTAAGAACGCCATTAATGGAACAATGACAGCTTCAGGTAGCCACTTGAATATATTGGTAATTGCAGAAGCTGATACCAAAACAGAAAATACTAAAAGAATCTGATTTTGTTTTTTCTTCTTTAAGAGGTATATATTCGCTTGACATAAATGAATCTTATGCGTCCAAATTATCTTATTAAAACGCTCAAGAATCTCTCTGTAAAGAATTTTTATTTGTTCATCCATATGACTTATTCGTTTGACATGTATTTTAAAACTTTGATTAATGCATCAATGTATTTATATGTGTTTACTGGCATGTTGCTTCCTGGTGCTGTCAGATTAAAACTCCAAACCGGGCATGAATCATAGAGCTTTTTTTCATAAGTTCCTATTGGTTGATTGGAGCTTTGTTCTCCTTCTCTTAGCCAGTGCCAATCAGCAATATTATGATAAACAAAACTGTCAATCACGATTCCCGGAAGATGGTAACTCTTGAAATAGTTATCACGAATTTCACGCATGTGCTTACATGTGTCGAATAACAAACCATTGCTTGCAACATTTTTTTCCTTCATTGCTTGTTGCTCGCTTTTGGGATCAGTTGTTAACCAGTTGCCACCCATATTTGAATCAGGATAGTCGTATTTCCCATTCCAATCACCCCACCAATCTAATTGACGAAAAGCTGGTAGCACCTCGAATTTTATACCATCAGTAAAATTGATTACTACGACTTGCCCATCTCCATGAATATCACTCCTTGGATAGGTTTGTAAAATTGCATTCTTCAATGCTTGTAGTAATCTGGACTGACCATTTCCCCTTAGTGCGTCATATCTATTATATTCGTCTCGTGGCAATTCAACAAGTATATCAATGTCACTTGTATCAATAGCAGTACCTCTTCCATAAGAGCCCACATATAAACTATGAGCAGTTTCGCTAGTACTACCCCAAAATTCCGAATTAACCGCTCTTGTTATGCGTCTATATCTCTGAGATACCAACGAACGCTGTTCAAAGCTAATTATTTCGCCTCTTTTTCTAACTGTATCCATATTAATTTCATTCCGTTCTGCAAAAGTACAAAAAGAACCCCGATTTATCGAATATAATTCGCTATATTTGCACTATAAAATCGCATCAAAGAATGAAACTGAATAGAATAAAAGCTGTATTATCTGAAAAAGGTATCTCTCAGACATGGTTGGCAAAGAAACTCGACAAGAGTTTCAGTATGGTAAATGCTTATGCCTGTAATAGGATTCAACCAAATTTAGAGACCTTGCAACAGATAGCAGAGATATTGCAGGTCGATTTGAAGGATTTGATAACCGATAAAAAAGAAAGGTTGAAATAGAACTTAATTAGGTTAGAAAGTTATATGTTCATTTGCAACTTATTGCAGATGTGATGATAAACTTCCGATAATATATAATATTAAGAACATGACTCCTGAAGAAAAAGCAAGAATAAAGATAGATCAGTGGTTTGCTGATGCAGGTTGGGAAGTGGTTGATAGAGAAGACTACGAGCCGACTTGTACCGCTGTTGCCATAAGAGAAGGTTTGCTGAAAGGGAATCTTGAGGCTGACTATTTCCTATTTATTAATGGGAAAGCAGTAGGGGTACTTGAAGCTAAACGAGAAGAAACAGACGCTTTCGCTTCAAAAGTTTGCGACCAAGCGACTTTATATGCAAGAAGTGTTCCCAATATCTATCAGGCGTATCAAAAGCCGTTGCCTTTTATCTTTACCTCAAATGGTAAGGAACTATACTTCTTTGATTTTCGTGAACAAGATTCATATTTCAGGCAGATAATGGCAATCCCTACGCCACATGAGTTGGTCAAGAAATTGGGAATTGAAGATACATTTGCAGGACTACCGACATTGAAAAAGAAAGGGCTTCGTGATTGTCAATACGAAGCGGTAACAGAACTTGAAAAGAGTTTCCGCAGTGGGCAAAATCGGGCATTGATGGTTCTCGCTACTGGTGCAGGTAAAACATATACAGCTTGTCTCGCAGCCTACAGGATGCTTTCTTATACTCCCATGCGCAGGGTGCTGTTTCTCGTTGACCGAAATAATCTTGGCAAACAGGCAGAGAGTGAGTTTGGTACTTTCCGTCTGACGGAGAACGGTGATGCGTTCAATACTATCTTTACGGTTAATCGGCTTCGCTCTTCTTCTATTCCATCTGATAGCAATGTGGTTGTTTCTACGATACAGCGTTTGTTCTCATTCTTGAAAGGAGAAAATATAGAAGATAATGAGGAAGATGACGATAGCGAACCAGTGGAAGAAGTAACTTTGCCGCCTAATCCCAACTTGCCGCACGACTACTTTGATATGATTATCATAGACGAGTGTCACCGCTCCATTTATGGAAACTGGCGTAAGGTGCTGGAATATTTTGATACGGCACGATTGGTTGGTTTGACTGCAACGCCTATTCCTGAAACAATGGCGTTCTTCAATAACAATCGCATTGTTAATTATACCTTGGAAAAGAGTATCGTTGATGGTGTGAATGTGGATTGTCGGGTATATAGGATAAAAACGCAGGTCACGGAATCAGGCGGAGCTATATTAGAGGGTGAGAAATTCAAAGAAGAAACGAAATATACAGGTGAGGTTAAGACGGTAAGTAGTAAAGAAACCAAAACCTATACAAATAAAGAACTTAACCGGAGTATCATTAATCCGGCACAGATAAAGTTAATTCTTTCTACTTATCGGGATGTGGTTTACACTGAATTGTTCAACGACCCGCAGCGTGAGCTGGATATGGATTATCTGCCTAAAACATTGATTTTTGCCCTCAATGAAGCTCACGCCACCAACATAGTACAAATCGCCAAGGAGGTATTTGGAAGGACAGATGACCGCTTTGTTCAGAAAATTACCTATTCGGCTGGTGATAGCAACGAACTGATACGGCAATTCCGTAATGACAAAGATTTCCGTATAGCCGTAACTTGTACTTTGGTTGCTACCGGAACGGATGTGAAACCGTTGGAAGTGGTAATGTTCATGCGTGATGTGGAATCATTGCCTTTATACATTCAGATGAAAGGACGTGGGGTGCGTACTATTGGCGATGAGCAATTGCGTAATGTTACTCCAAATGCCTTCAGTAAAGACTGTTTTTATTTGGTTGATGCAGTGGGGGTGACTGAACATGAAAAAACAATCCCGACTGCAACAGATGAACCGACTACAAAAACTATTACTCTGAAAGAACTGTTAGAACGTATCAGTCATGGTTATATCCCTGACGAATACCTCAAGCGGCTTGCAGCTACGCTTGCCCGAATACATAATAAGGCAGATAATACGCAACGAAATGAGTTTTTACGCTTAGCTCATGACGATATGAAAGAGCTTTCTGCCAGAATATACGATGCGCTTGAAAAGGGTACACTTCCTCCTTTTGTTGGCACAGATGAACCTAATAATGAACGTAAGGGTTTGGTGTCACCTCTAGCCAACCATGCCGATGCTCGAAAATACTTGCTTATACTTGCAGCCGGATTTGTTAATACACTAATGCCCGGAGAAGATACGCTTATCTCAAAAGGGTTCTCCATTGAGGATGCTAAAAATACAACTGAAGCATTTGAAGAATTTTGCAAAGAGAATGCGGATGAAATAGAAGCTCTTCGTATCATCTATAATAATGAAGGCGAGCCGATAACTTATTCAATGCTGAAAGATTTGGAGAATAAACTTAAAATGGCAAACAACCATTTTACCCCAAAACAGATTTGGAACTCATATGCCATTCTTTCTCCAAATAAGGTAAAGCGTTCTACTACTAAAGAAGAAAGTGATGCGTTGACAAACATTATACAACTGGTACGCTTTGCTTTCCGTCAAATAGAGAGATTGGACAGTGTAGTCACCACATCCAAACAATATTTCAACTTGTGGTTGGGGCAAACCCAACGTGAAATAACCGATAAACAACGTGAAGTTATCAGTCGTATTGTGGATTATATCGCTTCTAACGGGGCTTGTACTGTCAGAGATGTTCGTGAAGATGATGCAACTCAGGCAGCCCAAATGATTCGAGCGTTTGGTAATATGCAAAAAGCAGACGAAGCACTTCATTCACTTTATACATTTGTAGTTTTAAGAAAAGCAGCGTAAAAAATGGCAACAAATAATACAACAGAGCAATCGCTCACCAAAAAAGTATGGAATTTGGCAACTACTCTTGCCGGACAAGGTATTGGATTTACCGATTATATCACTCAACTGACCTATCTCTTATTCTTGAAAATGGATGCAGAGAATGTAGAAATGTTTGGAGAGGAATCGGCTATCCCGACAGGGTATCAATGGAGCGATTTGATTGCTTTGGATGGTTTGGATTTGGTAAAGCAATACGAAGAGACACTTAAATTGCTTAGTGAGCAGGATAATCTGATTGGTACGATTTATACTAAAGCACAAAATAAGATAGATAAACCTGTTTATCTGAAAAAAGTCATCACCATGATTGATGAAGAGCAATGGCTCATTATGGATGGTGATGTAAAAGGGGCTATCTACGAAAGTATTCTTGAAAAGAACGGACAAGACAAAAAGAGCGGTGCCGGACAGTATTTCACACCTCGCCCACTGATTCAGGCAATGGTGGATTGTATCAATCCACAAGTGGGTGAAACCGTTTGCGACCCTGCTTGTGGAACGGGCGGATTCCTGCTGACAGCTTACGATTATATGAAAGGGCAGTCTGCAAGTAAAGAAAAGCGTGATTTCTTGCGAGACAAAGCCTTGCATGGTGTAGATAACACGCCTTTAGTCGTAACGCTTGCTTCGATGAATCTATATTTACATGGCATTGGTACAGACCGCAGTCCAATTGTCTGTGAGGATTCTTTGGAAAAAGAGCCTTCTACACTTGTGGATGTGATACTTGCCAATCCGCCTTTCGGTACTCGCCCTGCTGGTTCTGTTGACATCAACCGCCCCGATTTCTATGTTGAGACTAAGAATAACCAGTTGAACTTCCTCCAGCACATGATGCTTATGCTCAAGACTGGAGGACGTGCTGCTGTGGTACTCCCTGATAATGTCCTCTTTGAAGCCGGAGCAGGTGAAACTATTCGCAAACGCCTGTTGCAAGATTTCAATCTGCATACTATCTTGCGTTTGCCCACAGGTATTTTCTATGCGCAAGGCGTAAAAGCTAACGTGTTGTTTTTCAGTAAAGGACAACCAACTAAAGAAATATGGTTTTACGATTACCGTACTGATGTAAAGCACACCCTTGCCACCAATAAGCTGGAACGCAATCATTTGGATGATTTTGTTTCCTGCTACAATAATCGGGTAGAAATCTACGATGCCGAGAATAATCCGCAAGGGCGTTGGCGCAAATACTCAGCAGAAGATATATTGGCACGTGACAAGACAAGTCTTGACATCACTTGGATAAAGCAAGGTGGTGAAGCGGACAACCGTTCACTGGCGGAACTGATGGCAGATATCAAGGATAAAAGCCAAACGATGAGTTCGGCTGTAGCTGAACTTGAAAAATTGCTCGCAAACATAAATGAAGATTGAGCGTATGGGAAACGATATTATCACAAACGATAAAGATATTAATGACCTGTTTTTAAAGGTTGTTGACCTTGTCACGCAGGCAAGGGAACGTGTGGCAACAGCTGTCAATATAGCTGAGGTCTATACTAAGTTTCATATCGGACAATATATAGTAGAATATGAGCAAAAGGGAGAGGCAAGAGCCGAATATGGAAAGGCGGTACTGAAAGAACTCTCCAAACGTCTGACTGATAGGTTGGGAGAAGGATGGTCGTATTCAACTCTTAAGAATATACGGCAGTTTTATATTGTCTTTTCTAAAGGGCTAACCAGTGGTTGTCCAAAGTCGAGTCAAAAAGCTAACCGGTGGTTAGCCGATTATCCGAAGGCAGAGGAACATTTTTTTGAACCGACATTCACACTCTCATGGTCTCATTATCTTATACTAATGAGGGTGGAAAATCCGGCTGCCCGCAGTTTCTATGAAATAGAATGTACCCAACAACAATGGTCTAAAAGACAACTTAGCCGTCAAGTAGGAAGCTGTCTTTATGAGCGATTGGCTTTGAGTCGTAACAAAGATGAGGTAATGCGGTTGGCTAAAGAAGGGCAAACTATTGGGAAACCATCGGACATCATCAAGAATCCAATTACATTAGAGTTTCTTGGTCTAAAACCTGATGCAGTCTATTCAGAGTCAAAATTAGAAAATGCCATTATCAGCAAGATGCAGCAGTTCCTATTAGAACTTGGCAAAGGATTTCTCTTTGAAGCAAGGCAGAAGCGGTTCACGTTCGATGAGCAGCATTTTTTTGTTGACTTGGTGTTTTACAATCGTTTGCTACAATGCTATGTACTTATAGATTTGAAGATAGAGAAACTTACTCACCAAGACCTCGGGCAGATGCAGATGTATGTCAATTATTACGACCGCTATGTCAAACAAGACTTTGAAAAGCCGACAATTGGTATTCTGCTGTGTAGGGAGAAGAATGATGCACTTGTGGAACTCACCTTGCCAAAAGATGCTAACATTTATGCTTCTGCTTATCAACTCTATCTCCCCAACAAGGCTTTATTGCAAGCTAAGGTGAAGGAATGGATTGAAGAGTTTGAAGAAAATGAGGAATTAAGAAAACTGGAAGAAAATGAATAGTAATTGTGCAGTTTTGGTTGCACAATTAGAAACGTGCCGCCCCACATAAGAAGCGGCTGTAATTGTGCAGACACCATCTGCACAAATTGTCCGGCTAACTTCTGGACAATTTCTTAGATAAAGACTAATTGGTATGGATACAAAGAAATTACGTCAAAAGATACTCGACCTCGCGATACATGGAAAACTTGTACCGCAAGACCCAAACGATGAGCCTGCATCTGTATTGCTTGAACGAATTAAAGCTGAAAAAGAGCGGTTGGTAAAAGAGGGGAAAATCAAGCGAAGTAAGAAGTCTGCAAAAACTTCCGATACGCCCCATTATGGGAATGTATTACCAGATGGATGGCGTTTGTCCACTTTGGGTGAGGTGTTTACGCTTCAAGCAGGAAAAAACATAACAGCAAAAGATATTAAAGATATCGCCACAGAATTACATCCTTACAAATGTTATGGTGGCAATGGCGTTAGGGGATTTGTTGCATCGTATAACAGAGAAGGAGATTTCCCAATCATCGGAAGGCAAGGAGCACTTTGTGGAAACATCAATATTGCTAAAGGAAAGTTTTATGCAACAGAACATGCTGTTGTTGTGGAAAGATATTGTGATGTAGATTTAATGTGGACGTATTACACACTGACAGCGTTAAACTTAAATCAATATGCCACTGCTACTGCCCAACCTGGACTTTCTGTTGCTGTTATCAATGATGTCTGTATTCCGATACCTCCACAAAAAGAGCAAGAGAGAATATCAAAAGAAATGGAGCGTTGGTTTGCTTTTATTGACCAAATAGAACAAAGTAAAGCTGACTTGCAGACAGCAATCAAGCAAGCTAAGAGCAAAATCCTTGACCTCGCAATTCATGGTAAACTCATACCACAAGACCCGAACGATGAACCAGCCATCGAACTGTTAAAGCGCATAAATCCCGACTTCACACCTTGTGATAACGGGCATTATGCGCAGTTGCCTGATGGATGGTGTTATGCAACGATAAAAGAGGCGTTCATTATCAACCCTAAAAATAAGGCTGATGATGATATTGAGGTGGGGTTTGTTCCGATGGCAAATATCACTGATGGTTACAATAACACTTTTAAATACGAGACGAAACGATGGGGTAAAATTAAAACTGGTTTTACTCATTTCGCAAATGGAGACATTGCAGTTGCGAAAATATCTCCTTGTTTGGAGAATAGGAAATCGGTAGTTCTAAAAGGATTACCAAACGGTATTGGCGCAGGAACAACAGAGCTTCATGTGTTTAGATCTCTATTTCTTGATGTCCAATATGGGCTTAACTTCTTCAAATCAGATTATTTCATAAGCCAATGTGTAGGCTCTTTTAATGGAGTTGTTGGGCAACAAAGAGTAAGTAAAAATATCATCGAAAATATGATTATTGCCATTCCTCCAATAAATGAGCAAAAACGGATTGCTTGTGCAGTTCACAACATATTTGCTAAATTGGATATGATAATGGAGAGCTTATAAACTCCCCATTATCATATCTAAAGAGGTGAAAATTGTTTCTATTCTATCAATTATTCGCTTTTGTTCTGAAAGTGGAGGTAAGTGTATAGGCATTGATAAAAATTTATCAAGAATCAGATTGCGCAACCCCGTAGTTTGAGTTTGCATTAATCTCATATCTCCTTTCTGATATTTTGCCAAAATATAATAGTATAGGAATTTACTTAATACTATGTCGCTATTCCTTGTTCTTAATGCCATTGTAAAATTACTGAATGAAAAAACACCGCTTTTGCCTTCATAGAGAATTGTTCTTCCAACAGGATTATTATCACTACCACCTGATTTTTCTACAATCAAATCGCCATTTTCCAAATGACGTTTAGCAAAGGTTCGTTGTTCAACATCAATATACTCTATATTTGAATAATCCAACTTAAAGTCCTTGGTGAAATTTGCATTGCGTATAACCCCCACATTAACAAATGGTTCTTTCTTCCCTTTCCACAATCCATTAATGTTTTCGCATAAATCTTTGAGTGCAACAGCGCACCATCCATCAGGCAACTGCGCATAATGCCCGATACGTTCTTTTATATTATTACCATATTCATTCTAAATCAATGTAGTATGGTAACAAAATTCAAAAATCATTTGGCAAAGACTAATCTTGCTAAGAACACCGTCACCTCGTATGTGTGGACGGTGCAGTATTTTCTCAGTCATTATGGGGAAGTAAACAAAAAGAACCTCTTGGCATATAAGGGGTACTTGGTGGAGAACTTCAAACCACAGACAGTAAACCTTCGACTGCAAGGTATCAACAAGTATCTTGAATTTACGAAACAGGAGAAACTGAAAGTAAAGTTCGTAAAGGTACAGCAGAAGAATTTTTTGGAAAATGTAATCAGCGATGCCGATTACAAATTTCTCAAATCCCGACTTAAAGCCGATGGCTATGATGAGTGGTATTTCATCGTATGGTTTATGGCTGCTACAGGGGCACGTGTCAGCGAACTGCTCCATATCAAAGCAGAGCATATACAAGTCGGGCATCTTGACCTTTATAGCAAGGGTGGGAAAATACGTCGTTTGTATATACCAAAGAACTTACGCACGGAGGCTGCGAAATGGCTCAAAGAAATAGGACTTACTTCCGGCTATATCTTTCTGAACCGTTTCGGGCAGCGCATTACCACTCGTGGAATAGCTTCCCAACTCAAGCATTTTGCCGAGAAATATGGGATGAACAAGGAGGTGGTTTATCCTCATTCATTCCGTCATCGTTTCGCCAAAAACTTTCTTGACCGCTTTAATGACCTTGCCCTACTTGCCGACCTTATGGGGCATGAGAGTATTGAGACCACTCGTATCTATCTACGTCGCACTGCCAGCGAACAGCAGAAAATCGTAGATAAAGTCGTGAACTGGTAAATTCACATCAGCCCTTAGGAGTGTATTCGTTTACACTTCTAAGGCTTTTTGAATATTGTCAAGAACTGAGAATAGTTCTCCTATTTTTTGAACGATACGTTGTTGCTCTGCTATGGGTGGAAGTTTGTAACTAAATTTTATAATCTGTCCAAAATGTCTGCTATAACCTTTATTTTCTATATGTGAAGAAGCATACATAATCATATAAAAAGACCATTTTACATTAACTTTAGGACATAGAATTTTAACACCATCAGCTCCAACAACAAAATCAAAATCAACATATTTGACATTTCTTGTATGGTCTCCAAATATGATGCAGGGGATTTTATGTTGAAATACATTATTTGTATTGGTATATCCTTCTATATAATTTACACTTTGACTAATCACAGGATACTTACCATCGTTTTGTATATCACTTTGCAATATTTGATACGCTTTAGATGGAACATCTGAAAAAACATCTTTATAGTTGCAATAGCACCACCCTTGTGGCAACTTCCCACTATGCCCGTTATCACAAGGTGTAAAGTCGGGATTTATACGCTTCAACAGTTCTATGGCTGGCTCGTCATTCGGGTCTTGCGGCACGAGTTTGCCGTGAATGGCAAGGTCTAGGATTTTGCTTTTGGCTTGCTTAATTGCTGTTTGCAAATCAGCTTTGCCACACTCTATAATATCTATTATTGAAAAACACTTTTCTATTTCTGTCGTAATACGATGCTGTTCTGATAAAGGAGGTAAAGGAATGGTATAATTAGAGATTTTACCAATACTTAAATTGGGCTGATTACCTCCTTCTGCCAACTTCCTCAGATGGAAATAATTACCTTCAAAGTAATTTTTTATATATGCCTTGATATTTGTATCAATTAGTGAAATAGCCGCACATGCTTGATTTGTAGCAGATTCAATAAGCAATTCACTTACTTGTCCTCTTGTTTTTCCTTCTCCATACATTGCAACTATTAGCGTTCCTATTGGGTATATCTTACAGTTTGTTTCATTGATAGCCTTTTCTGTTATATATTCGGATGCTTCCGTTATATACGTGCAATTAGTGGAACTACTATTTATCCAAGGAATTATGCCATTGTTATAATATTCTTTATTCAACCTATTGGGAGTTGCTCCCGTTCCGATATTAGCTATATCTTCCAACCTGCACCACACCCAATTATCGGGTATTTCAAACGGTACATTCCCATAATGGGGCGTATCGGAAATAGTTAAGGAGGAAAATTCCCCTCCTTAACCTAAACCAAATATCAGACATTCAAATCTTTCATCGCCAATCCATAGTTTTCCTGACCGAACAGGTCTTGATGGATGAGTTTCAAACCGAGTGTCTGATAATACTTGTAGTCATCACCTTCGGTACAGAGGTATTTGTAACCGTAGCGTGGCATGTATTCCTTGAAGAAGCGAGCCAAGTCTTTCAGGTTTTCGGCTTGGTTCTTCTTAAAGTTACTACGCACGATGATGATAGACCAGTCGGGGAAGTTGCCTCTTCCTTCGCTATACTCCCAGAAGCGGATGTAGCAGTCCAAATCACGCTCACGGATGTTCACACAAAAGCCATTGGCATTTTGCATCACGCTACAACTGTTTCTGTAGCCGAACTTCTCACACAAGTAGAGATTGAAATCAAGAATTAAATCTTTTTGTTCCATAATTGATTGAATTTAAAAAGTTAATAAATAGTGGATTATAAATGAAAGCCTCGCTTACGCTTAGCCTTTTTCTTTTTCATCAAGCGATTGAACTCGGCTTCTTCTGCGGCAGTGGCATCGTAAGACGAACTGCCATTCAACAGACCAAGACTGATATTTGAACCATTGTCGGAATGGGAAACGCTTTGCTGCACTTCTTCATCCTTATGCGTGAATCCTTGTTTGGGGTATTCAAATGAAGATGCACAAGCATTCTGCTCCAGTCGGTTGTCGATATTCAAATAGCTGAACTCCCGGCTGACTTTTGAGCCGGAGAAAGAAAAGCCGTTGTACTCAAACTTGACTCCCTGTATCTCTCTTGTAGTTCGGCTGACCTTGAATCTCATATCAATGTCACGGTCGGCAAGGGCTTCTTTCAGTTCATACCAATTTTGAGCTTTGGGCAGTTCCTCCTTCAACGCCTTGTATATCTCGTGCTTTGCCCGGTCGTATGGGCGCAAGCGTTCCTCCTTGATATGGTCTTTGCCATTGGCAAAGTGCAAGCGGTATTTTGCCGTCAGCATCTTACATGCCTTTTCATTTCTGTGGAAGTCGTTCTTGTCGCTAATCGTCTTACCGTCATTGTCCACCCGATTGAAAACGATGTGACAATGCGGATGCTCACGGTCGATATGCCGGGCGATGATGTACTGCGTGTTTTCGATGCCCATCAGTTTCATATAGTCGTGGGCGATTTGCAATATCAACGCATCATCAGACTTCAAGCGTTCGCCGTCTTCAGGAGAGAAATTGAGCGAGGTGTGTCCGACAATATTCTTTACCTTGTCGTTGAGCAACGCTTGTAATTCAAATTGCTCTGCCATCTGTTCGGGCGTACCATCCACTCCGACAGCTTCCAGCAATTTGGATTTCTCCTCTTTGAGAACATAGTGGACACAGCCACCGAATGATGTTCCTTTTGTTTGTTTACCTATCATCTTTCAGTTGCTTTATAAGTTGGTTAATACGATGTGCCATCTCCTCGCATCTTTTGGCAACGGCAAAGAATCCGTAGGTGTTTGCCTGCTTCGCCAACTGGTTGAGGTTGGTACTTTCACCTATCAACTGACGGATGATGTGGATATGCTCTTTTGTGATTCGTTCACGTACCGTTCCGCTCTCAATGAGCGAACGGATGACTGTGCTTTGGGTCTGCTTGCTTCGTCTGCAAAGCGCACCGAGCCATGCGAATTGGTCGTATGACAGGCGGAGTGTTATCGTATATTTCTTTTTCATTTTTGAATTGCTTTTAGTGAATAATTTGTGACCATCGGGAGCCGCCTCCTCAGACTTTTTGAGGAGCAAGTAGTCGGGAAATGTAATACACCGACATTAACTTGCTACAGTAAAAAAGTCTCGATTTCTCTCCCTTTGCTCAAAGTTTGATTCCTCGTTTCTTAGGCGGTGAAAACTTCGGTTGAGGGATACCTCGTTGTACGCTGATGAGCCTTAAATCGAATGTCTCTATCAGTGTTTTCAAGTTCGGATTTCTCTTAATCATCTGTTGGAGTATGGCTTCATCGGGGCGTACTTTCAATAGATAATCGGCAATGTCGTACCCCTCGTTTCGTTCGCTCTCTGTTGCTTGGGCTTCCAGATAATCGAACAGTTGTACATCAATTCCATAGCTTTTCATCAACCCGATTTTGCTCTGCCAATAGTCGGTTGCTCCCAAATCGGGAAATAACACAACGCTTCTTCCGGCAAGAACGGACAGGCTGTTGGCATTGAAACAACCGTTCTTTCCACCCGATGCAATCCATAGGAATTGGGGTAGGTAGTAGGATGCAATGATTGCCGTTTTTTCGCTTTCGACTAATGCAACAGGACGGCTTTTGTCTTCTGGGAGCAGATGTTCTCCGAAGAAACATTGCTTCAGATTATAGTCCTCTTTGTGAAGTACGGAGTGTACCCAAGTGACGTGATTGTACGGCTCTTTTATTCGTTTGCCTGTTGTCGGATTGTAAAGCATTATCTTACCTGTGCGGACTCTGTTCTGATAATCCATTTGCCAAAATACGGTTGCACCGTCCCAATGCTTGGAAGTACCTATTTTGTATTTCTTCATCAGTTTCAAGGTCTCTGGTTCTCCGAACTGAGCCGATAGAAACTGAAACAGTTTGTTGTCAGAATAGCGTTGCAATGATTGGTTGACTATCTTCAAATCAATGTAAGAAGTGTCTTTCGGCTCGACTTCTTTAATTGATGTATAGTTCCGAAAGTTATCCTCGGACAACTTTTCTTTCTCAAACGGATTCTGTTCAAAGTAATCACGGGGCGTGAAGTGATAACCACATTTCTGTTCGTGGTCACAACGACCTACGTAATCTGGAAACTGGATTCGTTTTTCCGTATCAATGTATTTGGAAAAACATCTTTTGCGGTGGCAGTTCGGGCAAGTATGCCGGGTGCTGACACCTTTGTAGGGTTCTAATATGAATCTATGTGTACTCATTATTTTCTTGTTTAGTGTGTCTCTTTTGTCGTTATTGTCGTTTTCGCTTGGAAAGTGTCAAAACCGGCAAAAATGTCACGGGTTAATCTTTGAATATTCTCCATGCTTCTCTTTACGGAACAAAGTCCCGATATTGTCATTGAGAAAGCGTTGAAATGTCCGCTCCTTCATTCCGTTTCGCTCGGCTATCTGTATAGCTTGAGCAGTTGTAAAGGAAGGAGGCAGCAGATTGACTATCGCCTGTTGCTGGCAGTTGAGGGTATTCTCATTCAGAATATTTTGTACGCTTAATGCGGACTCCTTGAAATACTCCGTCAGTTTAATAGCTCTCTCCACCGTCAGTAGATCGATACACGCCTTGTTGCATTCTCCGCAAGTCCATCGTGCCAGTTGGATAATCAGGCAAAAGCGGATGATGTATATCTCCAGCTTACAATAGATACTCACAATGGTATCGTTCGTTTCCCGGTCGCACAATTCTGAGAAATGGTGCTGCCACTCGTAAAGCCGTTTCTTGGCATCCTCTGAGAAGAAAAGAATTTGCGGTTCAATCTCTCCATGTTCATTGAGGCTACACTCTGATTGTATCAGTCTGTCAATAATGGCATTCCATTCTTGCTCTATATCTTCCGGCAGTTCCTTATCATTCCATCGTGCTTTCTGTTGCAGGTTGGGCATCACAAACAGGATGCGGTCAATAAATCCGTTGCTGGAGCGTTCACCTTTAGCCAGTTCGTTCAGGATTTTCTTTTGGATAGTACCAATGACCGATATGTACGGACGCTTGATGAAGATGGAACTCTTGGCATTCTTGCGGTCGGATATGGTGGTCTTGGCACTGAACACTGAGAGCCAGAACTGCTCTTCCGAACCGTTGTTGTAGCGGTTGAAGTTCTTGAACCAAGCGGATAGTTCATCAGCCCACAAGCATAGCCCACGTTTGTTTTGTGCATGAATGAGGCTCAACCCTTCGGGTGTTACATCCGAAACCAAGAAGCGTTTGCGGATAGGCTCTTGTGGAAATTGCTCTCCACCGCTTTCCGCACGTTCCTTGCGGCTCATGCTCATCAGTTCATCGTACTTGACAAGAGCCTTTTCAAATTCCTGATTCTGTCGGTAGTCATAATCAAGAAACGGTTTCATCGCAAAGCTGAGCGGATGACTTTTGTTAGCTCCCGGTCTTCCAATCAATGCCATATACAGGATAGGGCTTTCCGTCCAGCCTTGCTTGATTTGGGCAAGATGCGTGTTGCCTATGCCGACTGCTATTGTCGTCAGGATGGCAGCGGCAATGTAGTCGGTAGGGTAGTTATGGCATTCGTGTACTTCACGGATGATGCGTTGGATTTTTGTCGGGAATATGCTGATGGGGAATGCCGTACCAGACAACCTTGTGCTTAAATCAATCGCTTCATCAATGATGGATGCCGGATTAATAGAATATGTATCCATAGCCCAATCCGTTAAAATTGTACTGATGATTTGGGCTTATGGCGGACACCACTCTGCATATTGGCAAGCATCTCCTCGTATGTTTGCTCGGCAGTCTTTCTCCGTCCGTTCTCAATCCAAGCAAGAAGTTCGTCTTCATAGAAATAGAGTTTTTTGCCTTTCTTGTAAGCCGGAAGCAGCCCTTTGCGCACCAATGTATATATGGTAGGCTTGGCTTTTCGGATGATACGGCAAGCATCCTCTATTTCCACCAACACATGTTTGTCAGATGGTTGTGGCTGGAGTTCCGCTACCATCTTTTTCAACTCGATGACCTGTTCGGTCAGATAACCTACCGCTTCGGGCAGCTTATCAAATGTTACTGTTTCTTTTTGCATACGCCTATCGTTTTTAATTGTTCGACGGCAAAGGAAACAGGTGTTTCAATGGTGGAATCATTCACCAAAATATAACTGATGAATAACTTTTTGATGGTAATAAGTGATGATTACGAGTAATTTAAGTACCTTTGTGTCATGAAATACCAGTGGTTATTAAAGCTATAAAACAAATTTGTCGTTTATGATACCGCAATTTGAAGAAATACGGATACAGGCATTGAAAGAATTAAGTGCTGGAGTTGTTATGAGAGCTAAAGATTTACGCATTCCTTTGGCTAAACATTTTGGATTGACCGATGAGGAAATGAATGCTTGGTATCCCTCTGGTAATGGCGAAATATTCTTAGACCGTATTTCGTGGGCTTTATCGTATCTTTTTATTGCAGGTCTTGTAGAAAAGCCCCAAAGAGGTGATTATAAAATCAGCGAAAAGGGCTTGTCTATGCTTTCTTCATGTACGGAGGAACAAATAAATAAGTTCATCAAAGTAACTGTGAATGCGAAAACTCCGAAGAAAAGTTCTAAAAATAAAGATGCTAACAATGCTTCTTCCCATTTGGAAAATGATGATGAACGTACGCCGGAAGAAGAATTGGCAGATTCGTATGATAGGATAAAGCAGAATGTGCAATCTCAGATTCTGACAACTATATTAAGTAAAAAGCCACAAGAATTTGAACGGTTAGTTGTGAAATTACTTCAAGCAATGGGGTATGGTGGCGAGGTCAAAAACTCAGGTATCGTAACGAAACTTTCTAATGACGGTGGTATAGATGGTATTATTAAAGAAGATATTTTAGGATTTAATCATATATCCATACAGGCAAAGCGATATGCTTTAGATAATAATGTTCAGCGTCATGAGGTTCAGAGCTTTGTAGGAGCTGTTGCAGGAACACCATCCAAAAAAGGAGTATTCATTACTACCTCTGATTATACTAAAGGTGCAATGGAGTATGTGGAAAGCCTTAACGGTTCACCAACTATTATCCTGATAAATGGTCAACAATTAACAGAATACATTTATGACTATGGTTTGGGATTGCAAACAGAGAAAGTCCTTAAAGTCATGAAAATGGATACGGACTATTGGGATGCAATGGATAATGCCTAATGGTATTGCGTTATGCAATTTTCCTATCCAATTTAATCTTACACGCTGATTCCGTGTGCGACATTTTGCGCTCAATAGTAGATATTTCCGAATCACGGAGAGTATGGGCAAATATCCTTTTTATAAATGTGGCAGTCTGTAAGCGTGGCTTGCCGAAAGCCTTGCCGATATTCCATCCAAAGTGCATGATGTCAATGGTCTTTAACTGAGAATCTACCTTTATTGGTTCAACTTTGAACAGAGAATCTGATAGGTAATATTCTGTCACATATCCGCACAAGCGGTTAAGTGCCGTTTCATCAAGATAGGAAACCAAAGTTTGTTTTGTGTATGCGATAATCTTATTGAGTTTTTCTTGTGAGGTACGTTCTTTCTCAGCCATAGCGTTTGCGCGAAGAATCTCGTATTCTGATGGCTGGTTGGATGTATTGTTGTTGGTAGAAGGCATGGTCTCTTCCTTGAGAAGTTCCTCTACATCTTCATTGGATTCAGGAAGTGAGGGAATAGAAACTTCTTCTGTCATGTCAGATGGAGTTACGTTTTCAATTTCGGATTCAGAAACGATAGGTTCTGTATCTATGGTGCTTTCAATAAGTTCCTGATGCACTATTGAGGGGTCAACTGCCACTGCCTCGTTGCGATAGCTCTCAAATCTCATAAAACATCTTTCTATTGTTGGGGAAAGGAGTTGTCTGAATACCATTTGCAGATTGAGATAGATAGCTCCCATGATAATGGAGCATACCACCAAAATGAGGTAGCTGCTGAACTCGTCCCAACCATAGTGAAGTACTACGGTCTGGCGAGCTAAAACACCAATGATAGCGATTGTGCCGAAAACAATCAGATGCAATGTTATATGTTCTATCTTTCTCTGTTCCATAGTGAGATGTATTAATCGTTTGTGTGCAAATATATAGGATTAATTTTTGAGAAAATCCATAGTTTTGCTTGTTGATGGACTTTTGACGATATATTTCATCGCTTTTCACCACGTTACATTGCTGATAATAAGTGTATTGTAAATTTCTTGCTTTTGGATGAAAATAGTTGGGTAAATAGGCTTGTGTCTCTCAAAAACAAAAATTATCTGCATCATTTTGGGTAAACAATGCAGATAATCAATAAGGTATAGAAATAGCTTATTAGCAATACAATGTACGGTTTGTCTCATTGTTGAGATATAACAGGATGTTGTAATCTTGTTTACGAGCGACTTTGTTTATTAGCCATTTCCTAAATGCAGCGGAATGCCCAGTGTCAATCTGATAGGATAGGTTTATAATCATATCGAGATTATACACATCGGCATTGTTTCCATTCTCCAATTTGATGTACTTACAAACTTCGTAGTTCTTTAAAATATTAGCTTTCAGAATTCTTTTGATTGCTGTATGGATAGCTCCAGCCGTTGTATAAAACAAGTCTGCAAGTTCCCAAGTGGTCATCCATACTTCGCCATCAGAAATATGGATGCCTTGTCCGTTGTTGGTTATGATTCCTCGTTTCATGGTTCTATCTATTTGAGTGATATTTTATTTGCTGTCTCTCGCTTCTTGGAATTGACCAAATCGGCATATATTTGGGTTGTGGATACGTTCTTATGCGTTAGCATCTTTGACACCGTGTAAATATCTGTACCCAAGGAAATTTGGATGACCGCATACGAATGTCTGAATCCGTGGAAGGTTATCGACTTCGTTATTCCTGCTTTTTTGAGCCAGCTTTTCAGCGGATAATTAATCATACTCCGTTTCAACTCTTTGAATACTTTGCCAGTTCCGGGCGTACCGCATAGTTCGTAGGCTTCATAACTGATGGGGAGTGTCGCTTCCGTTTGGGTTTTCTGTGTTCTGATACGCAAGCAATAACCTTGGTCGGGAGCGATAGTAAAGTCCTCCCATTGCAGGTTTAGAATATCACTGATGCGTAAACCTGTCAGACAAGCGAATAGAGAAGCGGCTTTCAGAACGGGGATGTCGCAAGGAGTGGCAGCGAGTTGCTTTACCTCGTCTAATGTCAGATACTCTTTCTTCACATCTTGTGGTTCAATCTTATCAAGGTAATCATTGATGTTCTCACGAAACCACTTGTCCCGATAGGCAATCTTCAACAATCCTCTGAAAGTAGAGTAGTAGCCGGATGCCGAATTGAGGGATATGGGGCGGTTGCTGTGTTTGAGCTGTTTGGCATTCAGTAAGTATTCACGGAACTTCTTGCATAAGTCCACATTTACATCGCCAAAGGAGCATTGTCCCTTGACGAAGTTGTAGAAATGTTGATAGACAAACTGCCATTTCTGATCTTTGTTCCGGCACATCTTCTTGAAGTAGGCGAGGAAGTCGGCTTTCTGCTTGGTCTTATCCAAAAAACCGAACTCTTCGTTGATGAGCGATTGTACTCGAATACAGCGGATAGCTTCTGCCTTGTTCAACATATCGTTGTTGAACTCTCGTTCCATTTCGTTCTTTGGATGGGCATAGATGTAGATGCCGAGGTATTCTCTGCGGCTCATCTGCATTGTTTCGGGGTTACGGACTGCCGGATAATAATCCAGATACAAGGAGATACGATTATTCCGAATCGCTCTCTGACGAACTGTTACTTTTGTACACGTGTGTGACATACTGTTTAATATTTAGAGTTTTACATTTGTTTGGTGCAAAGGAATAAGGTGATTCAATGGTGGGTACATTCACCGAAAAATAACTTATTCAATCTTTGGGGCTGCGAGTAGTTTATCCAATTCAGGTTTGGAGATAAGCGTGTATTTGCCTTTCTTGACCTTTGGGATGTTATGATACTTCGCATAATGATAGAGCTGGTCACGGGTGAGGTTGAACTTCTCCATCGCTTCGGCTACCGTATAATATTGCGGTTCTTCGGGTGCTGCAATGCCCTTCGCTATATCCACATGCTTCTTGGAATAGTACACCATGATGCCCTCTTTCTTCTTCGGAATGGCATTCTTGGAAACGAAACAGTAGATGGCGGATAAGGTCATGCCGAACTTTTTTTGCATTTCTTGGGTACTGTACCATCCAGCAATATCAGGATTCGGGGCTTTCTTGGCAAAGTAAGCATCTATGTGTCTCTTACTCCAGTAGGTCTTGCCACGATTGAAAGTCCGGGGGATATTGTTCTTCTTGGCTACTACAAATATCCATGACTCGTTTACATGGTATTTCTCTTTCACTTCGGCAGTGGTGTAGAAGTCGGTGATGGGAATGGTGTCTTTAGGCTGTCGCTGTTCATAGGGACGAGCTTCTAGCATTCGGTCAATATCTCCTTTACGGATAAAAGATAACCTGCTACTTATGCGGAATGCTTGCAGCTTTCCAGCATATACCATTTTATAAATGGCTTGTTTGCTCAGCCCTAATAAAGTTGCAGCCTCTTTGAATGACAGGTATTCTTTGTCCTTAAAATCAGATATGGGTTGTTCTCTGATGACCGTTTGGACTTTGGTTTCTACTTCTTGTATTCTCTTTTGCCGAACAGCTTCCTTGTATGCAAGGTTGCTACATCGATGAGAACAGAAACGAGTCGTTAGTTTCTGGGCATAGAATGTTGTTCCACACCATTCACATACCTTCTTGATTTTCATTTTGCTTGTTGCCATATTCGTTGCTTTTAGAGGTTTATTTCTCTTGTTATTTCTCCATTTTGTTCAACTATCGTAAATCATAGTCAACTATAGTCAACTTTCTCCACGACCTTTCCGACCTAAAATCGGAGAGTAACAAGCGAGCAACAAATGCGGTACAAAAATGAGCTGAAAAAGCCCTATAAACGATAACCATCATTTATAAGGCTAAAAAGAAAGGCGCTCAAAATGAACGCCTTGATAATAGTTGATGATATATGCTAATCGTTGGTGAGCATCACTTATTTGCCTATATAAAAGAGATATAGGGTGAGGCGGGGAATAAAATGAAGGAGCATTTAACTCATGTTTTCACCACAGAGGACACGGAGGACACAGAGGTGAATTTGGTTTATGACTTACGGTTGTGGGCATAATTTTGACGTGTAATCCTCATACTATAAAGTTGAAAAAACATAAAAACATCTGCCACCTGCAACGAAAAGCGTGTAATGCGCTAATTGATAAATAGTTGGAACGTTGCAGATACCTGCGGCAGATAGGTTGCAGATAAAGTATCTGCCACACGTTATATAATCAAAGAAAAAGCCTTGATTCCTTGATGCAAAGCTATGGGATAATTGGGGTGACTCTATGGATAATTTGTGGTGTCTCTACGGGGAAACGACAGTATCCTTACGTAGAAACTGTAGTGTCCCGCCTTAGAAACTCTCGTTTCCTACCGTGGAAACTGTAATTTCTAATGCCGGAAACGACAGTTCCCCGCCTGGAAACGGGAAGTTAATGTATACAATAAACTTTTGCATCCATGGAGAATTGGCTTATGCAAGGCTTATACTGTGTTGCAGATACTTTGATCTGCAACCTATCTGCAACAGTATCTGCCACGCTCCAACTATTTATCAACTAGTGCATTACACGCGTTTGGTTGCAGGTGGCAGATGTTTTCATGTTTTTTCAACTTTATAGAGGAGGATTACGCATTAAAATTAGGGTCACAACCGTAAGTCATAAAACAAATTCCCCTCTGTGTCCTCCGCGTCCTCTGTGGTGAAAACCTAAACAAGAACTAATAACCTTCATCTTTCTATCAATTCCAGTCATTCCGTTTTGGGGGCTATTTTACCCTTTTACCCTCTTTGTAGCTTCCTGTAACGCTTGTTTTGGACGAATTTTAAGTTGAAATGAACGAAAACAAAGTCCTGTTAGACAGTATCAGAGAAGGAAGAAATGAATTGAAAGTTCCGTTTCGGACAGTTTATCTACATTTGCCTACAGAAAAACCAATCATTTGATATCATGAAAAAAGTATTATTGATTTCATTCGTAATCTTGTCTGTGGCTGCACAGATGACACATGCGCAAAAACAAGCAGTCATCAAGTTGACGGAAACAACGTTGATGCATGAAATGCGTGCCACTCCTTATCCTCTTGATAAAGCGGTGGTAAATGACCGTGCGGTTTCTTTCCAATGGCCGCTCCGTTCGGACATGAACTCGCAGGACAGTCCGTTGGATGGATTCGAACACAAAGTAAAGAAGGTAGATAAAACAAAGATTACCTATCGGTTACGTTATTCGCAGGATGCCGGATTGAAGTCCGGAGTTGTTCAGGTGGAAACTCGTTGGCCGTTCTATAATCCGGAACAACCGCTTGCGCCGGGGGTATGGTACTGGCAGTTCGGTTATGTAGAAAACGGACAAGTGACTTGGGGAAGCATCCAGCAAGTCACCGTAGAAGATCGTTCGGGCAAATTCTGTCCGCCTTCATTGAAAACAGTGTTGGCAAAACTACCTGCCGACCATCCGCGTGTGTGGATCATGAAGAACGAATGGAAGGACTTTATAAATCACAGCAAACAAAAGGCAGAAAGGCAATGGTATCTTGAGCGTGCAGATCAGGTACTTCAGAATCCAATGAAATCAGTGAAAGATATTAATGTCTCGCAGGTGAAGAATCTGAAGAACGAGATGCAGATAAATTCATACCTCACTCGTGAAAGCCGTCGCATCATCGATGCGGAAGAGGGAAATACCGAAGCATTGATACGGGCCTGGTTGCTGACGCAGGATACTAAATATGCTGACGAAGCCATCAAACGGGTATTTATTATGGCCGACTGGGATAAAGATAAGAATGTGAAAGGAGATTTTAATGCTTCTAGCTTATTGTCTCTCTGCTCTATGGCTTATGATTCTTTCTACGACCGGTTGAATACATCACAAAAGAAAGCATTACTGGAAGCCATCAAAAATAAAGGTGGTGAAATGTATGAGAACTTTAATAACCGGATGGAGAACCACATCGCCGACAATCATGTGTGGCAGATGACACTTCGCATCCTTACAATGGCGGCATTCAGTGTATATGGCGATCTGCCCGAAGCCAACACATGGGTGGATTACTGTTATAACGTCTGGTTAGCACGTTTCCCCGGATTGAACAAAGACGGTGGCTGGCACAATGGCGATTCTTACTTTACGGTCAATACCCGTACATTAGTGGAAGTACCTTACTATTATAGCAAACTGACCGGTTACGACTTCTTTTCCGATCCTTGGTATCAGGGAAATATCATGTATACCATCTTCCAGCAACCTCCTTTTTCCAAATCCGGAGGAAACGGAAGTTCACATCAGAATGTGGCACGTCCCAACAGCATCCGTATAGGCTATTTGGATGCGCTGGCACGCCTTACCGGAAACACGTATGCCGCTGATTTCGTACGCCGCACATTGAAAGTGGAACCGGATTATATGAAGAAAGCCTTATTGAGTAAGCCCGGTGATCTGGCCTGGTTCCGCCTGCAATGTGATAAACCTCTGCCGGAAGGTGAAGGATTGACAGCACTCCCTGCAGGATACGTCTTCCCCGCAACAGGACTTGTCTCTTTCCAGACGAACTGGGATAGAGTAGGTGGAAATGCGATGTGGAGTTTCCGGTCAAGCCCTTATGGTTCTACCTCTCATGCACTTGCCAATCAGAATGCTTTCAATACGTTCTATGGTGGAAAACCATTATTTTACAGTAGCGGACACCACATTGAGTTTACCGACGTACATAGTATGTTGTGCCATCGTGCCACACGTGCTCACAATACGATTTTGGTGAACGGTATGGGACAACGTATCGGTACGGAAGGATATGGATGGATTCCCCGTTATTATGCCAGCGAGAAGATTGGTTATGTGCTGGGTGATGCTTCCAATGCTTACGGAAAAGTGATTTCACCGCTTTGGCTGACACGCGGCGAACAGTCGGAGGTGCATTATACGCCCGAAAATGGCTGGGATGAGAACCATGTGAAAACTTTCCGCCGTCATATTGTCAATTTGGGAAAGACAGGACTCATCTTTATCTATGACGAACTCGTGGCAGACGAACCTGTAAACTGGAGTTATTTGCTGCATACCACAGAAAATCCCATGACAGTGGATCAATCGAATCATCGCTTCGTGCATATTCAAGCCACGAACCGCGGAGGAGCATCAGACGCTTATCTTTTCTCCACCGGAACATTGCAGACAGATACGACGAGCCGTTTTTTCTATCCGGCAGTCAACTGGCTACGTGCTGATGACAAAGGGGTGTTCAAGAAGTATCCTAATCACTGGCATTTCACCGCTACATCGGAAAAGGCACAAGTATATCGTTTTGCCACTGTCATCAATACACATGCACTGAAATATCCTGCCAAAGATCCCGAAATCTTGTCCGACGGACGTATCAAAGTGGGCGGATGGCTAATCAGTGTTAACCTGAAATCCGACGGTGCTCCTTCATTCTTTATCCGCAGCACTCAAGAGAAGGTGAATATCACTTATAAAGGTGAAGCTACTGTCATCAATGAGGATGGGTACGAAACGGTAATGAGGGATACAGTGCCCGAACTGGAAATCTGATCAATGAACATGAAAGATACGAATATATGAGACACTCTACTTTTAATATGAGAACTATATGTCTGTTGGCTGCATTATCGGGCATAACCGTCTTGTCGGCACAGACTCCCGGTAAACCCCGTGTACAGACTTCGGCAGCTCCGGAGGAAACTACGGTTTACAAGCCCGGCGGGAAAAAGCAGGAAACAGCAGTTGCGACTTCTTCAAAAAAGGAGGAGGATAAACGCCAATCCGGCAAAGAGAATGCAGGAAAGAAAGCGGCTGCCTTTGATGGTCAACGCTATCTGGCATTGAAAACGAATGTAATATATGATGCTTGTGCTTTGCTGAACCTTGCCGTGGAAATGCAGGTGCATAAAAAGATCACGGTAGAGTTGCCGTTGACTTGCAGTTTGTGGGACTTGGGGGATAAGCACGGCGTGCGTACGGTAGCATTGCAACCTGAAGCCCGCTGGTGGATAGGAAATGAAACAGGACGGGGACACTTTGTCGGACTGCACGCCCACGTGGCATGGTTTAACGTGAAGTGGAACGATGACCGTTATCAAGATACGGATCGTCCGCTGTTGGGAGCCGGAATAAGCTACGGTTACAAACTCCCTCTTTCCAGACACTGGGGAGCGGAATTTAATCTGGGAGTGGGATATGCCAACATGAAGTATAACACCTATTATAATGTAGACAACGGCGCACAGCTGGATACGCGTGTCCGTCATTACTGGGGGATAACCCGTGTGGGAGCATCGTTGGTCTACCGCTTCTAACCTTAGATAGGAACATACATATAAATAAGATAACAATATGAGAAGAAATTTATATATACTGGCACAGTGCACTTTCTTGTTGTTCATCACCCTGCTGGTGAATGGATGCAGCCTGCACGAAGAACCGGAAATGACTCCCGAAGGAGAACTGGGAGTGGACCCGACAGCTGTAACACTCAACCTTAATCTGGCAATGAATCTAAGTTTGGCAGAAAGAGCACCGGTGACCATCACCCGTGCGTCGGAAACCAACTATCTGCGTCGTTTCATCGTAGAAGCCTATCTGGATAGACAGGTGGCGGCACGGCAAACGGTATATGAAGAGGATTTTAACCGTGCCAGTCTGTCTGTTAGTATGAAGCTGCACGCCCGTAATTACCGCATCCTGGTGTGGGTCGATTATGTGAATGCGGAGACACCGGAACAGGGACTTGTTTACGATGCCAAGAATCTGGCTTTTATCCTTCCTGCCGGAAAGTATATAGGGAATAGCCGCTATAAAGATGTTTTTGCAGCTTCTACTACAGCGGACCTGACTTCTTTCCGCAATCATTGGGGAGCTGAAACAAGCCTTGACGTTGAACTGTATCGTCCTGTAGCACGCTATGAATTGGTGGCTAAAGATGTAGCGACGTTTCTCAATAAACTGTCCACAGGCGGACTGAAAGGTGAAAGTTTTACCGCTCGTGTGAAGTACAGTGATTATTTGCCTACCGGCTACAATTTGTGGGACGATGTACCCAAGAACTCGCTCATGTACATGGAATATAAAGTGGCCTTTGAACCCCCTGCCGATGGTACGAAAGAACTGATACTGGGATTCGACTATGTGTTGACCGATGTCGGAGAAACCGTTTCTATTCCTGTAGAGCTCGAAATATTGAATGAGAAGAATGAAGTGCTGGCACGTACTGCTTTCCGTATTCCTTGTGAACGGGGCAAAAACACAGCGGTACGCGGTAACTTCCTAACTTCCGATGCTAATGGAGGAATAGGGATCGACCCCGATTATGACGGTGATCTGGAGGTGGACCTTGGAGAATTATAAAATAGACAAATCAATTAAGAATTGCTTAACCATAAAACAATTAAGATCATGAAAAAGAACTTATTTTATTCGCTAATGGCTTTGTTCGTAGTGCTTTTTGCATCCTGTGGACAAGAAGAAATCGTTTCGGACAACGGAACAGAAATCAATGCTCCTGTTACCATCTCTGTACAGGCTCCTGTAAATAACGTCTTTAGCCGTGCGGTTACCATCCCTGACGGTTATACGATGCAATGTATCATGCAATTACTGAATGCTGATGGCAATAAGATAGGCGATCAGGTAACTAAACCGGTTACAGACGGTAAGGTATCTTTCACTATTTCCGTAGATGAACAAAAAGAAGTGTCGAAAGCATTGTTTTGGGCTGAATACGTACCGGAAAGTGGTGCTGCTAATAAAGTATATAACACTGCTGATTTGAGAGCAGTAGGATATAATACTGCATCATTCGATCTGACAAATGATGCGTTGATGGCAGCCAGCGACGCTTTCTGCGGAAAATTGGAAACGATTGGCAATGCCAGTGTGACATTGAAGCGCCCGTTTGCTAATGTGAGCGTAAAACCGAAGAATCCGGAAGTAGCTGCGGCAGCTAATAAACTGGAAATAACATACAACGCTTTGAGTGGATATGATATTTTAGAGGGTAAATGTACTGCTACGACTCCTGTGACTTATACAAATGCAAGTTTTGCTTCTGCGGATGGCAATTGGTTCGCTAATTTCTTTTTTGCTCCTTCAAATGTAGGTAAATTTACAGAAGAAATAACCATGGCATTGAGTGGCGGATATAGTAAAGAGATTAAAATACCGGCAAATACATTACCTTTGGACGCTAATATGCAGATTATGGCTAAATTTGAAATCGGAGATGGAAACTTTGACATTGAAGTAGGAGTGGATCCGGATTATGAAGCGTTGGAAATGAAGGTTGGTAGTTATATCAATGCAGAAGGTAAAGTGGTACGTGATGCAGCGGATGCTGTCGGTATTGTTTTCAAGATGGAAGCTATTGGTGATGATGTGCCGGCTAATTATCCTGTAGCACTTCAGGGCAAGACAATAGCCGGATATGCAGTAGCGATTGAAAATGTGGCGACTGGTCGTCAAACTCTTAATACTGAATTATTGACTGCTTTGACCGAAACTGTTGCAGGTATGACAAATGGCACACAGACTACGGGCGTCTTATTAACAGGTCTTGGAGATGTTGCGTTTAAAACAACTTATGAGAAATGGGTGGGAGAACATGCTTCTGCTAGTGAGAATTTGAGTGCATGGTATATTCCTACATTGTCGCAATTGAGTGCGTTTATGGGTACATTGTTTACAATGAAAGATGTGCCTGCTACTGGTAGTGAGGACTTCAAAAATATTCCGGAGTTTGAATTTGTCAATGGCAAAATGTTTGATAGAGAAACGATTGCTACAGTGAATTATGCTTCTAGTACTATCAATAACCAAGGTAATGTTTCTGGTGTACGTATTAATGTAGCTGATGGTGTTGTTACTAATGCACAAGAGGCGGGTATCAGTGTTAAGACAGCTCTTAATCAACAAGCTCTTTGCCGTCCAATGATTACGATTTTTAAATAGTCACTATTCGACCTTACTCAATAGAAATTCAAGGAAAGTGGGATCCCCCATCCCGCTTTACCTTCTTCTTACATTGAAACTTTTGAAAATAGCCCTCTAATCTTATACCAAGAAAAGAAAATAATATGCACACCACATTTCGCCTATCGGTTTTTCTTTTGTTCATGGTACAGCTGTTCTGTAGCTGTACATCTGACTCGCTGCCCGAACCGGACAGTACGCAGCCAGAGACGCCTGCCGGAATTCCCGATGCCTATCAGGATAAAATACGGACGCAACCTTATCCCAAAGCAGATAATGAATTGTATCTGAATCCTGCTCCTCTTATTGTTCCTCAAGCCATGAAGACGGGCGAAAGACTGCAATTTTCCCTTTCACGTACTGAAGATTTCAGCAGTTCCGAAACGCTACTTTCCGAACCGCAAGAATGGTGTATGTATAATCTTCATCGTCGTTTGGAGGTCGGCACATGGTATTGGCGCTTTCGTTCCACCAATCTTAATGGAACTACGCCCGGTGAATGGAGTGCTATCTATCGTTTCGAAGTAAAGAATGATACACCGGAATTTGTAACACCTCCTTTTCAGACATTCTTAGCAAATGCTCCCCGTCTGCATCCTCGTATTTACTGTTTTTTAGACGACCGTATCGGAGAGGCTCGTAACCGTGTCACTTCACACCCTGAATATGCAGAACTACAAAGTCGTGCTTCACAGGCATTGAAAGCCGAATACACCGGAATGACTGATTTATATAGCCGTGCAGAAGAGCTCCGGCAACATGCCACTTATCTTTATCAGGCCTATCATTTAACCCAAAAAGAAATTTATGCCGAAAAGTTACGTCAGCTTCTCGAAGCGTTGATTGTCGCTCCCCCTGCTGATGGACAACTTTTTGCATCCAACTTTACTGCCAGCAACATCGCATGGTGTCTTGTTGCAGCCTACGATCTGCTTTATAATAACTTGTCTGCTTCCGATCGTACTGCTGCCGAAGAACTGATGATGCGTGTGGCACGTTACTATTACAAGGTAAATTGCGGTTTTCAGGAAAACCATCTCTTTGATAATCATTTTTGGCAGCAGAATATGCGCATCCTCTTTCAAGTGGCTTTGTCGCTTTACGACAAACCGGCCTATTCTTCCGAAGTGCTGCCCATGATGGAGTATTATTATGAATTGTGGACAGCCCGTGCTCCTGCCTCCGGCTTCAATCGCGACGGTATATGGCACAATGGTACTGGCTATTTCAGTGCCAATATCTTGACTTTGGCGTATATGCCGTCTCTTCTTTCATTTATCAGTCGGTACGATTATCTATCGCATCCGTGGTATCAGAATGTCGGACGCTCGCTGGTTTATACTTGTCCGCCAGGATCGAAAAGCAATGGCTTTGGTGACAATAGTGAAAAGGGTAGCGAACCCAACCGTTTGGTTGCTGCCTTTGCTGATTATCTGGCATGTGAAACGGGTAATTCCTATGCCGGATGGTATGCCGGAGAATGTCAGGACCTGTTGCGTCGGGATTATGAATTGCGTCTTTACCGGATGTGCACCGAGCAGGATTACAATACAGCTTTTCCTGCCGAGGCTGATAAAATGGTATGGTATAAAGACGCTGGTGAAGTAGCCATGCACAGTGCCCCGGAAGATACGGGAAAGGATCTTGCGCTCTCGTTCCGTTCCAGTACATTCGGGTCCGGCAGTCACACTACTGCCAGCCAGAATGCTTTTAACCTGTTGTATAAGGGTGTCGATGTGTATCGCAGTACGGGCTATTATCAGAATTTCAGCGATGCTCATAATCTGATGTCCTATCGCCATACGCAGGCGCATAATTCACTATTGGTAAACGGTATCGGACAACCTTATTCTACCGAAGGTTATGGCAGTGTGATGCGTGCTATGGGCGGACAGCATATCAGTTACTGTTTGGGAGATGCTTCACATGCTTACAGAGGGATCAGCAATGACCCGATGTGGGTTGGCTACTTCAAGCAGGCAGGTATTGAGCAGACACCGGAAAATGGATTCGGTGCCACCCCGTTGACTAAATACCGCCGACATGTGTTGATGCTTCATCCTCATACGGTGATTGTGTATGATGAACTGGAAGCATCGGAGGCTGTCCGCTGGGAGTGGCTGTTGCATAGTCCTACGGAATTTAAGATGGATGCGACAAAGAAAACGTTGTCTACAAATAATAAAACCAAAGGATGGATGGCTGTGACGCAGCTTTTTGGAGGACATGTTTTTACGCTGTCCCAAACGGACCGTTTTGTAGTGCCGCCCGCCATCACCGGAGCGGAGTATCCCAACCAGTGGCATTTGACTGCACGGGTTGACGGTTGTTCTGCCACCCGTTTCCTGGCTATTATCCAGGTAGGAGATGAGGCTGTCCCTATTATCAACCGTGACGGTGATACCTTTAACGTAGGCGACTGGACGATCAAAGCGGTTTTGGATGCTTCCAAAGCACCCGAACTTGCAGTGAGTCATCGCACCGAACAGGCGGTATTTAGTTATGGAACAGACAATCCTGCGTTGAATGGCAATTTTTACTCTCGACAATATACGGGTTCCTCGTTGCTTTACGATGAGATAGACGGGGCTTATCGGGTGGTTGAAATGACCGACCGGAGTCCTATATCTACCCGGGTAGTAAATCAATGATAAACAATGAAACATAGTGAATATAAATAACAAACAGAATATGATGAAAAGTAGAATTATTTGCATTTTGTTGCTTCTTGTCGGTGCATCCGGCATTTATGCCCAGAGTTTGACCGTTACCGGTAAGGTGGTGGACAACGAAGGCTTGGAAGTGATTGGAGGAAATGTAACCGTGAAAGGAAAACAAAACACGGGTACCATTACCGATATCAATGGTAAATACACCATTACCGTTAGTGATCCGCAGAAAGATGTCTTGGTTTTCTCTTTTATCGGATTGGAAAATATGGAAGTACCCGTGAAAGGAAGAAAACAGATTGATGTGACCATGAAGGCTGCGTCGGTATTGTTGGATGAGGTGGTAGCTATCGGTTATGCAACAGTAAAGCGTAAAGACCTGACCGGTTCCGTGGCTTCTGTGAGAAGCGACGATTTGCTCAAAGTTCCTTCGTCTGATGTAACCCAGGCTTTAGCGGGACGTATGGCGGGTGTGCAGATTATACAAACAGACGGTCAGCCCGGTGCTACGATGTCAGTGCGTGTTCGTGGCGGTATATCAATTACGCAAAGCAACGAACCGCTTTATATTATCGACGGATTTCCGACGGAAGATGGCATGGCCAGCCTTGATCCTGCCGATATTGAAAGTATCGACGTGTTGAAAGATGCTTCGGCAACAGCCATCTACGGCGCCCGGGGAGCGAATGGCGTAGTGGTAATCACCACCAAAAGCGGTGCGAAAAGTGAAGGGAAAGCGACTCTTACTTTCGATTCTTATGTAGGTGTGCGTACGCTTGCCAAGCGGTTGGATGTATTAAGTGTAGAGGAATTTGTGTTGGCGGATTATGAAAGAACATTAGGAGATGCTACTGATCCCGAGGAAAGTATGCGGTCATGGCAAAACCGTTATGGTGGTTTTGTCGATCTTCATGAAAACTATGGTAATCGTAAAGGTATCGACTGGCTGGACCGTACGATGGGACGCACTACCGTTACGCAAAATTACCGGGTAGGTGTCAACGGTGGCAATGATAAGTTGAACTACAATATGTCTTATGGTTACTTCAAGGATGAAGGTGCGATGGTATATAGCGGCAGCGACAAACATAACATTGCGCTTAGCGTGAAAAGCGAAGTGAATAAGCGGCTTTCCGTTACAGGACGTATCAACTTCGATTATCTGAAAGTGTATGGAGCAGGTGTTGCCGGAAACGGTACGAATGAAGGCGGAAGTAATGTAGATGCAAAGTTTAATAAAATGGTTCAGATTTTGCAATACCGTCCTACCATTGGTATACGTGGTAATGACTCGGATTTGTTGGCAGGAGAAGACCCTGTATTAAGCGATGCAGACGGAAACGTGATGCAGAATCCGTTGATTGCCGCCGCTGAAGAAAAAGATAATAAGGAAACACGTACTTTGCAAGCCAATGGCGGACTGACTTTCAAAATCATCAAAGGATTGACTTTCCGCAACAATACGGGTATGCGTTATCAGCTTTACCGCCGGGAGCTTTTCTATGGCGACCAATCTATTATGGGAAGACGCAGCGGTATTTACGGCTCTATCAGGAATACGGAGACCGGAAGTTTTCAGACCTCTAACGTCTTGACTTATGATAAACGTTTTCAGAAGAAGCATAAAGTGGTAGTACAATTGGGACAGGAATTTGTAAAACGCTGGACTCGTGTGCTCGAATCCGGTGTCAGTGGGTTGCCTACCGATGAGTTCATTTTGGGAGATATGAGTCTGGGTACTCCATCCGTTGCTTCGTCCGATGAAAACTATGATGATAATCTGCTCTCTTTTTTCGCTCGTCTCAACTATGACTTTACCGATAAGTATTTGTTTTCCGCAACGTTCCGTGCGGATGGCTCTTCTAAATTCGGAAAGAATAATAAATGGGGATATTTTCCTGCCGTATCGGCAGCCTGGCGTGTGAGTGAAGAGGATTTTATAAAGAAACTGAATGTTTTCTCCGACTTGAAATTCCGTATCGGATACGGTTTGGCGGGTAACAACAGAATCGGTAGCTATAACAGCCTTGCTTTGATGTCTTCCATCATCACAGCTATGGGAGATCAGCTTACTCCCGGTTATGCTTCCAAGCAGATACCGAATCCCGACCTGAAGTGGGAAGCGAACAAGACTTTTAATATGGGGGTCGATTTAGGTTTTCTGAATCAACGCATCACTGTTTCGCCCGAATTCTATATAAATAGGAGTAGTAATTTGCTGCTTAACGCCCAGCTGCCTTATTCTTCCGGTTATCAGACCATGTTGATTAATGCCGGAGAAACGAAGAATGTAGGTGTGGAACTGACTGTGAATACAGTGAATTTCTCTACAAAGAAGTTTAGTTGGAATACTACACTAACGCTGTCGCACAATAAAAATTCCGTGAAAGCATTGACCGGTGAGGCGGTACAACTCTATGAGGCCAAGTTCGGCTTTAACCAAAACACTCATCGTATTGCTGTCGGAGAACCATTAGGACAGTTCTATGGTTACATCACCGAAGGGCTGTATCAGGTAGATGATTTCAATTATGATGCTTCTACGCAGACCTATACCCTGAAAGATGGGATACCTTATCATGGTGATAAAAGCCGGATTCGTCCGGGTATGTGGAAGTTTAAGAACTTGACCGGAGATGATAATGTGATTGATGAAAATGATAAAACGGTCATTGGTAACGCTCAACCGAAATTCTACGGAGGATTGAACAACTCTTTTACTTACAAAGGATTTGATTTAAGTATATTCCTGACTTTCAGCTATGGCAACGAAGTGCTGAATGCGACCAAACTGGTTACCAGTAAGGTGGGTAGCCTGAACTACAACGCATTGGACGTGATGAATAGCTCTAATCGCTGGATGACTATCAATTCGGATGGACAGAAAGTGACAGATCCCGGAGAACTGGCTGCTTTGAATGCTGGTAAAACCGTAGCCGCTTATCATGATGCTCAACAAGGAGACAATTATATTCATTCATGGGCAGTGGAGGATGCTTCCTATTTGAAACTAAGTAATGTGACTTTGGGATATACATTCCCTAAAAATCTGATTGCAAGGGTGGGATTGAAGAACTTGCGTTTGTATGCCACCGGTAATAATCTGTTGACTTGGACCAAGTATTCAGGTTTCGATCCGGAAGTCTCTACGATGAAAAGCGGTTTGACACCGGGTGTTGACTTTGGAGCGTATCCGCTTAGCCGTTCTTTTATTTTTGGTCTCAACGTAGCATTTTAATTCTTTAAATACATAGTAATCATGAAAAAGATACATCTATTATATGCCGTATTCGCCTTGTTATTTACAGGGCTTACCTCTTGCGAGGATTTGCTAACGGAAGAACCTAACTCAAAATATGACCGGGACCGCTATTTCGATTCGGAAGATAAAGCGGAAATGGCAGTGATGGGAATATATAGTTCATTGTCGGACTTTAATCATTATGGTTGGTACGAAATGGCTTCTCCTGCATCAGACGATACCTATTATACGGCTCGTACGCAGTCTGACAATCAGGTTCACGATATTGCACATTATCAGCTAAACTCCACGAATACGTGGATTGAAAGTATCTGGAAACTGAAATATGAGGGAATCGACCGGGCTAACCTCACCATTGACGGAATTTGTGGCATGATAGGATACGCAGAAAATACCCGTCTGAAAGCATTGGAAGCGGAAGCTCGCTTTCTGCGTGCTTTCCTCGCATTTGATTTGGTGAGATATTGGGGAGATGTGCCTTTCAAAACATCTTATTCATCATCCTACGAATCTGCTTTTGGTGAACGTGTGGACAGGGATGTGATTTATGACGTGATTATATCCGACCTTACTTTCGCTAAGAACAATCTGGATTGGGCCACAGCTTCTTCCAGTCCCGAACGGGTGACACAGGGAGCTGCCCGTGCATTGCTGATGCGTGTATATTTGCAGCGTGCAGGATACAGCCTTCAGTCGAATGGACAGTTGAAACGTCCGGAGGAAAGTAAGCGGATGGAATATTTCGATGCAGTGATAAAAGAGTGGGAGGCTTTTGAAAAGAAAGGATACCATGATTTTTATGACGGTGGTTATGAGGCACTCTTTAAAAGCTACTCGCAGGGGGTACTGAATAATAAGGAGAGCCTTTGGGAGATTGCTTTCTATCATTCGCAAGGACGTCGTAACGGTGGAGCATGGGGAATTTATAATGGTCCGCAGGTGGCGGAACCTACCGGAGTTTCTGCATCTGAATCAAATCAGTATATGGGACGTGCCAACGGTTTCTTTATAGTAGTCCCCGAATGGCGTAACTTCTTCGAAGCGAGCGATAAACGTCGTGATGTCGCTATTTGCACCTATCGTTATACCTGGAATGGTACTAAAAAAGAGCATGTAAAAGAAGAAAGAAGTGCAGGTAGCTGGTATGTGGGAAAATGGCGCCGGGAATGGATGCCGAAAGAGTCATGGAACAAGAATATCAATTATGCGGATGTAAACTATTGTCCTTTGCGTTATGCTGATGTGGTATTGATGGCTGCCGAAGCGTATAATGAAACAGGAACGGACAGACAGAAAGCATGGGATTTGTTGAATAGCGTACGTACACGTGCTGAAGCGACTTCTATTACAGAAGCGAATTATGATGAAATGATGAGCATACGGAAAAAGACACATAACCTGACTTTCATTGACGACTCTACACCGGAAGGAAAGTTCCGGACGGCTCTCTACTGGGAACGCGGCTTTGAACTGGCTTTTGAAGGACAGCGCAAATATGATCTGATACGTTGGGGAGTGTTGGGAAAGGCTCTGAAACTGTTTGGTGAGATCAGTTCCGTCAATCAGAAAGAGAACAAACCATATCCGGCTTACCGGAATTTTACGGAGGGTAAACATGAACTTTTCCCTATCCCTCTGAAAGAGATACAAAGTAATCCGAAACTCAATGGAATGAATAATAACGGGTATTGAGAAGACTCTCAATAGAATAGGCGACTGGAAAAATATACAAAAATAGTTTGCCAATTCAAAGAAAAGCCGTACTTTTGCAAGCCGATTATTATCACAAAATGATAAGAGATTAATTCA